>Ga0310121_10004658_pt1 | contig 12007 bp, 9 predicted proteins | sample CB27_Tmax_986_MG_FD_203504 | JGI IMG/M metagenome (GOLD analysis project Ga0310121, IMG submission 203504) | Marine microbial communities from Western Arctic Ocean, Canada - CB27_Tmax_986 | ecosystem: Environmental > Aquatic > Marine > Oceanic | place: Canada: Western Arctic Ocean | collected...
GGTCTCCCCCCCCGTGGGGGGGGGGGGGGGGGGCCCCCAACCCGGGGGGGGGGGGGGGGGGGGGGCGGGGTTGAGCAACCCGTTCGGGGCCGAGCCGGGGTAGCCCGGAGGGTAAGCGCTCAACTCGCCCTAAGGCGCGAGCGCGGCGCCTGACGCTTGCGGCCCGGCGAAGCCTCAGTCCCCCCGCCGGCACCGATGCGTTCTGCGGCAGATCCGCGCAGATCGCTTGGATGCGGGAGAGGCAGTCGAGATCGAGCAGGGCCTCCTTCATTCGGGGAATGGCGACGCGGACAATCGCTTCGATCCCCGCAGACTCGGGCTGACCAAAGGTCTCGATATACAGCGGTATGGCCGCCATGAAGACGCTCCACCAGAGACAGTTGCTCAAGGCGGAGTCCTCCAGCAGCATCTCGTAGGTGTACGCGGCCGCTGCCGGTTCCAGTTCCACCAAGCGCTCGTGGTACTCGCGCAGTATCTCTTGATCCTCGCGGCGCACATCCGGCTCGAGCGAATGAATCCAGGCCTCCGCGAACTCCGGGCCGGGCGGGCCGGCGTGCATCAACTGAAAATCTATGTACGAGAGGGTGGCATCGGCGACGCTGGTGCCCGGCGTGCGGACGATGTTGTCCGCGCACAGATCGCCGTGGAGCAGGGTGCGGGGTCGCGAGGAAAGTATGTCGGCGATACGATCGTTGATGGCGCCGCACAACGGGCCGCAGAAGAGTCGATTCAGCTCCTCCAAGGGGGCATCCTGCGGCCGATCAAAGATGTCGGTGCCAAAGTGCTGCTGCCAGGCGCGACGCGTGAGGACCCAGCCGTCCGCCGCCCCGCGGGCCGCGGCATCGAGGGCGAATTCGTAGCGGACGTCGGTCGGTCCCAGCCAGGGAAGGGCCGTCGTGGGCGACTCCCAGTACTGCGCGTGCATCTCCGCCAACTCCAGCGCCACCTGGCGCGCGAACGCGGCGCTGGGTGGGTCCTCCACCTGATGGAAAAGCTTTGAGTACGAGCCCAAATCCTCCATCACGAGGATGAAGAACTCCGCCTGCGGGCTACCGTCCGAGGCGCTGGCGTAGAGCCGCGACGTCCGCAGCGGCACTTCCGAGGCTAGGTCCTCGAAGAAGCGCAACTCCTTCAGATAGGCGTTGCCACTGAGCGCGAAGGCGCGCTGGTCCGGATCTTGACGGGCTGCCTTGACCACGACCGAGGACGGTACGCCGGCCGTGTCCCCGGCGTAGGTGATCTCATGCAGACGGGACGTATCCGCCAACGCTCCGCCGTCGAAAGGCGTGATCTCGAAGCCGGTCACCGGCGCGCCCAGGGCCCCGGAGAGCCACGTTGTGGTGATCTCTTCCGCGGTGCGCGGGGAAATCTTCAGTCACTCTTCACCCCTCCCCAAGCGGTCGCCGCGCAATGATTGCGGAATGTATCACGCCTGAGGCACTGAACGAGCAGGAGGGGGGAGGAAGGGCCGGCGAGACGAGGCGAGTGCGACAGCCGATCGGGCTGGGTCAAACCTCGCCGAGGAGTTGCCGCCAGCCGACCATCCACTCGTCGTCGACGCGGTGGACGGACCAGAGCATGTGGATCTGCCGCAGCGGGGCGTCCGCAGGGTCGAGGATTTGCGCCATCAGTGAGAACAACACTAGGTCCCGGGTGGTCGCCCAGATCTCCTCGGAGACGATCTCGAACCGGTTGGGGGGCACGGGGAAGGGGACTTCGTCCGCTGTCGCGTACCAGCGCTTCTCGCCGTCGCCGAGCCCTTGGAAGAGGGGGAACATGGTGGTCGCGCTGAGCTGGTCTCGGTCGGCGGCGTTGACGGCTTCGAGGTGCTGTTGAATCGCCGCCCGCGGGCTACTTGGCATCGATCTACTCCTCGCGGTCCGCCCATCCCACTTGGAACAGCCGGGCCAGTTCCTCGAAGCCTTTGAGGTCGTGGCTGCCGTGGTCGCTGAAGAGGTAGGGCTTGCCAGCGACGAGGTTGCGGACGGTGTCGGTGACGAGGATCTGGCCGCCGTCGGCGAGGCCCATGACGCGGGCGGCTTGGATCACGGCGGTGCCGTAGAGGTCGTCGTCTTCTTCGATCGGCTCGCCAGCGTTCACGCCGACGCGGATGCGGACCGGGGTGCTGGTGGTGTCGAAGTGGGCGCTGATGGATTGCTGCATGGCGATGGCGGCGTCGAGGGCGCCGGAAGCCGAGGTGAAGCTGGCCATGAAGCCGTCGCCCATGGTCTTGATCTCGGTGCCGCCGTGTGCGCCCAGGGCGTCGCGGGTCAGGCGCTCGTGCTCGCGCAGGATGTCGCGGGCCTTGGCGTCGCCGAAGTGGTCGGTGAGGTCGGTGGAGGCTTCGACGTCGGTGAAGAGGATGGTGCGCAGGAGTCCGGCTTCGGTGGCGAGGGGGTCGATGGGGCCGGCGAGAGGTTCGTCGAGCAGGAATGCGAGGATCTCGCGGGTCAGGGCATCGACAGGGGCTGCGTGGGCATGTCCAGTCCTTCTTCCTTGCGGGTTGGAGGAGTCTAGACGGCCTCGCCGCGGGGCTCCGTCCGAAGACGGCGGACGGCGGTCGAGGGAGGGAGGATCGCCGACTACTCATAGGGTGAGGTGAGCCGCGAGCGGAGGGGTGCGGCTGGTATACTGCCGGCCATATCGCTCACCAACCTATGCAGATCGCTGGCGCGAGACGGGATACGTGCAGAGAAATGGCAGGCGCATGAGCGGCACAAGCAACGCGCGGATCGTGGTGACCGGGATGGGGGCGGTAACGCCGCTGGGGCTGAACGTGCCGGACTTCTGGGACGGCTTGGTCAACGGGCGCAGCGGGATCGGCCGGATCACGCTGTTCGATGCGGAGGAGTTCGAGGTCCAGATCGCGGGCGAGGCGCCGGGATTCGATGCGCGGGACTTCATGGATAAGAAGGCGGCGCGGCGGTTGGACCGCTTTTCGCAGTTCGCGGTGACGGCGGCCTGGGAGGCGGTGCGCGACGCAGAGTATGAGGTGACGGCGGCCAACGCGGAGCGCACGGGCACGATGATCGGCACGGGGATTGGCGGGATCACGACGTTGAACGAGCAGTTCAGGGTGCTGCACGAGCGCGGACCGTCGCGGATCTCGCCGTTTGTGATGCCGATGATGCTGCCGAATATGGCGAGCGGTCAGGTCAGCATTTTCCTGGGTTCGCGCGGGCCGAACATCGCGCCGACGTCGGCCTGTTCGAGCGCGGCGGACGCGATCGGATTGGCGGCGGAGACGATCCGGCGGGGGGAAGCGGATGTGATGATCGCGGGCGGGACGGAGGCACCGATCTGCGAGATCAGTGTGGCAGGCTTCCACGCGGCGCGGGCGCTGTCTACGAGCAATGAGGTGCCGGAGTTGGCGTCGCGCCCATTCGATGCCGAGCGCGACGGGTTCGTGATGGGGGAGGGCAGCGGGGTTCTGATCCTGGAGAGCGAACAGCACGCGCTGGAGCGGGGGGCGCCGATCCTGTGCGAGTTGGCCGGCTACGCGGCGGTGGGCGACGCCTATCACATCACGCAGCCGCTGGAAGATGGCGACGGCGGGATCCGGGCGATGCGGCTGGCCCTGGAGGCGGGCGGGATCGGACCGGATGAGGTGGACTATCTCAACGCGCACGGCACGTCGACGCCGCTGAACGACAAGACGGAAACGAAGGCGATCAAGACGGTGCTGGGTGAGAACGCGCGGGGCGTGGCGATCTCGTCGACGAAGTCCATGACGGGGCATCTGATGGGGGCGGCGGGGGCGATCGAGGCGATCGCGAGCATCAAGGCGATCCGGGAGTCGATTGTGCCGCCGACGATCAATCTGACCCACCCCGACCCGGAGTGCGATCTCGACTACACGCCCAACCAGGCGGCACAGCGTGAGGTGCGGGTGGCGCTGAGCAATTCGATGGGGTTCGGGGGCCACAACGCGTGTCTGACGTTCCGGCGATGGGAGTCGTAGGGGGTGTGCGGGGCACGAGATGCTCGTGGGCTGGTAAGCGCGATTCGGGGGACGACTCGACCTGATCGTTCACCTGGTGAGGGACTGTTTTCTTCCCGCTGGTGTTGTTTGGTCGCTCGTGGAAAGCTCGCTCCCTGGCCCACCCTTCGACAAGAGAGAAGGAGGGTTTCAAGGGCGGGGGGGGCCTCGGACCCCAACGGCGGGTTCCCACTCTGCCCTCTCGCGAGCGCTGCTTCGTGCGCGGGAGGGCGAGGCTGATGCGGGAACGTGAAGATTCATTCACGGGGCGGCTGTGGCGGATTCCGGAGCCGGACGATCACGAGCCGATTTTGGGGACGCCCTACCCGGACTTTCTGACGAAGTTGCTGCGGCGGCGGGGGATTCACGACGCGGCGGCGGCCAAGCGCTACCTGTTCGACAGCCCGCACGTGCTGCCGGATGCGGGGCTACTGCCGGACGCGGCGGCGGCGATCGAGCGGATCGCGGCAGCGGTGTCGACGCAGGAGAAGGTCGCGATCTACGGCGACTTCGATGTCGACGGGATCACGTCGTCGACGATCTTGAGTGAAGCGGTGGCGGCGGTGGGCGGCGACGTGCGGCCGTACATCCCGGATCGCTTCCTGGAGGGCTACGGGCTAAACCGGGGAGCGCTGCAAGAGTTGCGCGACGACGGGGTGGGGCTGGTGATCACGGCCGACTGCGGGATTACGGCGCGGGAGGAAGTGGAGTTCGCGTCGGAGATCGGGCTGGACGTGGTGATCCTGGATCATCACAGCGTGCCGGACGAGACGCCGGACGCGGTGGCGACGGTGAACCCGAAGCTGCCGGACTCGGAGTACCCGTTCGATGAGATGTCGACAGGCGGGCTAGCGTATCGCATGGCGCACTTGCTGCTGGCGCACTTTGGCGTGGCGGCGGGCGAGGAGCGCTGGCTGGATCTGGCCGCGATGAGCACGGTGGCGGATGTGGTGCCGTTGGTGGAGGACAACCGCTGGCTGGTGGCGAACGGTTTGGCGGCGATGCGACAGTCGGAGCGGCCGGGGCTGCGGGCGCTGATTGAGGTGGCGGGGCTGTGGAACCAGGAGCTGGACACGGACAGCATCGCGTTTGGGCTGGCGCCGCGGATCAACGCGGCGGGGCGGCTGGACCATGCGCTGCGGGCGGTGGAACTGCTCTCGGAACGCGATCCAGATCGGGCGGCGGAGCAGGCACAGGAGTTGGACCGGCTCAACCTCAAGCGTCGACGGCTGACGCTGGAGGCGATGGAGCGGGCGGCGGCGCAGCTAGAAATGAGCGACGCCGACGCCCCGATCACGATGATCGGCGACGCGGAGATCCCGGCCGGGATCGTGGGGCTGGTGGCGGGGCGCCTGGCGGAGGAGCAGCACCGGCCGGCGGTGGTGTGGGAGGAGGGGCCGGAGTTTTGCCGCGCGTCGTGTCGGTCGATCGCGGAGTTCGACATGGCGGCGGCGTTACGTCGTTGCGACGACCTGCTCGAAAAGCACGGCGGCCACCACATGGCGGCCGGCTTCACAGTGCGCACGTCGAATCTGCCTGCGCTGAAGGAGCGGCTGCTGCAAATCGCGGGGGAGGAGTTGGCCGGGTTGGTCTTGCGGCCACGGCTCGAAGTCGATGGGCAGGTGCCGCTGGGCCGCGTGAGCGAGTCGCAGGTGGGCTGGCTGCAACGGATGGCGCCGTTTGGGGCGGGCAATCCGGTGCCCATGTTCGTCTCGACGGGGGTGTCGTTGCTGGAGGCGGACCGGGTGGGGGAGGGTGGGGATCACCTGAGGATGCGAGTGCGGGACGGGTCGCAGGTTTGGCGCGCGATCGGGTTCCGGTTGGGCAAGACCCCGGTCAAGCAGGGGGATGTGGTGGACTTGGTCTGGTCGTTGAAGCGGAACGGCGACCGGGGGATGGAGTTGGAGGTGCACGACTTGGCGCCTTCTACGGGGGTTGGTGGTGGCGCGGCTCGCGCGGGGGCGGCCGTGGGCGTTCGGAGCCGCTAGGTCGAGGCGTTTGGGGGTCCGGATGCTTCGCGGACGGGAGAATGGTGCAGCGGGCCCACAGCGGCGGGTTCTGACGGGGCATTCGGTGGGGCGGACGGGAACGCAAGCGGCGAGCGGGGTCCCAGGCTTGCGGAATTCGGCTAGACTGACGCGCCGAAGCAGGGGAGGCCCTGCGGTCGTGAGCCACTGGAGGAGCGCATATGGCTGGCGTTGAGTCCGCTCAGATCCGGAACGTGGTGTTGATGTCACACGGTGGCGCCGGCAAGACCTCATTGGTGGAGGCGCTGGCGTTCGCAGCGGGCGCCATCAGCCGGCAGGGGCGCATCGAAGACGGGAACACGCTGGCCGATTACGACGAGGAGGAGCAGCGGCGGGGAATGAGCGTGAATACGTCGCTGGCGTCGTTCGCGTACGACGGGGCCCAGATCAACCTGATCGACACGCCAGGCTACGCGGATTTCGTCGGCGACATGATCGCGGGGGCGAGCGCGGCGGACATCGCGATGATTCTGGTGGACGCGACATCGAGCGTGCAGGTGGGGACGGAGACGGCCTGGCGGCTGGCGGAGCAACGCAACATGCCGCAGGTGGTGGTTGTGAGCCGGCTGGACCGCGAGAACGCGTCGTGGGAGGACAGTCTGGCGTCTATCCAAGACGTGCTGGGGCCGCAGTGCCAGCCGTTGCAACTGCCGATCGGTGAGGAAGCAACGCTTTCGGGCGTTGTCGATGTGCTGAGCGGGAAGGCGTACATGGGCGACGAGGCCAAGGGCAGTGACGCCCCGGCCGAGATGGCGGACGCGGTGGCCGCGGCGCGAGACGCGATCGTGGAGCGCATCGCGGAGTCGGACGAGGAGCTGACGCTGAAGTTCCTGGAGGGCGAGGAGCTGACGGAGGAGGAGATCGCGAACGGGCTGACGGGGGCGATCGCGGCGGGCACGTTCGTGCCGGTGCTGGCATCGGCAGCGGTGCACAACATCGGCGTGCGGCCGACGCTGGACTTCATTGTGGCCGAGCTGCCGGACGCGACGGCGGTGGGCCCGCGGCCGGTGCTGCTCAACAACGAGACCGGCGAGCTGGCCTGCGACGCATCGGGACCGGCTGCGGCGTTGGTGTTCAAGACGTTGGCGGATGACTTCGTGGGGCGGCTCTCGTATTTGCGTGTGGTGAGCGGCACGATTTCGTCCGACGGCCACCTGTTCAACATGCAGAAGGACAGCGATGAGCGACCGGCGAACCTGTCGCGGGTGCTGGGCAAGGAGCTGATCCGGGTCGACAAGCTGGTGGCGGGCGAAATCGGCGCGGTGACGAAGCTGAACAACACGACGACGTTCGACACGCTGGCAACGGAGGGCAGCGGGATCGTGATCCCGGCGCCGGCGTTGCCGCCGCCGGTCTTCTCGGCGGCGATCGAGCCGAAGACAAAGGCCGATGTCGACAAGTTGGGGCAAGGGCTGCAGCACTTGGTCGAGGAGGACCCGACGCTGTCGGTACGGCGCGATCCCGATACGGCACAGACGCTGCTGAGCGGGCTGGGCGAGTCGCACGTGGAGCTGGGCGCGGGCAAATTACAGCGCAAGTTCAAAGTGGAAGTGGATCTGGTCGATCAGCGGATTCCGTACCGCGAGACGGTGACGTCGACTTCGCGGGCGGAGTACCTGCACAAAAAGCAGACGGGCGGGCACGGCCAGTATGCGCGTGTGGCGCTACGCGTGGAACCGCGCGGGCGCGGCGAGGGCGTGGAGTTCGACTCCGAAGTGGTGGGAGGGTCGATTCCGCGCAACTTTATCCCAGCCGTCGAAAAGGGCGTGACGGAGCAGTTGCCGGAAGGGGTGGTGGCGCACTACCCGATGACCGACGTGAAGGTGGTGGTCTACGACGGCAAACACCACGATGTCGATTCGAGCGAGATGGCGTTCCGGCTGGCGGCGAGCCAGGCGCTGCGGGAGGCGGCGCAGACGGCGCGGCCGATCCTACTGGAGCCGATCATGATCATGCGCGTGACGGTGCCGGAGACGGCGACCGGCGATGTGATCGGTGACCTCAACACACGGCGCGCGCGCGTGCAGGGTATGGAGCAGTCGAAGGACATGGACGGGTCGGCGGTGGTGGTGGCGGAGGTCCCGATGGCGGAGATCCGGCACTACGCGACGGAGCTGCGGTCGATGACGGGCGGACGGGGCACGTTCGTGGCCGAGTTCGTGCGCTACGACCCGATGCCGGAGCACGAGATGCAGAAGGTGGTCGAGAAGATCCGCGTCGAGGCGGAAGCGGCGACCTAGGCGCCGCGACCGATGCGACGAGCGCTCGTTCAGCGATGCAACGTTTCGGCGAGCCGCCCGCGGACGGCGTCTATTGGACGCGCCCCGGCGCCTACGGGGTGGTATTGGACGCTGATGGGCGTCTGCTCGTTGTGCGTGGCGAGCTGGGTTGTGGGGTACTGCCGGGCGGGGGGATCTAGACAGGGGAGAGCGCGGAGGAGGCGTTGCGGCGTGAGTTCGTGGAAGAGGTAGGAGTGGCGGGGTCGGTGAGCGAGCTGATCGGGGTAGCAGAACAGTTCGTCGCGACCAGGTCCGAGGGCGCCGTCCTGAAGCAGGAGCGATTTTACCGAGTCGTGTTGCCGGCGACGGACGTCGGCTCGATCGTGTACCGGCAGCGGGGAATCGAGGGGGAGGTCGGCTGGATTGAACGGGATGCCGTGCGGGGACTGCGCGAGGCGGCGCAGCGATGGGCGGTCGAAACGGCACGCGGAGCAGTACAAGGATCAGACGAGTGAGCGAGACTCGGGCGGTCTGGGGAATGGTCGTGGGGCTGACGCTCGCGCTGCTCCTGGCGGCGTGCAACTCCGGGGAGGGAACGCCTGTTGAGCGGCAGCCAGTAGCAGCCGAGGCTGAGACTGGGTCCGAGGCAAGGGTCAGTGACGAAGCGGCGGCCGCGGCGTCGAGTCCGGCCGGGCTGTACGGCGAACCGGCGGCAGCAACCGATCCCGATACCGCTGAAGCGGAAGTGATTGCCGTCGAAGTCCCGGCCGATGCGGCCGATGGGCTGGGAGCGGCCGATTCCGGCGCGGAGTCCGATGAGGTCGAGGCCGAGAGGTCCAAGCCCGGCTCAAACCAGACGGACTACGACCTGACGGATATCCTAGCGGCGGGTTCGGCGCTCCGGCCGTCGATCCTGGTCGTGTTGGATCCCGGGCACGGGGGCGACGACGCGGGCACGATCGGGGGCGGTGTCGTGGAGCGGGAGTCGAACTTGGACTTCGCGCTGCGGGTGGAACAGATCCTGATCGTGAACGGGTTCGAGGTGCTGCTGACGCGGCGCGACGGCCAGCGCTCGCAGCTCTATCCGCACGGGCAGGCGATCCCGGAACTGGCGGAGAGCCGGACCGATCTGCAGGCGCGCGTCGATCTGGCGAACCAGGTCGGGGCCGACGTGTATGTGTCGATCCATTCGAACCGCTCGCCGAATCCGTTCGAGCGTGGGGTGGAGGTTTGGTACGACCCGAATCGAGAGCACAGCTTGTCGAACATCCGGCTGTCGGCACGGTTGCTGCAGGGGGTGATCGCGGAGTTGCAGACGTACGGCTATCCGGTGCTGACGCGCGGGATCCTGAACGCCGAATGCCACGAGTTCAGCGAGGCGCTGGGGATCTGCCTGCCGCTGTTCGTGCTCGCGCCGCCGGCGACGCTGACGCGGGCGCGGGTGGTGGCGGCGGGCGTCCCGCTGGACCGTTTTGCGTTCCCGGCGGGCGCCGATCGGGTGGTAACGCGGTCGACGGCGATGCCGGCCGCGCTGGTGGAGTTGCTGTTCGTGTCGAACCGGGGCGATGTCGCGACGCTGCGCGACAACGACGCGAGACAGGCGATCGCGCGCGGGATCGCGCGGGCGATCATGGAGTTCGTGACGAGCGATGATCGGGAGCGGCCGCGGGAGGCGGCGGACTCCGCGTTGCTGGGTCGGGTTCCCCGCTGCTCGGGCACGGACGCCGAAAGCCCCCAGCGAGAGCACGTTCTCTGCTGGGGGCGTTTTGATCAGTGGCTAGAAGCTGGCGGGGTTACTCGCCGGCCGCGGGCCAGGTCTCAAAGACGATCTCGACGCTGACGGTGACGGATTGGTCACCGGCGAAGACGGCGCGAGCGGTGCCGACGCTGTCGAAGGCGATCGTCTCTTGGACGACGAAGGGGGTGGAGAAGCCCAGCTCGCGAATCTCGATCGCGCGACCGAGGTCCAAACCGAGCAGGGTGGTGATGGCGGTGGCCTTGTCGACGGCGTTCTGCACTGCGGCGAGGCGAACGGTGTCCTCGACAGTGGCCGTGTCGGCGACCTGGAAGTTGATGCTGTTGAGGCTGAGCAGGTCGTTGCCGGTGCTGAGGGCGGCGTCGAGCACTGCGGCGGTGTTGTCGATCTCGTTGACGGTGACGAGCAACGAGTTACTAAAGCGGATGCCGACCAGGACGCGGCCGTTGTCGCTGCTGAAGTCGTACTCGGCGCGGAGGGAGATGCCGCTGGTGCTGAGATCGCCAAGCTCCACACCGGCGTCGAGCAGGGCGAGGATGACCTCATCGAGGGTGGGGCGTTGGCGTCGACGATGGCCTCCAGCGCGGTGTCGCGCAGGGCGGAGACGGTCAGGCTGATGGTGGCCTGATCGTTGTCGACGGTGGCGGAAGCGCGGCCGGTGATGGTGATCTTGCCGGGCTCCAGCACAGGAGCGGAGATGAGAACGGGCTCGGCTGTGGTGGTGGGCTCTTGCGCGTGGGCACTGCCCGCCGTGAAGAGGGCGACGGTCATCAGCGCGAGCAGGGCCGCGATGATGACGAGGGTGCCGGCATCGGGCGGCGCGTGAGGAGGCGGGTGGCGGGACTGGGCAGCATTGGAAAGATCCTGTCGATTTCACTGATGCTTGGTGTGGTGTCGTTGGGCGAGACGCTACAGGTTCGAAGGATGTTCCCGGCGGGTAAAGGGGATGGCACTAGCTCTGCGTGCACGGACACGCCCGGCGAGCCAGCGCGCGATCAGTTGCGGACCTGCGTGTCGAAGAAGGCGAGCATGCGTCGCCAGGAGTCTTCGGCCGACTCTGGGTGGTGGCCGATGGCCATCTTGCGGAGGGGCCCGAGGCCGCCGATCTTGGCGAGGACGCCGGAGTGTTGGTTCATGTAGGAATGGCCGGCGTTGGGATAGACCTCAATGTCGTGGGGAACGTCGAGCTTGTCGAGGTGGCGGGTGAGTCGGCCGGGCATGCCGAGAAAGCGGGTGTCCTTGGCGCCGTAGCCAGCGAGGACGGGGCAAATGCCTTCGAGGGCGTCGGTCTCGGCGGGGACGGTGCCGTAGAAGCAGGCGGCGGCGCGCATGGAGCCGCGCGCGGCGTAGAGCAGGGCGAAGCCGCCGCCCAGGCAGAAGCCGGCGACGCCGATGCGTTCACCGTCGATGCCGTCACGTGCGGCGAGCCAGGCGCGGGCGGATTCGATGTCGTCCAGGGCGGCGCCGCCGCCGGCGGAGAGAGCGCGCATGGTGCGGGCGATGCAAAGCAGGCGCGGGCCGCCGATGTCGAGCAGGTCGGGGGCGAAGGCAGCGTAGCCGTTGTCGGCGAAGCGGCGGGCGATGCGACGGATGTCGTCGTTTAGACCGAAGGCTTCGTGGAGGACGATGATCGCGGGAGCGCCGGTCTCGGGCAGGGTGTCTCCTTGGGGAGAGTCTGGCAGCGCGAGGAAGGCGTTCATCTGGTGCCCGCGGGCAGAGGGGAAGGTGAGGTTGCGCTCGGTCACTCGGGGGGGCTCCTCGGCGTCAGGTCGAGTTGGAGGATAGGCCGGGTGGGGTCGTCGCGGGATGTCGGCGAAAGCCAAGTAGTGATCGTATTGGCCGTGGGCGAAGAGTTGGTCGCGCAAGGCGCGGTTGTCGGCGGCGCTGCGGTCGGGCCAGCCAGATGGGGGTCCACCAGCGACGCAGTGGCACCAGCGGCGTCGTTGGCGTCGCAGTGGTAGGTGGGAAGGCGCCGATCCGTGAGCGTTCGAGTCGGCGAACGGCGATCGGCAGCGGGGTGCCTCCT
>Ga0310121_10004659_pt1 | contig 12004 bp, 5 predicted proteins | sample CB27_Tmax_986_MG_FD_203504 | JGI IMG/M metagenome (GOLD analysis project Ga0310121, IMG submission 203504) | Marine microbial communities from Western Arctic Ocean, Canada - CB27_Tmax_986 | ecosystem: Environmental > Aquatic > Marine > Oceanic | place: Canada: Western Arctic Ocean | collected...
TCGCTCGCCAACAGGGCCGTTTCATCACCGTGCTGCCTCGCACGCGCAAGGAGGATCAACAGTTCCGCAAGCGGCTGTTGCAAAAGCCTGACAGCGTCACTTGGCAAGAAGTGTACGTCGCGACGAAGCAATACCAGACCAAGGGCCAGGTGATCAAGCAAACGGTGGACCGATTGACGGTCTGCTCTCAAGAGATACTCAGCCAGGAAGGCTATCGGCTGCTCTGGTATCACAGCAGCAAGAAAGCCGAGAACGACGCTCGCCGTCGGGCGGGCCAGTTGCAACGTAGCCACGATTACAACCACTGGATTTACAACGCTCAGCGGCGGCGTGATCAATACGGGCTCGGCGGTGGTCGAGAACGGGAATCGCGCCGGTGGCGGCGGTCAGGAGCTGGCCACCTACAACATCGACCTGCAGTTTAGTTTGCCGACTCCGTCGGACGGTTTTACGCTGCTTTACGAAGAAAGTGGCGGTAGTGTCAATTTGGCGATCAACGGAGATTTAAGAACCGCTACGGATATGGTCGATTTGAACGGGGCGACGATCGGCGGAACGCAAGTCGCGGTGACGACCAACGCCCTGGGCGTTAGCCAGATCGAGGTGCTGGGTACCGTGAACACATTTATCGTCGGCGGGCAGGAATTCCGGATCGATTATCTGTGCGTCTTTCTTCCGGGCCAAGGCGACGGCTCCGGCGTTCATGTCGTGAATCTAGGCACTGGGGAAGAGCGCTTCGGGCTGGATTTTGGCAACTATCGACCAGGCGAAATCCACGGCTCAAAATGGAGTGATCTCGATGGCGACGGTCAGCGTGATCCGAACGAGCCGGGGCTACCGGGATGGACGATCTACATCGACGCCAACAACGACGGTCGGCGTACCTCGGACGAGCCGTTCGAGATCACCGATGAGAATGGTGAGTATTGGTTCAAGGGACTCCCAGCCGGCACGCACACCGTGGCCGAGGAAGACCAACCGGGTTGGACCCAGACATTTCCGTCCGGCAATCCGGCCGTGGAGCTCTACGACGTGACATTTTCGAGTCCCATTCATACGGTAGGGAGTCCGCCCACCACCGGTGCCGGTCCGGCGACCCGCCTGACTCCGACTAGGATTCTGCAGAGCCCACCGATTGTCATCGGCGGTTTGGGGACATTGGTCCAACCGGTCGAGTTCACCAACTCGGACTCGCAACTGCAATTCAACCTGAACGACTTCGGGCAAACCTTTACCAGTCTGGACATTTCCGCCGAGATATTCATTGAAGCTTTGGATTTCGGCCGCGAAGGCAGCGAGGCATTTTACCTGCAATTGGACGGTGGTCCGGCATTGGCTGGATTCGTCCGATTCGAGGGTAACGGCTCGATTGATGTTTTCGAACCGAATATGGGCACGATCACCGCCGGGTCGTACCAAACGGCCAATGCTATGTCGTTGAATGTAAATCTCGACTTGGCTGGGGGTACTTGGACGGTCTTGCTGGATGGAAGTGTCCTGCATACCGGTCTGTTTACCACTTCCACACTGGATGGCTTCCGTCTGTTCCTTGACGATATTTTTGGACAAAACAGCCTGGTCGTGGTGGACGACGTTAGGGTCATCGGATCGTCGGGTGGCCAAGACGGAACTCACCGAGTTCCCGTCAATCCGGGCGACATTGTCACGGGTATCGACTTCGGTAATCGTCCGGATCCCGGCGAGATCCACGGCACGAAGTTTGAGGACTTCAACGGCAACGGCGTGCGTGATCCCAACGAACCACCGCTGGCGGGTTGGACTATCTACATCGATGGCAACGACAACGGCGAGTTGGACGAGGGAGAACAGTCGATGGTGACTGGTTCGACTGGACTGTACTGGTTCACGGAACTGCCGCCTGGCAGGCATACGGTGCGGGAAGTCGCCCCAGCCGGTTCGGAGTGGTTCCAAACCTCCCCCTTTATTTCCTTCACCGGACCCACCGACTACGACGCCGGCTTGGGACCGGAGGCAATCGCGACCGAGGATATGAACGGTGACGGTTTGTTGGATCTTGTTGTGGCCAATCTTGCCGATGACACAATCTCTGTCCTGCCGGGCATGGGAGGCGGTTTGTTTGGCCTCTCCACCGAATATCCCGTCGGTGACGCTCCCTCGTCAGTGGTAGTGGCTGACTTTACCGGCAACGGGTTGCCGCGCGTGGCGGTTTCCAATCGTAATGACGGCACGATCACGGTATATGATCAGTTGCCAGCCAACCCAGGCGTCCTGGTGTTTGTTGACAGCTTCTTCACGGCTGGCACTGGGACGGAATCCCTGGCGGTAGGCGACTTTGACCAAAACGGGGCGATGGATTTGGCCGTTGCACTGGCCAATGAAGATTCCGTCGAAGTCTTTTACAACGAAGGAGGCGGAGTGTTTTCGCTGTCCAATTTGTGGATCGTCGGTCCGCGCGCCGCCTCAATCGTGAGCGCTGACTTCAATCACGACGATGCCATGGACCTGGCCGTGGTGACCAGTGGCAACTCCACATTGACAGTCTTCATGAATCGCAACGATGCCGGCGGGACATTTGATCTCTTCACGTTTGGACTCGTGGCGGTTCCCACGACACTGGACATCCAGCTGATTGCTGACGATTTCGACCAGAATGGAGACATCGGCCTCGCGTTTGTGGAACCAGGCTTATCGGCGGTCCAAGTGTTGCTCAGCCAAGGTGCAGTCAGTGATCCACTGACGTTCGCGATTGCCACCTTGCTCTTTGTGCCTGGTACGCCTAATTCATTGGCGGCAGCTGACTTTGACGGCAATGAGTATCCTGATCTGGTCGCAACCTTGGACGCCACCGACGAAATTGCCGTCTTGCTGAACAACGGTGACGGTACCTATCGACAACCGGTGCGATATGACACGGGTCTTCGACCGACCGCGGTGGTCGCCGGCGACTTTAGCGACGACGGCGCGCCAGACATCGCAGTGACCAACATTGGTTTGAATACCGTGTCCGTCTACCTACGCGGCGCTTTGGACGGACACACGGTCGACCTCGACGGCGGGGTTATCGTGACGGGCCGTGATTTCGGCAATTTCCGTGCCGGTCGAATCGAGGGGACTAAATTCAATGATCTCGATTGCTTTGGAGATTTCGATGCGAATGAGCCGGGACTGGGAGGGGTCACGATCTATGTTGACCTCAACGACAACGGCGAGTTTGACGCCGGCGAACCATCGGACGTGACGGACGCCAACGGTGACTACTCGATCTCCGGTGTCCAACCCGGAACTCACAAGGTGCGGGAAGTGGTACCAGACGATTTTGCTCCGAGCTTCCCGCCGGGCGGCAGTCATGACGTGACGATCAGCTTTAGCGGCCAAGTGGTGACTGGCAGGGACTTTGGTAATTTTCAGCACACGCCTTTGCCCGACGGCAGCGACAATCTGTTCGGCTACAACGCATCGGATGCAATCTACGGTGACAATTTGGTGACCGACCCGTGCGTATTGAGCATTGGGGACGACGACCATCTATTCGGCCTGGAGGGGGACGACATGTTGGTTGGCCAATTGAAAGATGACACCTATTACTTCGGACCTGCCACCGCTGACGAGACCGACACAATTGTCGAGCTCGCTGGGGAAGGAACCGAAGAACGGACCGACGAAGGTATCCGAGATCGGTTGGACTATGACGGGCACGATCTGTTCGGTGACGGTGTCCTGGAGATCGACGGACTGGGCGACATGGAACCGGTCGTCGTCGATCTGTCCGGTTCGCCACCCGCCGTCTGGGTAGCCAATCAAATCGCCGAACACATCGATCCCGGCGGCACGAACACGCACGTGTTGATCACCGATCAACCCGATCAACACGCTCACATCGAACAGATGATCGGCGGTGAAGGCGATGACATATTGATCGGCAATGATGGTGACAACCTCATCGACGGCGGATTGGGATCCGACTTTATGCAGGGCGGGGCAGGGGACGACACCTATCGATTCTTGGAAGGGAACCCAACCGATGAAGACACGCTCGTTGAGACTATCGGCAGCGACACACTGGACTTTAGCCGTGTCGATGTGCCGGTCACCGCGGACTTGTCAGGAACCAACGGCGGCTGGCCAGCTGACCGAGTTGCTGAGTATGGCTCGACCACACTGGAAACGCCGCTGGCCCATCTGTTCGAGAACATCATCGGCGGTAGCGACAGCGACGTAATCATCGGCAATGACGCGGCCAACATCCTCGACGGCGGACCAAGCAGCGACGAGATCCACGGTCTTAAAGGAGATGACACGTTGATTGGCGGTACGGAAAGCGACACGTTTTTCTTTGCCGACGATTGGGGCACCGATGAAGTGCAGGAAGACAGCAGTGGCGGTGTGCTGGATACGATGGATTTTTCACAGGTCACGGTACCGTTGACGCATCAATTGGGTAGCATCACGTCGACCGCTGGCGTGAACATCGTGATCCATGCCGACGAACATGTGGAGCAGCTAATCGGTGGTTCCGCGTCGGACACGCTCGCCGGTCCCGATGCCGACACGACTTGGAATATCACCGACAATGATGCTGGAAATGTGGACGGATCGTTGTTATTCGAGAGCATTGAAAATCTGACGGGTGCCGACGGTTTCGATGACACATTTGTGTTCAGCGACGGCAAGGGACTGAGCGGCGCGATCGACGGCGGAGTCGGTGGCAGCGTTGACGGCGTCGACTACTCGCTTTATACGACGGCCGTCACGGTCAACATCAACGACGGCACGGTCCCCAATGTCACGGGAGGCCTCGCCGACATCGAGAATGTGATCGGTAGTTCGGCTGCCAACGACGTACTGATCGGTCCGGACTCCAACAATACCTGGAGTATCACGGATAATGATGCTGGTGATATCAACGGTGTGATATTCTTCCAGGACGTGGAGAATCTCACTGGTCCAGACAATTTTGATGACACCTTCATCATCAGCGACACGCGTATCGTGACAGGAACGATTGATGGCGGTGGCGGCACGGGCACTGACACGTTGGATTTTTCGCCGTACCAAACTCCGGTGGCCGTCGATTTATCGGCCAACGTGGCGACGAACATTGGCGCGTTTACCGAACTGGAACGCCATCTTGGTAGCACGAATGACGATTCATTAACGGGCCCCGATGCCAACAACACTTGGAATGTCACCGGTGACGATGCGGGTGATATCGACGGGGCCGTGAGCTTTGAGAGTTTCGAGAACCTGCTTGGTCGTGACAACTTTGACGACTCGTTTGTTCTCTCGGACGGCCAATCGATCAGCGGCTCTATTGACGGTGCTGGCGGCACGGGTACCGACACGATCGACTTCTCACTGTTTTCGACGTCCGTAACCGCCAATCTGGCGGACGGCACGGCCTCCAACACCGGCGCGGTGAGTGATGTGGAGAATCTAATCGGTGGATTGGCATCTGACACGTTGGTCGGGCCCGATTCGAGCAACACCTGGAATATCACGGAAAACGACGAAGGGGACATCAACGGCTCGGTTCAGTTCACCAGCTTTGAGAATCTGACCGGCCGTGATGATTTCCATGACACCTTCGTCATTGCCGACTCCAAGAGTCTCTCTGGGGCGCTTGATGGTGGTGTGGGTACGGCGACCGATTCGCTCGACTTGTCGGTCTACACGACGGCCGTGACGGTCAGCCTCGGGGACGCAACGGCGACGGGCGTCACGGGAGGAATTAGCAATCTAGAGGCAGCGGTCGGCGGTAGTGACAGCGACACGCTGGTCGGTCCAGACGTAAATAGCACTTGGAACATCACCGATGACGACGAAGGCAATGTCAATGGTAGTTTCGTTTTCTCCGGCTTTGAAAGTCTAAATGGACGTGACAACGTTGACGATATGTTTGTGTTGTTCGACGCGAAGGGCGTGACGGGTAAAATCGCCGGCGGCGCCGGCACGGGAACGGATACACTGGACTATTCCCTCTACACGAACAGTGTAACTGTCAACGTGGCGGATGGTACGGCCACGAATGTGGCGGCGGGAATCGACGAGCTCGAGTCGGCGACGGGTAGCTCCGCCATCGATACACTGGTCGGCCCTGATGCCAACAGTATCTGGAATGTCACGGGCAACGACGCCGGTGATATCGATACAGCTTTTACCTTCTCCAGTTTCGAGAATCTCACGGGCCGCGACAACTTCGATGATTCGATTGTGTTCGGGGACGGCATGGGCGTCACGGGTGCAATCGACGGTGGGGCGGGTACTGGTTCGGACACGTTGGATTTTTCCGCGTATACAACGGATGTAATGGTAGATCTGGCCAATGGCACAGCTACAAACATCGCCGGTGGCTTTACGGAAATCGCGGCACTCGCCGGTGGGGCTGGAACGGATTCGTTAGTTGGGCCAGATGCGAACACGACCTGGAACATCACCGACACGGATGTTGGCGACCTGAATGGAGCTGTCACGTTTTCGAGTTTCGAGAATCTGACGGGTCATAACAACTTTGATGACCTGTTTATTATCAGCGATGCCAAGGGTGTATCGGGCGCCATTAACGGTGGAACAGGCACGGGAACCGACACGATTGACTATTCGACGTACACAACCTCGGTAAGCCTGAACCTGGAAGATGGCACAAGCACCAACGTGAGTGGAGGTGCGACGGGCATAGAGATTTTCGCAGGTGGGGCGGATAGCGACACGCTAACCGATCCCAACACGGTCAACATATGGAGCCTGACAGCGGATGACGGAGGAGATGTCAACGGTGCGGTTCAATTCTCCAGCGTCGAGAACCTCACGGGCGGGACGGACGACGATGAATTCGTCTTCAGCGATGCCGTTGGCGTGGCGGGTACGATCGACGGTGGCGATAGTTTCGACACATTGGATTACACGGCTTACACATCGGTTGTTTCCGTTGACTTGATTGGCATGACGGCGACGGGCACGGGCGGAATCGCATCCATCGAGCATTGGATCGACGAAAACGGAACCCAGCAGGCTCTTACCTCGGGCGGCGTGATCGTGCCGGCGGACGAGGAATCACCTTCATTCGCAAGCCGAGCCACGCGCAGGTCGTTTTCCACTGAGCCAACATCCTCGGTACCGCTGGCCAGCGAACCGAACGGCGCCGATCCAGAGTTTGCATTAGTCGAATTGTTATATGCGGTAGACCAGGTGACCGACGACGACGAATGGGAATCGGGAGTCGACGAGGCGATGCTGGAAGAGGATGATGTTTGGACGTTGTAGATTCAGAGGTCCTGATCACACGGCAAATTCCGTGGGTAATTCGACCTCCAAGCCGGAAAATGAGATGGGACCTCTGGTGGCTTGGAGTCAACGCGTTTTTGCTTTCAGTGATCAGTCTGATCGAGTCCAATTAAACAAGGTACCAAATCCGTCATGGAATCGGCCCTTGGGATGACAAATACGACATCCCAGAAGTTGCAGGCCAGAATCGCCGGAAGAAGCACGATTCCGCGGCCAAAGACGGCTGCCAATTAGGCCTTAGCCTGCGTGACATGATGCACTCCTTTGTTGCGAGAGGAACAAACACTGGGAAAGTCGGGGTTTAGAATAACTTCAACTGATTTGGGTCTTCAGGTAGCGGACGAGCATGACCAGCTTTGAGCGATTTCACAGCTCTTTTTACCTCGGGCAGCGACAGATCATTAGCCGTGATTACCATCGGTAGGCCCCGATGGGGTTGTTCAGCCGGCAAAATGCCGCTGCGAACGAGGCGATGCACACTCATCGGACTGATCACCAGCCGGGTAGCGGTTTCCGACTGAGTAAGCCAACCCGATCTGTTCTTCAGTTTCGAGTCGTAGACGCAGATCCCCGCGTGACGCCGGTAACGCTCCACGCTATTACCCGTCCACGTTTTGCCATTTGTCGTGTGAATCCCTCCGCGGTTCAATGCCGATGCAATGGCGGCGTCAGGATGCACCTTACGCAATGTCTCGACTACCGATTTCAGGTCGCTCGAGGACAACTTACTTCTGCGCGGTGTGCGTTTTCCGCGCAGCTCGGTATGATGTCCGCCCGACCATTGAATCATCATGACGACTTCGTCTCGTTCGTCGTCAACGTTGGCGACGATTTCTTTGATCAACACACGTGCCAATTGTTGCTTCAAGCTGCCCGTGACACGAGGGTGGTTCCACAGTCGCTGTATATCTTCGCCCAGGTGCTCGAGTTGTTTTCGCTGAGCTGGCGTGGGCAATGCAGGTTGCCGCTGATCGAACGTTGCCAAACGCGATTCCTCTTGCGTAACGCGAGCCAACGCTGCCTCCCACTCGGCACCCAGCGTTTGACGTACTGCGGTGTAGGTCACGTCGGTCTGTTTGTATTCTCGCGCCGCGCGCGTTTCTGCGTCGCGCATTGCTTCCACTCGATCGACGAGCAGCTGACGTTGTTGTTGATACTGACTAGTCAAACGCTCGGCCGCACGTTGCGCGGCTTCGACACCAGCCGGGCCAACGACTTCCAAGATCTCCTCGGCCAGCAATATCTCTAGGTCCGCGCCGTAAAAACTCAAACACTTTGCACCGCCTCGCTTTCGTTGCCGCTGGCCCCTTGCACAAAAGTAGCGAACGCCATGGGATGGATATCTTGCTTGCAAACGATTGCCACAGCGACCGCACCGCAACACTCCAGCCATCAAGCTCTCGCCACGTCCCACTGCGCCTTTGGTCAGGTCGCCTCGGACGTTGGCATTGGCGGTAATCTTTTCCATGTTTCGTTCCCAGGTCTCTTTTGGGATGTACGCTTCATGGTGATTTTCCAGGAATACATCCCACTCTTCCCGGGGAACACGTCGAGACTTCGTTTGCTTGTGTCCTTCTTCATCGAGCGTCACGAATGCCCTGGTGCGACCGCGATCGTAGATGCCGGCGTACGCCGGATGACAAACCAAGTTCAGGATTTGATTGTAGCTTGGACTGACCCACTCTACATCACGCCAATCGCGACCACGCGGCACTACCGGCAATTGAAACGCATTCGCTTGCAAATGCAAGTGCAGCTGGTTAGCACTGGGGAAACGCTCGAACTCGTTGAGTACTTTTTCAATCGCTCGTTGTACGCGGCGATCGGGATGCTTCTCGCACAACGTCGCGTGTCGACAGATGTAGCCAGGCGGCAAAGCGTCATACTGTTCACCGCGTTGGGCTTTCTGCTTCAGGCTTTGTTGCATACGGTCGAGAATCATCGAAAGTTCGAACTCGTTGAACGCGCCTTGGACGCCCAGCACCATACGGTCTTGGGGGTTGGCCGGATCGTACAGTCGATGCTCGTCAGCCAATAGCACGTCTCGAAATCGGCAGAGCCGCACCAATTGCGTCCAGTCTTGATTGTCGCGAACCAAACGGGATAGTTCGCGTGCCGCAACGAGCCCCGCTTTATCGGTAACGATGGCTTCGGTGAGCGTTTGAAAATCGCAGCGTCCATGCTGCGAACTACCGGTCTTCCCGGTGTCTCCATCGAGCAACAAAATTTGCGCAGTCGGCCAACCGAGCGTGGCCACATGATCAACCATGGCTTGCTGACGTTGTTTTCCTTCGCGGTTCCTGCGAACTGGACCGGGACTACTTTGTCGCAGATAGACGTAGGCGGTGCGGGACAGGTGGTGTGGTTTAATGATGGGATGAATCGTCATCAGTTGTTAACTCCAAGTTATGTTCGTCGACGGTTTCAAGATAGAGGGCTGTTAGCACGTCGAGTGCGTGCTCACGGACATCCTCGGGCAGTTGTTGCCAAGGAAACCACGGCCCCAATAGTGGCCGAGGTTCGTGAGTTGAACGAGGCATGGCTATCTCCTGACAAGGGGCAAGGTTCCTTGTCCAGAGGCTGCCCTGCTGCGGGCCGAACTACAAGTCCCCAATCGGATGTTGCTCGATCCAGCGGACCACTTCGAGCAGGGTCGGTAGGTCGGCGGCGGGCTGCAAGCCGCAAGTCATCTGAGCACATAGATCGGCATCGACCATCCACGAAGGAACAACTCGACGGATCTTGGAATCGCAGAGATCCAAGTACTCAATGCCTCGACAACCAAATCTACGCATGACAGAAAAGTCATGCTTACCGAAAAATGGATGTAATGGGTAACACACTGAAATTTTGCCCTGGTAACGGGCATCATTGCGTGTCGGCTTTACCCTAATCGGCAACTGAACCGCTTCCTGCAGGTCGGGAAGTTCCGTATCTGCGGGAGGTGTGTCACACCGCCGAGGATAGCCAGCGTCCGATTCTGGCGGCGGTCAGTTCCACCGCCGCCGGTTGGGCGAAGTTCCGAAAGTGTGTCGGAGTTTCACGCCGACGCGAGTTTAGCTGCGACGGCAATTTCATTCAGCGGAGTGTGGGAAGCGGCGAACCATGAGCAACTTGTGCGCATCGGTCAACATCACCGATGCAGCCTACATGTCGACGCCAAAAGGTGGTGTATGTGAGCTTCTGGGCGCTTACCGCTGCTATCAAGTTGAGTTGACACTATCGTGCCAGTGCTAGTTCTTGGATATCACCCTCCCTCCGGGAGGGTCGCGAGGGACGAGCGGGGTGGGGAGCCCCTGACTCGCCCATGATTTTACGAAAACAGTCCGGTATCTATTCGGTATTTCGGTGCACATTCTTTTCGGGTCAGACCCAGAGCGAATGCATACGACACTCTTGAGTGTGCGTGACGTCGTTGGACTGTCCATAGAGAGATGCTGCCCTCCCCGCTCGTCCCTCGCGACCCTCCCAAAAGGGAGGGTGTTGTCACCTCCGTCAACTCAATTATATGCGCTATCAATTCTCTTACTCTAGGTTCGGCGCGAAGGACAGGGCCTTTGAAACTCAACCATTGCGCGCATCGAAGCCCAAAACTTGAATCGCTTACGCCCCCCGGTGTTGACGACCGACGCACGTTGCGCGATTTCACTTTGTGCGTTCGGTTGAGCCCGCCGATGCGAGTTTCGGTGCCCTGCCGAACTGCGTCGGCTTCATCGTCCGACGCAGTTTCGAGCATACCCATATCCAGCGGCGGAGTGCCAAACCGCAGCGGTTACAAAGGGGGACAAACTGTGCCGGGAACGGTTTCCGGCGGCACTATCTGGGGAATCCCAGCTTAAACACTGAAGAAAAAGTTTGGGATACGGACAACGCTATACGGATTTAACGGACCAAAGACGTATCAGCAGATGCTGTTCCGTGTAATCCGTGAGATCCGTGTCCAATAAAATAAACGTGTCCAATAAAACAAACATGTCGACCGGCACGTCCAGCCAACCGAGTCAAGTAAAGGTGCAATATGAAAACAGATTTCATGATTCATGTAACGCTGCTGTGCGTACTATTCTTCTTCTCCTGCCAAAACCTATTCCCATTGGCGGCCGACGCACCCGCGCGTACGGATATCTTCGACAAGTCGAACCTGGTCGCCTGGTGCATTGTTCCCTTTGATGCCAAGAAGCGTGGGCCCGCGGAGCGAGCGGAAATGCTGGTGCGCCTGGGGCTACAAAAAGTTGCCTACGACTGGCGGGACGAACACGTGCCTACGTTCGAGGAGGAAATCCTTCAGTACAAAAAACATGATCTCGAGTATTTTGCCTTCTGGGACGTGCACGAAGATGCCTTTCAGTTGTTTGAGAAGTACGATCTTCATCCTCAAATCTGGAAGTCGATTGAGAGTCCTTCCGAGGGGTCGCAGGATGAGAAGGTCGAAGCGGCGGCCAAGTCACTGCTGCCGTTGGTGGAGCGCTCCCGACAGATGGGCTGCCAACTTAGCTTGTACAACCACGGCGGCTGGTCCGGGGAACCCGAGAATATGGTGGCGGTATGCCGATGGTTGCGCGAAAACGCAAACGCCGACCACGTGGGTGTCGTGTACAACTTTCATCATGGTCACGATCATGTGGATCGCTTCAAGGAGGCGATGACACTGATGAAACCCTACCTGCATTGTCTCAACCTGAATGGAATGAGCGACGTCAAAATTTTACCGATCGGAGGTGGAAAACATGAGAAAATGATG
>Ga0310121_10004660_pt1 | contig 12003 bp, 7 predicted proteins | sample CB27_Tmax_986_MG_FD_203504 | JGI IMG/M metagenome (GOLD analysis project Ga0310121, IMG submission 203504) | Marine microbial communities from Western Arctic Ocean, Canada - CB27_Tmax_986 | ecosystem: Environmental > Aquatic > Marine > Oceanic | place: Canada: Western Arctic Ocean | collected...
CCCGCGACGGGCCCTATTGAGGCCGCCACCAACACGCCTTTACCACCTTTACCAACGGGTCCCCAGCGGGCTGGTACCACGAGGCGTACCGACATCCGACGGGCCTGGACCGTTCACGGTCGGGTCAAAAAATCTATCGGCTGTTGGCCAGAGCGGGGGTAACTAACCGAATCACGTCGGCTATTTTCGCGTAGGGGCCGCCAGCGAGTAATGCGCTTTCGGCCGCTACCTGACTGGCACCGCCTCATGTCAGGGAGACAGAACGAGGAGTTGGTTGGCGGCGACATTTGAGACCTGGGTTACCATCCCATCGGGCCATCGCACGGACAGATCAATGCTTGTGGCATCCCCCAGCCCGAAGTGTACCTCGGCCGGATCCTGTGAGACGAAGTTGTTGCCTGCCCGAACCTCCCTCACCTGAGTGCCCCCGATCGAAGGAGTGATCGTGATGAGGGCACCGATCCCTTGCGTGTTGGGAGACGGGCCCCTCAGAACGACCTCCAAGTAGTTACCGGGTTCACTCTGGTTCATGTAGAAGCGAGGTGCAGCACCGTTGTTTGATATGAAGATGTCGATGTCGCCATCACGGTCGGCGTCGAAACAGACCACGCCACGGCCCTGCCTGTCGTCCACCAGGCCGTTGGCGAAGGCCGCCTCGGTGAACGTCCCATCCCCGTTCGACATGAATAGGCGAGAAGGATCCGCAAGGAACTCGGGGAGGTCTCGCTGCCAGCCATTGACGTGGAACAAGTCGAGCCAGCCGTCGTTGTCAAAATCAGCGAAGCAGCTCCCCCAGCCCCAGAAGCCCATGCGAACCCCGGCCTGTGCGCTCACGTCGGTGAAGGTGCCGGAGCCGTCGTTCTGGTAGAGCCGGTTCCCGCTGAGTTCGGGGAAAACGCCTCCACCTTCAAAAATGCTCGATACGAACCAATCCATGTCCCCGTCGCCGTCGTAATCGCCCACGGCTGCCCCCATCCCGTTTTCGTCGGTGAGAATGGAGCCCGTGGACTCGCTGAACACCCCTCCGCTGTTCACGAGCACCCGGCTGCTCTCAAAGTCACTCGTCATCAACAGGTCGAGATCAGCGTCACCGTCGATGTCGGAGAAGTTGGCCGCGAAGGTGAACTCGAGGTCACTGAGCCCTGCCTGCGTCGTGATGTCCGTAAACGCTCCGGCACCGTCATTCCTCCAAAGGAATCCACCACCGTGTACGGTAACCGGGTTGCCTTGCGCATCCGGGAGTACCGATGCCCAGTGGCTCAAGAACAAGTCGAGGAGCTGGTCACCGTTGATGTCGGCCGCAGTGATCGAGTAGGTCTCCAGCTGGAGTGGTGGCGTGACACCGGCTGTGGCTGATACGTCCGCGAAGCTCAGGCCGCCGAGGTTGCGGTAGACGCGCACGGAGTGCAGATGATCACGGTCCGTAACCTTCCTGACCCCGCCCATGATGATGTCGAGCAGGCCGTCGCCGTCGTAGTCGACGAGCAAAGGGCCCGACTCGAACAACGGTGTGTTGGTCAATGCTGCCAGGAGGGTCGCGCTAAACGTACCGTCCCCTTGGTTCACGTACAATGTGTTTTCGCCTGTCCCCTCAGAGACCACGAACAGGTCAATATCCCCGTCGTTGTCCACATCTCCGGCCGCGGCTCCTCCAATGACCGCCCCAAACTGGGAATTGGGCAGGGGCGGTCCGAACCTGGGACCTCCAAACCCGGCCGCGGTCGTACGGTCCACGAACCTCTGTGCCTCAACCGTCGGCTGGAACGGTTCCGTCGGTTCCGTCGGTTCCGTCGGTTCCGAGCACCCGAGTGTGATGCCAGTGATCAGCAACGCACCGGGGAGTCGCGTAATAAGCGAGCTAGCCCGCAAAGTAGGCCGTGCCATGCAGCCCCTGCCTGGATATGGATGGTATGCACTACCGAAACCTAACCGTCTCGGCCCCCCCCCCTGCATCTGAGGACACCCCGTGAGCAGGTCCCAACGCACTATGTCCGTGACCCTATGCGTCCGCGACCATTTTGCGCTCGCAGCGCTCAGGAAAGAAGGATGCCGCCACGACCAGATGGCCCAGTGCTTTGGACGTCACCGAGGCACGCATCAGCCGAGAGGTTAGACGCAATTCGCTGAAGGACAGTGGGTACCGGCCCCACGGCTTTCCACGGCGAGTGGAACCATACCCTCCGCCACACTCGCGCCGACTATCTCAGTCCGCTATGATTAGGCCACAAGCCCCAAGGCCCAAGAGGGTGGCCACAGCGGTGGCCGCAGCGCATGTAATATTTTGATATGGAAACTCACATGAGAAGGTTTGAGAAGAGGCCGGGTGGCGACCGGTCCACGTTTATGGCGGTTCTGGCCACCGCAGCCACGATCTGGGGAGGGTTGCTTGCAGGGGTTTCACCGGATGCGTTGGAAGCGCAAGATACGGGTGCTCAGGTGCAGGTGCCCCCTACCGGCTCGGTCGACGACGAGCTCTTGGGAGTGGCCGCTCGGGTGCATCTTCAGGTAATGGCCCTTCAGGAAACCTTCGTCGGGGAGCGGGCGCAGTACCACGACCAGGGCCAGCAGACCGCGGCAAGGGAGCGCTTTTCCGCGGGCGTTGAGGAACTCCTAGAGGCGCACGGGATGACGGCCGCGCAATACGCGCTCGTCCTCTTCGTCATCGGAACGGATGAGGAGAAGAGGACGCAGTTCGACCAGATGCTCGATCGGATCAGGTCAGGGTAGGACGTCGAGAAGGAAAACGCTGATCCGGGCCGCGTCTGACACCGGTATACGAATACCAGCGTCGGGGATGCGACCACACCCTTGAAGAGCGGGTCCGACGGAACGTAGAGTCCACGCTCCGCCCCTCCTTGGGCGCACGGGGGGACTCTAGCTGGTATGCGTACTCAGGTCAGGATGCCCTCCACCACCTCCCCGTCCACGTCTGTCAGGCGGAAATCCCGGCCCTGGTATTGGTATGTCAGCCTCGTGTGGTCGACGCCAAGCAGGTGCAGTATGGTGGCGTTCAGGTCGTGTACGTGCACCGGGTCCTTAACGATGTTGTACGAGAAATCGTCGGTTTCGCCGTAGGTCATGCCCGGCTGGACGCCGGCCCCAACCATCCAGTTGGTGAAGCAACGCGGATGGTGATCACGTCCGTAGACCTCTTCGGTGAACTTGCCCTGACAATAGACGCTACGTCCGAACTCGCCACCCCACACGACCAGCGTATCGTCGAGCATACCCCGTTCCTTCAAGTCCGTCACCAAGGCTGCCTGGGGCTGATCAACGTCGCGGGCCTGGTTGCTAATGCCACTCGGGAGCCGGCTGTGTTGGTCCCACCCTCGATGGAAGAGCTGGATGAAGCGCACGTCGCGCTCGGCCAGCCGCCTGGCGAGCAGGCAGTTACGCGCGAACGAGCCGGGCCTTCTGGAATCGGGACCGTACCGCTCGAAGGTGCTCTCCGGCTCATCCGACAGGTCGGCCAGCTCGGGCACAGAGGTCTGCATGCGATACGCCATCTCGTACTGGGCGATGCGGGTGCTGGTCTCCGGATCGCCGAAATCGTCGCGAGTCTCCTGGTTGAGCTTCGCCAGATCGTCGAGGAAGCGCCGCCGGGTGTTTTCATCGACTCCGGGAGGATTCGACAGAAAAAGGACGGGATCGCCGGTCGGGAGGAATTTGACGCCCTGGTGCTGGGTCGGGAGGAATCCGCTGCCCCAAAGCCGGTCGTACACCGGGTTGCCGCCATTACCGGAGCCTACCGAGACCATCGCCACGAAGGTCGGCAGATCTTCGTTCATGCTTCCGAGCCCGTAGGACAGCCATGCGCCGATGCTGGGCCGGCCCGCGAGCTGCGAGCCGGTCTGGAAGAATGTGATGCCGGGATCGTGGTTGATGGCCTCCGTGTGCATCGACTTGATGAAACAGAGGTCGTCGGCGATGGCGGCGGTGTGGGGCATCAGCTCGCTGACCCACGCCTGCGACTGGCCGTGCTGAGCGAATTTGTAGACCGACGGGACGATAGGGAGGCTCGACTGCCCCGACGTCATGCCGGTCAGGCGCTGGTTCCCACGTACAGACGGGGGTAGCTCGGTCCCGGATAGCCGAGCGAGGTCCGGTTTGTAGTCGAAGAGCTCGTGCTGCGATGGCGCGCCCGACTGAAACAGATAGATGACGCGTTTGGCTTTGGGTGCGAAGTGCGGCAGCCCTGGTAATCCGGGCGGCACCTGCTGTGGCCTCGCGGCCGTCTGGGCAGTGAGGTCCTCATTGAACAGCGTGGCCAACGCGGCCATGCCGACGCCGGTGCTGGTCATCTCGAGAAAGTGCCGGCGAGTGAGCAGCCACTCGTAATCCAGGATGGGATCCATCGATTCAGTCCCCCCTTGTGATTCAGACGGTGAAGATGCAGTCGCTTACGATTCAGTCCCTTTAATTCGTCCTTGGCCTCGTGATTCGGTCCCTCTTAGCTCAGTCCCTCGTAATGGTCGCATCCATGTTCAGAATCATGCTGGCCACCATCTGGTACGCGGCGAGCGCGGCGATGTCGAACACCTGGTTGCGCTCCGACTCCCCGACGCTCACGAAGAGCAGCGCCGCCGCCCGATCGGCCTGGTAACGATCGAAGTGTCTTGTGAAGGCATCGGCCAGTACCGCTCGTGTCTCGGGTTCGGGCTCATGCGCCGTCGCCAGCCGATACATATACGAGACGGTCTCATCGATAGTCGTGCCTTCGGTCATCGCCTGTTCCGCAAACGCCCGTGACGCTTCGGCGTACGTCACGTCATTCATCAGGTTCAGGGCCTGTAACGGCGTATTGGTCCTGTTCGTCGAGAGGAGATGCACTTCGCGTGTCGACGCGTCGAACGTCATCATGGCCGGCGGCCCCCGCGTTCGCTTCCAAAACGTGTACAGGCTCCGGCGGTAGAGATCGTCACCCTCAGACAGCCGGTAGACCTGGCCCCGCTCCACGATGTCTTCCCACAGCCCGGCCGGTTGGTACGGACCGACCGACGGCCCCCCAGTGCGCTCGGTGAGCAAACCGGAAATGGCCAGTGCTTGATCGCGGATCGTCTGCGCGAGCAATCGCACACGCGTCCCACGAGCAAGCAAGCGGTTCTCCGGGTCCCGTTCGAGCAGCTCTGGGGTGACTACGGACGACTGACGATACGTGGCGCTCGTAACGATCGTGCGCTGCATGTCCTTCACGTCCCAGCCCGAGTCGATGAAGGTGGTCGCCAGCCAGTCGAGTAGCTCGGGATGGCTCGGGTACTCGCCCTGCGCTCCGAAGTTTTCCGCGGTCTTGACCAGGCCGGTCCCGAAGTACGTTTGCCAAAAACGGTTGACGGTGACCCGCGCTGGGAGCGGGTTCGCAGGATCGACGAGCCAGCGGGCGAACGCGAGGCGGTTCTTCTCCACACCTTCGGGTAGTGGGGGAAGGACCGCAGGGACGTCCGGCGTCACGAGCTCCCCAGGATTGTCGTACACCCCGCGGATGAGCCGGAACGCATCGCGCTTCGGTACCGCCTCCTCCATCACCATGACCGTCGGGAAGCTCTTCCACAGCTCCTCGCGTTGCCCCTCGAGCTCGTTGATACGGCTGAAGGCTTGCTGGATATCCGGGGGCGCGTACTGGTTCAGGAAACTGAGTCGAAGCTTCTCTGCCTGTGCCGTCGTTCTCTGCTCGGGCTCGAGCTCGGCGATCTCGCTGACCGATTCTGCCGTCGCCATCACCACCGCCTCTTCTGGCGTCAGCACCGCGCCGTAGATGCGCACGTCGTCGATGAGCCCCTGAAACTTCGGCTTCGAAGAACCGCTGGCGCCTATGCGGAGCGGCTCCCGCTGACCCAGGCGGTTCCCGACGAGGTCGAGCAAGGGGGTGAGTTCCTGCGAGCGGCCGTCGATGTAGACGCGCATGCCGTCCGGTTGCTTCGATCCGTCATAGGTCGCGATCACATGCTGCCATTCATTGAGCGACAGGGTCGCAACGGTTTCGGCAGAGACGCCATCGTCGAGGGCGCGTGTCGCCAAATTCAGCATCACCTTGCCCTCTTCCAGGTAGAGTCCCCAGCCGTTGTCACCCTCGTTGCTTTCGCCCGCTCGCGAGAGGATCACGCCGGTTTCCGTCGTGGGATAGATCCAGGCGGCCAAGCTGAACTCGCTCTCGTAGTTGAAGGTCGGCCTGGGCCCTGCGTTGATGAAGCGCTGCCCGTCGAAGCTGGCGGCGGCGACTCCTACCTGACCGGCGACGAAATGCGGAATGCCACCCTCCAACGTCGCATTAACCGTCACCGCGAATTCTACGTCGGATCCGTATGCCCCACTCCTCCGCTCACGCTGCAGTGCTGCTTCCCTAGCATCACTAGGCACAGCCCGTTCGGCCCGTGCCTGTACGTCTGAGATATCACTATCGAGCGGGTGGTGAACCAAGAGCCGGTCACGCAGCATCCAATCGATTTCCAGCGATGTGCTCATGCCCAACGCGTCTTCCCATATCTCCTGCGCGGCGGCCGCCTCCGTCTCGAGGCTTGAGAACGCCATACGCGCCTCGCTGAGTGAATCATCGAGCTCGGTGAGCTGAGCTTGTTGCTCCCTCGTGGGGGCCGTGATAAACGGCGGCGAGTTGACGTACTTGAACCCCTTGCCACGCTCGGGGATGTTGTTGAAGGTCGCGTAGAGTTCGTAGAACTCCAATTGTGTGATCGGGTCGAACTTGTGGTCGTGGCAGCGCGCGCACCCAAGCGTAAGCCCAAGCCAAACAGCCGACGTGGTTGCGACGCGATCGATCGCGTATTCGGCCAGGTACTCGGCCCCCACGATCCCTCCTTCAGAGTTCAACCTATGGTTGCGGTTGAAGGCGGTGGCGATGCGCTGGTCGAGCGTTGCGTCGGGGAGCATGTCACCGGCGAGTTGCTCGATCGTGAACTGATCGAACGGCATGTTGTCGTTGTAGGCATCGATCACCCAGTCCCGCCAGCGCCACATGGTTCGCTCGCCGTCGGTCTGGTACCCATTCGTGTCGGCGTAGCGGGCGACGTCCAGCCACTCGAAGGCCATGCGCTCGCCGTATCTGGGTGACTCTAGCAGCCGGTCGACCACCACCTCGTAGGCATTGGGCGAGTCGTCGACGAGGAAGGCGTCGACCTCGGCCATCGTCGGCGGCAACCCGGTCAAGTCCAGGCTCACGCGGCGAATCAACGTGGCGCGGTCAGGCTCGGGAGAGGGGCTCAGGCCTTCCTGCTCGAGCCGCGCGAGAACGAAGTTGTCGATCGGGTTGCGCACCCAATCACGGCTCTCGACCGGCGGGAGCGCAGGACGCTCGGGAGCGATGAACGCCCAGTGACTGTTCCGCTCCGCTCCCTGATCGATCCAGAGTCGGATCGTCGCGATCTCGTCGGCCGTGAGAGCCTCGGCCTCGGCACCCAGACGGCCCCGGGGCATGCGTTCCCGCTCGACCTCACTGGTGATCCTCTGGTACAAGAGGCTCTCTTCAGCGCTCCCCGGAACGATGACCGGGCCGCCTTCCGCCTGATCCCTGAAGAACCCGCCCGGCGTGTCCAGTCGGAGGCCCCCCCGGCGCTGGTCTTCGGCCGGCCCGTGACAGGTGAAGCAGCTCTGCGACAGGATCGGACGAACTTCTCGGCTGAAGTCGACGGGCGAGGCGGCACTGGCCACCTGCGCAGCGCCGGGATTCCCATACAGAAAACCGCCGAGCACCAACGCGAGGACGCCGCCGCCCTTGGAAGTATTCCGAAATGTCATCGTCATCGTGCGCTCCTAGCCAGTGCTAGCCAGTGACAAACCACAGGACTATAAGGTACTCCGCCCCCTTCTTGGGGACAACTAGTTCAGTAAACCCGAGATGAACTAGCGGCCTCAAGCCAAATCTCACTCAATTCTGGGAGGATCCAGGGCCCAGCGCAAGCCTAATCGGCAAGATATCGGCGCTCGAGATGGGCCTTGAAGAAGCGTGTATCCAGCCGCTCACCCGTGACCTCCAGCAGCAGATCCTCGGCGATCAGGAGCCGGCCACGGCCGTGAATTTCCCGCCGCAGCCACTCGATCAGTGAGCCGAACTCCCCGTCCTCGATCTGCTGCTCCATTTCCCGATTGGCACGGCTCGCCGCGGTAAACAACTGGGCGGCCGTGAGTGCACCCAGGCTGTAGGTGGGGAAATAGCCGAAGGACCCGGAAAACCAGTGGATGTCCTGCATGCAGCCGTCCTTCAGATTGTCGCGCGTGCTCAGCCCGAGATATCGAGTCATCGATTCGTCCCAGGCATCCGGAATGTCCTCCACTTCCAGATCGCCAGCGATCAGAGCCCGTTCGAGTTCAAAGCGCAGAATGATGTGAAGCGGATAGGTCACTTCATCCGCACCCACGCGGATGTAGTCGCGCCGCACACGAATCGTGTGGGCGTGCAGATTCTCAGCGCTCCATGCCCGATCGTCGCCGTTGCCGCCGAATTGCTCGCGGATGATCGGCGCGGCGAAAGTCATGAACGCACGGCTGCGGGCCACCTGCATTTCCACGAACAGCGACTGGCTCTCGTGAACTGCCATACCGAGCGCCGAGCCGACGGGCTGATGACGCCAATCGCGTGGCAGCCCCTGCTGGTAGAGAGCGTGCCCGGTCTCGTGCAGCACCGCCGTCAATGACCCGAGAGGGTTCTCGTCGTTGTACCGCGTGGTTATGCGCGTGTCATCGGGCACGCCACCGCAGAATGGATGATGGCTCACGTCCAGGCGACCGCGATCGAAATCGAAGCCGAGCGCACGCATCATCAGCTCCCCTAGCGCGTGCTGCTGCTCGGCACTGAACGGGCCGCAGACCGGCACAGGTGTCTTCTGGTGTTCGAGGACGCGCTCCAAGAAGCCCGGAAGGAAGGTCTTGAGGTCATCGAAGACCTCCGCCACCTGTGCTGAACAGGTATCGGGCTCGTAGCCATCGAGCAGCGCATCGTACGGCGCAAGCGAAAGACTCTCTCCCAGGGCGGTCGCCGCTTCGATGGTCAGGTGAACCACCTCCTCGAGTAGCGCGCTGACCGCCGGCCAATCCTCGTTCCCGCGTGCGATCCGCCACGCCTGCACACAACGGGTGCTCGCGATCCGAGTTGCACGCACCAAAGACTCCGGCACCGCGGACGCGCGCCGTTGTGCGCGGCGCATGGCCCTCACGTTGGCCTGTTGCCACGGGCCCAGATGATCGCTGCTGTCCTCAGCCTGATCGAGCAAGGCTCCGAGATCCGGATGGGTGAGCCGCTGATGTGCAATGGCGGCCAGCAGCGCCATGGACTCGCCACGCGCCTCTCCGCCCCCCCGGGGCATCACGGAGGCTTCGTCCCAGTGGAGGATCGCCTCTGCGTGGTCGAGATGACTGAGCTCTCGGAACCGTGCTTCCAGCTCTTCGTAAGGCGTCACTTTCCGAGTCAGCCCCCCAGCCCGGTGCTTCCTGGCGGGAGGGCACCCCGCAGCCCGCTCAGGGCTACGAAATCCCCATACGCCTGGCTGAGGTCCGCGAATTCGATCAGAGGAAAGGACATGGGCAACAGGCTAACCCACTGATTCGTGGCGGGCCATACCCGACGTCGGTCGTCCTTTGGAATACTCCCGCCCGAACGGGATCGCCTGTCAAATGACGATGAAGAGGTCGGTCAGAGAGAGGTGGTTACCGCCGATCTCTTCCCCGCCTACGTGGCTCCGGAAGGTCTACCATGCTTCGTACATCCGAGTAACGGATCCGCTCGAAGCGGCCGCCCCGGACGGTGAAGTTTCCTTCCACGCCCGATACTCGAATTGCTCCGGAGCCGATCTCGTAGGCCATCACGTTCTGACCGACGTCGCGGATCTCTATCGAGCCCGACCCGTCATCGACAAACACGTCTCCCTGCACATCCCTGATCTCGAGCTCCCCGGACCCGTCGTCGATTTCCACGGAGCCCCGGATGTCTTCGACGTAGAGCTCACCGGAACCGTCGTCGACCTCCATGTCACCGAGGCCACTCAGCGTCGCCTCCCCGCTTCCGTCGTCGATCTCAGCGTCCATCCCCAGGGGTACCTCGACACGAAGATCAATGCGAGCGTAGCCGCGGTCCCGGTCTGGCCGAGGGGGTCATTGCCCGCACGGGTTAGTCCAGCGCCTGCGACTAGTTCGCCGACCCCCGCGGGCTAAGCTCGTGGCTAGCGTACAGGCCGTAGACTACCGTTGCTGGACTGATTACTGTCGTTCGCCTGCCCCGCTCTCCGCGAGCCAGCGCGCGAAATCCCCCTGCGTGTACCTCAAGATCTCTAGGATCGCACTTCGATCCATCTCCGATAGGTGATCGAACTCGCCACTGTGATCCACGCCGGCAAGCACTTCCCACACCCGCCGGAACACCTGCTCCTTCGCTTCCGTCGGAAGCCCTTCGAAGGCCTCTGAGTAGACGAGGAAGCTCATCGGGTACCTGAAAAGGCGTCGGGTCAGGTCCAGGTGACGGAGCGAACGCCTATCTGCGTCAAAGGGTCCCCGACTCTCGAAGTCGGAGCGGAAACCGGACGTGCCGGAAATCGCACCGGATAGCGTGGCCTCGTTTACGAAGAGCATCGCTCGGACTAGCGGCTCGGCAATGGCCGCGATCTGGCCGGCCATTCCCGATTGCGTATCGAGCAGCTTGCGGACCTCCCAATTCACACGGGTCAGGAGGTTGTGCACGTGGATCTGATGTTCGACGACCATTAATGCGACGATGTCGCTGTTCCCGGTCAGATACGGATCGGTGTCGAGCAATCCGGAGAGATCCGTCCGGTTGCCGTTGGTCACCTCACCTGGCTGAGCCGGATCGTCGGAGGCTCGTACGACGATGTTGCCTGCGTGGCGCTGATCGCCATGGGTGCCCGTCACGTACCATCCACCCCACCGGCGGCTCAACGGGGTCTGATCCGTCGTCAACATCCAGCCTTCGTGAGACGCCATTCGTCCCCTCGCATCCGTCGGACCGGACCCGATCAAAAAACGGGGGACACCGCCTCCGGTGAGGCCGTACGTGTCATGGCACTCGAGGCAAAAGTCCGTGTGGCGCTGGAAGTCTGGCGTGTCGCTCTCCTCCTGGCGGAGTGTATAGAAGACCGGTCCGAGGTTTGGGTCGAACGCCGCGATCTCGAGAAGGTCGCTCCCTTGCAGCCATGCTATGTAGACATCATCCGCGAAGTAGATGGCTCGCGGCGTGTCCGACGATATGATCCGCTCCTGCAGGCTCGTTCCCGAGAAAACAAGCATCTGCGAGGAGGCAGGCACGTCCAACGAGGCGAGGAGAGAGACGAGGTATCCACGCCCAGGCTCGAAGCTCAGCTCGGCCTGGCCGCTGCCGATCATGCGCCGTAGCTCCTCAACACGGTTGGTGGGGTCTCGGGTTGCGTAGCGCATAACCGGGTACTCGCGTGCGTACAGCAGCTCCTGGGCTCCGAGCTCGGCGTCGGGCCGCAGGAGCACCGCTGTTGCGAGAAATACCGGCCAAGGGGTTCGATTCCACACGGTGCTTGCTCCTACCCTCGCATGAGTTCCCGGATCTGCCGCACCCCCGTTCGACCTTGAACCGGATTTCCCCGAGGATCGGGCGCGCCGCCGCTGCTAAGGCATCCCCCACGTCCACCCTACGCCGCCGTCTCGTGTGAGCAATCCCGCCTCACTTTGCACGAAGGCGCTCGGGCGGCGAGATTGTCGCCTCCATTCTGAATCTAGTTTACCGAAGGACGTGGGACGAGAGGAGCAAGACGTGCGACGGCTTCTGAGACGAGCGATTCTGTGGATGGGAGTGCTCTGCGTAGCCGTGCCGGCCTCCCCTGCCCTCGGCCAACAAGGCGCTCAGAACGGGGAGTGGCGAAGCTACGGCGGAGACACCGGTAGCACCAAGTACTCGTCCCTCGACGCCATTGACGAGACCAACGTGCAGGATCTTCAGGTGCTCTGGAGATGGCGGTCCGTGGACTATCGGCGTCAGGCGGAAAATCCCGAACTCACCTTCAACGACGTGCTTTTGGC
>Ga0310121_10004661_pt1 | contig 12003 bp, 11 predicted proteins | sample CB27_Tmax_986_MG_FD_203504 | JGI IMG/M metagenome (GOLD analysis project Ga0310121, IMG submission 203504) | Marine microbial communities from Western Arctic Ocean, Canada - CB27_Tmax_986 | ecosystem: Environmental > Aquatic > Marine > Oceanic | place: Canada: Western Arctic Ocean | collected...
GGGATCAATAATTCCCAGCGCGACCATGTCTCCATACTCCCCCGTAGCAGCGTCAAAGCCGTAAGTGCCTTTTCCTTCATTAACAGCATTCAGTATTACCGACGCATCTTCACCGGCATTGGCCACAATCTGTCTCAGGGGCTCTTCCGCTGCCTTTCGCAGAATTTTAATGCCCTGATTTTGGTCATCATTATCGCCTTCAAGCTTGCCAATGTCTCCGACCGCCCGCAGTAATGCGACGCCACCGCCTGCCACAACACCTTCTTCAACCGCTGCCCGAGTAGCGTGCAAGGCATCCTCAACCCGGGCTTTCTTTTCCTTCATCTCGATCTCGGTTGCAGCACCTACCTTAATCACGGCGACTCCACCAGCCAGCTTAGCTACCCGCTCTTGGAGTTTTTCTTGGTCATAGTCAGAAGTCGACTCTTCTATCTCATTATTGATCTGCTCGACCCGACCCTTAATATCATCAGCACTCCCCGCTCCATCTATGACCGTAGTATTTTCCTTTGTGATTTGGATCTTCTTTGCTTCGCCCAGATCTTCAAGGCTGGCCTTCTCAAGAGATAACCCAACCTCCTCGGAGATAACTTGGCCACCGGTCAGAACCGCAATGTCTTGCAGCATGGCCTTGCGGCGATCACCAAACCCAGGGGCCTTAACACTTGCCACTTTGACTATGCCACGAATATTGTTGACTACCAGCGTAGCGAGCGCTTCACCTTCAACATCTTCAGCAATAATCAGCAGAGGGCGGCCAGCCTTGGCCACGCTTTCAAGAAGAGGCAAAAGATCCCGGATATTGGAGATTTTTTTGTCGTGAATCAGAACGTAGGGGTCTTCTAGCTGCACAGATTGACTCTGCGCGTCATTTATAAAGTAGGGAGACAGGTAGCCGCGATCAAACTGCATACCCTCCACCACGTCGAGCTCGTTTTCAAGGCCCGATCCTTCTTCTACCGTTATGACGCCTTCCTTGCCAACCTTTCCCATGGCCTCAGCAATAACAGTGCCAATCTCTTCATCAGAGTTTGCGGATATCGTTCCCACCTGGGCAATGGATTTATCGTCTTCACAAGGCTGAGACAGCTTTTTCAATGCTGCCACTAGGCCCGCGGAACCCTTATCCACCCCTCGCTTCAGGTCCATGGGATCAAATCCCGCTGCAACAGCCTTCAGGCCCTCCCGAAGAATTGCCTGTGCCAACACTGTGGCGGTAGTCGTGCCATCACCCGCAGCATCCGAGGTCTGGGAAGCAACCTCTTTCACCATCTGAACACCCATGTTCTCAAATCTGTCTTCCAGCTCAATTTCCTTGGCTACGGAAACACCATCTTTGGTTATAGTCGGTGGGCCGAAGCTTTTTTCTAACACAACGTTGCGCCCTTTGGGCCCAAGCGTAACCCTGACGGCATCCGCCAATACATTCACGCCGCGCATCATGCTCTGGCGGGCCACATCGGCAAAACGGACTTCTTTCGGAGTCGACATTGCAGTCTCCCTACTCTAAAAATTAATTACTAAAAAATAAAAACCGTGTGAGACTAGTCCTCTATGACGGCCATGATGTCATCTTCACGCATGACAACGAGTTCTTCGCCTTCTACTTTCACTTCCGTACCGGAATACTTTCCAAACAACACCTTGTCTCCCGCTTTGAGGTCCAAGGCCCGTGTTTCACCGTTATCCAGCACCTTTCCATTGCCCACGGCGATGACCTCGCCTTTGATGGGTTTCTCCGCTGCGGTATCCGGAATAATGATTCCGCCGGGAGACTCCCGCTCTTCTTCAGTACGCCGGATTACGACGCGATCGTGTAAGGGACGAAGTTTCATGGATCGATCTCCCTGTCCAAATATTTGATTTCTTTGAAAAAAAACTCTGTTAAAATTACTTTCGGTTGAATTTTCATTAGCACTCATTCAAGCCGAGTGCTAATAATAGGGACAGAATTGAAAATTTCAAGGGCTCAGCAGTGAAATCATGACATATTGAGCGGGCTCCAAGTATCCTTTCAACTTAATATTCCATGGACCGATACCCCAATTGAACCCAAAAGCTATCCTTGTGTTGACCGCTTGTAATAGTGTGGAAGAAGCCGATGCAATTGCGGCTAGCCTCTTGGAGAGACGGCTTGCAGCCTGCGTGAATCGTCTGGAAGGGGTAGTATCGACGTATCGGTGGAAAGGAAAAGTACGGCGTGATCAGGAAACACTGTTGCTCATCAAGACGACCGAAGATCATTTCAAAGCAATGGAACAGGCGATCCGCAAGCAACACAGCTATGAGCTCCCAGAGATTTTGTCCGTACGTATTCAGGATGGATCACAGAGTTTTCTCGATTGGCTTATAGGGGAAGTTCAGGACGTGTAAAGATGGGTTGTTTTAGTTCAGGGCGTATATTGATGAGTTCTTTTTCGAAGCTGTCACTTCTGTTTGCAGCAATGTTCGTGTGCCTTGGCCAAAAACCGGCTGTTGGGCAGAATTCGCGCAGCGATGGGGAGATCCTTCGCCCTGAGGCAGCTTTCCCGTATGAACTCAATGCATCCTCCAACGAACTAACAATCCGCTTCCAAATTCCAGAAGGCTATTATCTCTACCGCGAACGATTTGAATTTGAAAGCTCTACGCCCGGAATTTCCCTGGGAGAACCGAGATTTCCAGAAGGCAAAATCTACGAGGATGAGTTCTTTGGAAAAATGGAGATCTACAGGGGTGGTTTTGAAATTGATATCCCCTATCAGCGCCCGACTGGACTGGATAATGCTTCGGTCACAATGATACTTCAGGGATGTGCGGATATTGGACTCTGCTACCCACCCCAGAGATGGGCTCGTGGAGTTTCTCTTCCGAATCCTGGTAACGCATCACCGTTTGCGAACTTCTTCGGGTCCCGTACAGACAATGATGAAATCCTTCCGGTAGATGAGGCTTTCACATTAGACAGCCGAGTGGATGGACCTAATCAAATCACTTTGAGTTGGAGAATTGAGCCCGGCTACTATCTTTACCGGGACCACTTCGAATTCACCACAGACAGTAACATCCAACTCGGCACACCCAGAATCCCTGCGGGCGTATTCCATAACGATGAATATTTCGGGGATACCGAAATCTTCTTCAACTATGTAGAAGTTGCTCTCCCCTTTGCCAGAGCAAATCCAGAAGCAATCCCGATCGTTATCAACACCACTTACCAAGGCTGCAAGGAAAGCAGTATCTGCTACCCGGCCGTGAAAAAAACCGCTTCCCTGCAACTACCGGCTTCCGGTGCCTTCAGTGCTGCCCTGGCAGACCCCAAAATACCCATATCTGAGCAGGATCGTTTGGCAACAGTGATCTTAGGTGGTTCCTGGTGGAAGGTGATCGGAACCTTTTATCTAGCAGGCCTGCTACTGGCATTTACTCCCTGCGTTTTGCCAATGGTGCCGATACTTTCGAGCATCATCGGGCGCCAGCATGAGAATGAAAAAACCAATCGTGCATTTTCTTTGTCTTTTGCCTATGTCATGGGCATGGCAATCACTTACACAGTAGCCGGCGCACTTGCTGCAATGGCTGGCCAACAGGCCCAGGCGATGTTCCAAAAACCTTGGATCATAGGCACTTTTGCGGGACTGTTCTTTCTTCTTGCACTTTCAATGTTGGGTGCTTATGAATTACAAATGCCCAACTTCATTCAGACGCGCTTGAGCAATCTAGCCAACCGTCAAAAAGCTGGAACTTACGCGGGTACCGTAGTGATGGGATCACTATCTGCCTTAATCGTCACCACCTGCATTGCCCCACCGCTCGTGGCCACCCTAGCGGTTATAGGGCAAAGCGGCGAAGTGCTTCGGGGCGCCGGGGCTCTCTTCATACTGAGCCTTGGTATGGGCTCCCCTCTCCTGCTGATCGGAGCATCCGGCGGAAAGCTTCTACCCAAGGCGGGGCCCTGGATGAGCACTGTCAAGGCGGGCTTCGGCATAATGATGATAGGTCTCTCGATCTGGATGCTGGAGAGAATTCTGTCCAGCGAGCTGATACTTATATGCTGGGCACTGCTGGTACTTTTGACGGGATTACTGCTGGGTGCACACAAACCACTGCCGATCCCCGCTTCTCCACTGAACAGGATGAGCAAAGGCGTGGGACTTGTCGCCTGCCTCTATGCTGCACTAATGTTGGTGGGAGCAACCCTTGGTGGCAAAGATCCTTTGCGTCCTATACCCCAAGGTGCATTTCTAGCCAATACAGGAAATATAACCGAAACTGAATATGTGTCGTTCCGGGAGCTGGAGTCGTTATCTGAACTTGAGGGCTTGCTGGCCCAAGCCCGGCTGGATCAAACACCGGTAATGCTGGATTTTACTGCTGATTGGTGCGTCTCCTGCAAGGAAATGGAAAAATATACTTTCCCCGATCAGTCGGTCCAGGAAGCTCTAACACCCTACCTTGCTTTGCGTGCTGATGTTACGGAAAACAACCAAACCGATAGGGAGCTGCTACAACATTTTGGAATCTTTGGTCCTCCTACGATAGCCTTCTTCAATAGGAAAGGCGAAGAACTGACAGGATTTAGACTGGTTGGGTTTATTTCCCCAGAAGAGTTTTCCGATCACATTCATCAAGCTGCGGCCCTGTAGCTATTGGGAGGGGTATGATGCGCAGCGTTGGGCACCCAGTAACCATCACCCTGCTACTCAGTGTTGCGGCGATAATTACTTATCTAGGGTATCGCATGCTAAGCCCAGCACCAACCGCCGGACAACAGCCAAATTCGCCGGTCCGCTCGGAATTAGTCGCAAACCTACCGGAATTTACCCTGACCAACTTAGCGGGGGAATCGCAGTCGATAAAAAGCTGGCCGGGACACGCACTCATCATTAATTTTTGGGCGACCTGGTGCACCCCCTGCATCAGGGAGATTCCCTTGCTAAAGGAATTTCAAGAAACAAATAGCGATAAGCCAATCCAAGTAGTGGGTATCGCTGTAGATCGGTTCGAGCCGGTAAAAAACTTCGCTAAAGACATGGCCTTCAATTATCCGGTGCTCATCGGACAATCAGAAGCCATGGATGCAGCAAACGCGTTCGGCGTAGATTTCTACGGCCTGCCATTCAGTGTTTTTACTGACACCAATGGCAGCGTTCTCGGAGTCCACACGGGAGAACTAAAATCAGGGGATCTTGACAAAGTGCTAAATCTGCTTAACGGCTTAGAGTCTGGTGCCACCGATTTAAGGGCTGCTAAAGCCATGCTGGCTGAAAAGATGTGACGCAGAAAAAATGCCGCTATATTCAACGATAATATGTAAACTAGCGGCTATCTTCGTCAATCTTGCTTGAGTATGGCGCGTCTACTGATTATCAATGGTCCGAATCTCAGTTTACTCGGTGAACGGGAACCCGAGATTTATGGGCATACAACACTGGAAGAAGCTGAGGGTCATCTAGAAGAACGGGCCAAGGCAGACGGGCATGAGCTGCTCTTCTTTCAAAGCGACGCCGAGCATGAATTACTTAAGAGAATTCATAAAGCCCGCGATGAAGACATAGCCCTAATCATTTTCAATCCAGCCGCTTTCACTCACACGAGTATCGTTCTCCGCGATGCCCTGCTCGCCGTAGGGATTCCATTTATAGAGGTTCATCTTTCAAATGTATTTTCGCGGGAAGACTTCCGGCAACGCTCATTTTTTTCTGATATCGCTATCGGAACAATATCCGGATTCGGGATGGCTAGTTATGACTTGGCGTTGCTTGCAGCCAAACACCATTTAGGCTGAGAGAAACGCAGTGGACATTAGAAAAGTCAAAAAACTGATCCAACTGCTAGAAGAGTCGAGCATGGAGGAAATCGAAATTTCTGAAGGGGAGGAATCCGTTCGCATCAGCCGACATTCGACATCAAGGGCTACCAGAACAATATCAGACTCGAACACAACTGAAATCCAGACGACCCATGACAGTGCACGCATATCTACGGAAACTGAACACAAATTTGGTACTGAAATCACAGCTCCCATGGTGGGCACTTTCTACAATGGGCCTGCCCCAAACGCCAAACCTTTCGTAGAAATTGGGTCCGAAGTCAAATCTGGTGACACTCTATGCATCATTGAAGCAATGAAAATGATGAATCAGATTGAATGCGAGACAAATGGACGGGTTGTTAGCATTCTCGTGGAGAATGGTGCGCCGGTTGAGTTTGGGCAGGTTCTTCTAATTATCGAAGAATAGAACTAATGTTAGACAAAGTTCTTATCGCTAATCGCGGCGAGATCGCACTTCGGGTACTTCGGGCATGCGCAGAGGTCGGCATCAAGACAGTGGCGGTGCATTCGTCTGCCGATAGCAATTTGAAGCATGTACTTCTTGCCGATGAAACTGTCTGCATTGGCCCACCGCCATCGCAAAACAGCTACCTCAATATGCCAGCTATTATCGCAGCGGCAGAAGTTACCGACTCGGTCGCCATACATCCGGGCTATGGTTTTCTCTCAGAAAATGCGGATTTCGCGGAACGAGTTGAAGAAAGTGGCTTCGTGTTTATCGGGCCTAAATCAGAAACCATAAAGCTGATGGGTGACAAGGTGTCTGCCATTCAGACAATGAAAAAAGCGGGCGTGCCTTGCGTGACCGGATCTGATGGACTGCTAACAGACGATATGCAAAGGAATGGCGAGCTCGCAAAAAATCTAAGATACCCTGTCATTATCAAGGCTGCGGGAGGAGGTGGAGGTCGAGGTATGCGTATCGTTCATAGTGAAGCTTCACTATTTAATGCAATAAGTATAACGAAAACCGAAGCACTATCAGCCTTTGGAAATGAAGAAGTTTACATGGAGAAATTCCTAGAACACCCCCGGCACGTGGAGTTCCAAATACTCGCCGATAATCACGGTAACGCAATCCATCTCGGTGAGCGAGATTGTTCAATGCAGCGGCGACATCAAAAAGTTGTTGAAGAATCTCCCGCCCCAGGAATAACTTTAGAACAAAGAAACGCCATCGGCGAAATGTGTGTACAAGCATGCCTAGAGATTGGTTACTGCGGGGCGGGTACTTTTGAGTTTCTATATCAGGGCGGTGAGTTCTTCTTCATTGAAATGAACACCCGGATACAGGTAGAACATCCGGTAACAGAGATGGTAACAGGCATTGATATTGTCAAAGCACAACTCAAAATAGCTGCTAATGAACCACTAGATTTGAAGCAAAAAGATGTCCGATGGAGTGGCCATGCTGTCGAATGCAGGATCAATGCCGAAGATCCAAAGACATTCCTCCCCTCCCCAGGCACAGTAAATTTATGGCATGCTCCAGGTGGGCCTGGCATACGAGTAGACAGCCATGTATACAGTGGTTACCTAGTGCCTCCCCACTATGACTCACTGATTGCAAAAATCATTGCTCATGGAGAAAACAGAGGCTGCACGATTGCTCGCATGAACAATGCACTCAACGAAATCGTAGTTGACGGCATAAAGACCAACATTTCCTTGCACCAAGAAATTTTCCAACATTCCGCCTTTAAAATAGGGGGCACAGATATTAACTATCTTGAAAAACGCCTTGGACTCAAATAAGCCAAAAAGTGTACTGGCAACAACTAAAACTGTGGCTTAAAAGTGAAGAACTCCCGAGAATCGAAGAACTTCTTCAGATAGCTGGCGCACAATCTATTTCCCTAGCCGATGCCGGCTGTGTTCAGCTGCTTGAATCCGCACCAGGTCAGACTCCTCTCTGGCCAAAAATGATCTTAACCGCAATTTTCCCATGCGACGCAGATCTAAAAACACTCGTGCCTCTGATTACCAAAACACTTCAGCCTGATGCATCAATCAGTGCTACTAGACTAGAAGAGGAAAACTGGACATCAGCGTGGCGTAAAAAATCGACGACTGTACGCCATTTTGGAAAACGGCTCGCTATAAGCACGCTAGATGCACCATTAGAAGGTTCTAGCACTGTGACCGTAAAAATGAATCCTGGGCTCGCATTTGGCACAGGTGAACACCCAACCACGGGACTTTGTCTGGAGTGGCTCGATCGAAACCTTCCGGCCGGCGCGCGGGTACTTGATTACGGTTGCGGTTCCGGCATTCTCGCTATCGCTGCTCTGCGCCTCGGAGCACGTTTTGCCTGGGCAGTGGATATTGAAAAACAAGCGGTCAACGCCACAAAAAATAACGCGACAATAAATACGGTATCAGAAAGAATCTGGGCGGGTATTCCGACAGCCCTAGGAGAAGTGAGAGTAGATGTACTCGTTGCCAATATTCTGGCAAATCCATTGGAGAAGCTTGCCTCCGATTTTAGTCGGTTTGTTGTGCCAGGTGGTTCGCTGGTAATCAGCGGAATACTTGAATCCCAGACTGGACGCTTAGAGGCAATGCTTTCCAAGTGGTTTGCTGCTTTTGTATTAGAGACCAACGAAGGTTGGGTCCGATTATCATCAGTGCGGCACAAGATACCCCAGTAACAATCATGGCCCAAAAAAAATAATGAGGATCGGGCCCATCAAATTTCCGAACCGGGTGGCGTTAGCTCCAATGGCTGGGGTTTCAGACCCTCCTTTTAGGCAGCTGGCTGCCGAGCTAGGCGCTGGTATGACACCAAGTGAAATGATCACTTCGGATGTCAAACGCTGGAAAACTACAAATACGCAACGCCGACTCCAAAATTTCGAAAATTGCTTACCACGAATCCTGCAGATTGTAGGTTTTTGCCCTGAAATGCTTGCAACAGCGGCTAAACTCGGCTGTGAGAGGGGTGCTGAAATCATTGACATAAACATGGGCTGTCCGGCAAAAAAAGTCTGTCGGCGCATGGCGGGCTCCTCTTTACTGAGAGACCCGTCTCTAGTGGGACAAATCTTAGACCGAGTGGTGGCTGAAGTAGATGTTCCGGTCACCGTTAAGATGCGCACTGGCTGGTCGCCAGATGAGCGTAATGGCGTAGAGATTGCTCGAATTGCAGAAAATTGCGGTGCTGCTGCCTTAACTGTCCATGGGCGGACACGCGCCTGCAAATTCTCTGGGAACGCTGAATACGACACCATCCGAGAAATTAAGAAAGCGGTAAATATCCCTGTAATTGCAAATGGTGATATTGATTCTGCTCAGAAGGCACTAGAAGTTATAACTCATACCGGTGCGGATGGAATAATGATTGGGCGCGCAGCGCAAGGACGCCCCTGGATATTCAATCAAATTAATTCATATTTAAACGGCGATACTGAAGCAACAGACCTTCCATTAAGTGATGTCCGTGATATCATTCTCTGCCATCTGGAGAGCTTATATTCCTTCTACGGTGAGTTCACAGGGGTTCGGATTGGTAGAAAACATCTTATCTCGTACTCTCGAGGCCGAGAGGGATGGCGGGGGTTCCGAGAAAAAATTGTAACTGTAGGGGAGAGGCGTCAGCAATTCAATCTTGCGCAGCGATTCTTTGAACAATAATCACAATTAAGCGTTTAATGGATAGAGTGCGGTAGATAGAACACAAAATGACGTCCAACAAAAAAAGTAAAGCACTCTCAAATACTCTACGAATGGAAGTCAAGACCAAGCCATTGGGAGCACTAACTGACGAGGCGCTGCGCCACTATTTTATAAGCCTGAATGGCCAAAAACCGGCCAATTTATATCAACTCGTATTAGGGGAAGTGGAAAAACCTCTGTTTAGAACAGTTCTAAACTACACGAAGGGCAATCAAAGCGAGGCAGCCGAAATACTCGGAATAAACCGTGGTACTTTGCGAAAGAAATTAAAGATTCACAAACTCTAGGCCTGATGAATCGACCTCAACGAGCCCTACTAAGCGTATCTGACAAAACGGACTTGATCCCCTTCGCTGAAGGACTGCTCCGATTGTCATTTCAAATAATCTCCACAGGCGGCACGGCCAAGGCCCTTAGAGATGCTGACCTAAAAGTTACGGACGTTTCCGATGTAACGGGCTTCCCAGAAATAATGGATGGGAGAGTTAAAACACTGCACCCCTTTGTTCACGGTGGACTACTAGCAAGAACTGGGGTTGACGAAACCATAACAGCAGAACACGGTATCGACTGGATCGATCTATTGGTTGTGAATCTATACCCGTTCGAATCCACGATTGCTGGTCCAAACTGCACACACGAGGAAGCAATTGAAGAAATCGATGTCGGTGGACCGGCTATGGTCAGGGCTGCCGCAAAAAATCATAGCAGAGTAACGGTTGTCGTTGACCCAGATGACTACCCGCTAGTGCTCGAAGCACTCCAATCAGGAAAACCATTGAATATTTTGCGAAATGAACTCGCGGCTAAGGCTTTTGCCCATACTGCTTACTATGATGCTCTCATTTCGCAATATTTACACCGCGCTGGAGGACTTCACGCTGCATCAGGTCTGATTAAATCAGACCCACTGGTTCTTGGGTGGCGGCGAGATCAAAAACTTCGTTACGGAGAAAACCCCCATCAGGAAGCCGCACTTTTTCGTTCTTCCTTCACATCATCTGGATCGATTGTCGGATCACACCAAAGCCAAGGGAAACCCCTATCCTTTAATAACCTAGTTGATGCAGAAGCTGCGCTCGAGTGCGTAAAAACTTTTTCTGAACCAGTATGTGCAATCATTAAGCACGCTAACCCCTGTGGGATAGCCGTTTCTAAAAATCTCCTAACAGCATACCAATCGGCTTTCGCTACTGATCCGCAATCTTCCTTCGGCGGCATCATCGCTTTCAACAGACCTTTAGGCACCGATACCGCAAATTTTATTCTACAAAATCAATTAGTTGAGCTGATAATCGCTCCAGAAATTACCCAGGGGGCGCATCAGGAGTTGAATCAGAAAAAGAATGTTCGGGTACTAGAGACTGGCCCGTTCCAAATGACTGACCACGATTGGAGCGTGAAATCTATCTCGGGTGGTCTGCTAGTGCAAAGTGATGATTTAGCCAATTCGAATGATTTCGAATTAACAACTGTAACAAAACGTGCTCCGACTAACTCTGAACTGCAAGCGCTAAAATTTGGATGGAAGGTCGTAAAGTTTATCAAATCTAATGCTATCGTTTATACGACCAAAAATACCACTCTGGGCATAGGCGCTGGACAAACCAGTCGGGTCATGAGCGTACGCATTGCGGCAATGAAGGCTACTGATGAAGGGCTAAATCTCTCTGGAGCAGCCATGGCGTCAGACGCCTTTTTCCCGTTTCGAGACGGGATCGATGTTGCCGCAGAACATGGAATAACATGTGTGATACAACCGGGCGGTTCTGTGCGTGACAAAGAAGTTATTGCAGCCGCTGACGAACATGGCATGGCAATGCTTTTTACTGGCATGAGACATTTCCGCCACTAACCTAAAGGAACGCATGATGAAGGTGTTAGTGGTTGGGGGGGGAGGTAGAGAACATGCGCTAGCATGGAAGCTTGGACACTCGCCCCTGGTTTCTGAAGTCCTGGTTGCGCCCGGAAATGCAGGAACAGAAAATGAGCCTAACACCCATAATATTCCAATCAACCCAGAGGATTTAGAAAGTCTCGTTGCATTAGCGATCTCTGAATCGGTGGGCCTAACAGTAGTCGGGCCCGAACAACCTCTGGTAGCGGGAATCACCGACCGATTTGAAGCAGCAGGACTCAAATGTTTTGGTCCGCGGGCAGCAGCGGCACAGCTGGAGGGATCCAAGCTCTTCACTAAGAGCTTCCTACAACGCCACAACATACCCACTGCAAACTACGCCAGCTTCGATAAACTTCATGTTGCGCTCGAGTACGTTAAATCCGTAGAGCTACCCATAGTAATAAAGGCAAACGGACTTGCTGAGGGAAAGGGAGTTGTTGTCGCGCAGACACAAATGGAGGCTGAGCAAGCCGTACGCAAAATGCTAGAGAACCGTGCCTTCGGAGAAGCAGGAACAATCGTAGTCATTGAGGAATACCTCCAAGGTGAAGAAGCGAGCTTCATTGCAATGGTGGACGGAACGAACATCCTTCCCCTAGCTAGCTCCCAGGAT
>Ga0310121_10004662_pt1 | contig 12003 bp, 10 predicted proteins | sample CB27_Tmax_986_MG_FD_203504 | JGI IMG/M metagenome (GOLD analysis project Ga0310121, IMG submission 203504) | Marine microbial communities from Western Arctic Ocean, Canada - CB27_Tmax_986 | ecosystem: Environmental > Aquatic > Marine > Oceanic | place: Canada: Western Arctic Ocean | collected...
CAGATCCTGATGTGCCCGCCCGACCACTACGGGATCGAGTACGAAATCAACCCCTGGATGAGCACCAAGCGCCAAGTCGAGCACGCCCGGGCCGCGGGGCAGTGGCAGGCTTTGCGAGACAAGCTCGTCGCGGCGGGTGCCACGATCTTCGAGGTCCCCCCTGTCGCCGGCTTGCCCGACCTAGTCTTCACCGCCAATGCTGCGCTCATTTTCCAACAACAAGCGGTATTGGCTCGTTTCAAACACGAGCAGCGCCAAGGCGAAGAACCACTTTTCGACCGCTGGCTGGCAGACCATGGCTGGGAAGTCCTCCCGCCGCCCCCCGATTTTTCATTCGAGGGCGCCGGCGACGCCCTCTTCTGTGGCGATACGCTCGTTGCCGGCTACCGCATGCGGAGCGACGCGGTTAGTCTCCAGCAGATCGGCAAACTGCTCGGCGTGCGGGTGTTGCCGCTCGAGCTCGTCGATCCGTACTACTACCATATCGACACGTGCTTCTGTCCACTCGCCCCAGACGAAGCGATCTATTATCCAGCAGCATTCGACGCCTACGGACTCAAAGTGCTTAAAGAAAATGTAAGCAACCTGATTTCTGTCGCCGACGAAGAAGCCCGCAGCTTCGCCTGCAACGCCGTTGTTGTCGGCAAAACCGTCGTCACGAATACCGGCTGTCCGCAACTCCACGATCAGCTTCGAGAGGCAGGCTATCGACCCACCGCGACGGCGTTGAGCGAATTCGTCAAAGCGGGTGGAAGTGCGAAGTGTTTGACATTGCGGCTTGATGGGGAGGAATCGGCCGCATGGTAAGGATAATCAAACTCTGACAGCACAGGAAACAAACCGACAGGCGACCAGCTACCAAGCAGCCGCTTATGTTCAGCTCTTTACACAGGACAAGTCTCTTTCGCCAGCTCACTAATCGCCTTAAACATCTCCGTCCCGGCTTTGCCGCACCATTCAAACAGCGCCGCCTCGGTGGTCGTCAGCAGCGCCCCCGACGCTTCCATCCGTCGCAGTGCTATTTCATTGTCGATTCTTAACCGTGAACTCACCGCGTCGGCCGCGACGACAACTTGAAATCGGGCTGCAAGCAAATCAAGCACCGTTTGTTGCACGCAGACATGCGTTTCAATGCCGCAGACCAAAACGCGGTGAATACCGGCTGCGCGCCAGAGCGTAAAAATCTCGTCGCAGACGCCGCAGCTAAACGCGAGCTTGCTCACCGCGGTAGACGGTAACCGCTCGGCCAATTTCGGCACGGTCGACCCGAGCTTTTCGGGATACTGCTCCGTCGCCGCTGCGTGGACGCCCAATATTTTCGCGCCGTCCAGCAGCCGCCGCGCGTTCCAAACGACCCGCTCGCCGTCCGCTTGCACGGCGATAAGACGGGTCTGCACATCGACCACCAGCAGCCCCGTATCGTCAGGTCGCATTAATTCCGGACTTCGTGGCACCACAGGCAGCGGATCGTCATCGATAGTATTCATCGGCATTTCACTCGGTGGAAGAAGAACAGCAAGACAACTAGAATAGGCGACAACTCTTACGTCAAGCTATCACACATATACGTTGAGTTACCCCTTCCCCGCTACACCCTCGTTCGCGACAATGGGCGGTTTTCCCACCTCCCCGCTGCTATCGCGACTTTGGCGACCTCCCCTATGAAAAGCCGCTCCACGACTATTCTCACTGTCCGCCACAACGGCCGAGTCGCTATGGGCGGCGACGGGCAGGTTTCGCTCGGCCAAACGGTCGTCAAGGCCGACGCCACGAAAATCCGCCGAATCATGGACGACCGCATCCTCGTTGGCTTTGCTGGCACGGCAGCAGATGCTTTCGCCTTGATGGAACGACTCGAAGCCAAGCTGAAAGATTATCCGGCGAACCTGCCCCGCGCCGCGACCGAACTCGCCAAGGAATGGCGGACCGACCGAGCACTGCGGCGGCTCGAAGCGATGGTCGCTGTCGTCAACGAAGAGCACACCCTGCTTGTCTCGGGCACTGGCGATGTCATTCAGCCAAGCGACGGAATCCTCGGCATCGGCTCTGGCGGCCACTACGCATTGTCGGCCGCGCGGGCATTGGTTGCCCATAGCTCGTTGTCTGCTGCCGAAATTGTGCGTAAGTCGCTTGAAATTGCCGGCGACATTTGTGTTTACACCAATCACAACCTCACCATTGAAGAATTGTGAACTTCTAGATTTCTTTTAGCATTGTGGAACCGCTGTGAACAATCTGACTCCCCGTGAAATAGTTACTGAACTCGACCGACACATTGTCGGCCAAGCCGACGCCAAACGGTCTGTCGCTGTCGCGATCCGCAATCGCTGGCGGCGTCAGCAGCTCGAAGATGAAATGCGGAAAGAAGTCGCCCCCAAGAACATTCTCATGATTGGTCCCACCGGCGTCGGCAAAACGGAAATCGCCCGCCGCCTCGCCAAGCTGACTGGCGCGCCATTTATCAAGGTCGAGGCCAGCAAATACACCGAAGTTGGTTATTATGGCCGCGATGTCGAGAGCATGATCCGTGAGTTGATCGAAAACGCCATTGGTCTGGTCCGCGAGCGCGAACTAGCCAACGTCGAAGAGGAAGCCAACAAGCGCGTCACCCAACGGCTCATCGATTTGCTCGCCCCCGCTCCGGCGTCCTTCGATATTGGCGTCGATAGCAGCGACACCCCCGAGCGCTATGAACGGACCCGCGAAAAAATGCGGGCGATGCTCGCTGGCGGCGAACTCGAGAATCGCAATGTCGAGATCGCCATCGAACAAAAAGCCCAAGCGATGATGATCCCTGGCATGGCCGGCCCCGGCATGGAAGGCGGTATAGATTTCGACATGCAAGGCATGCTCGAAAAGATTCTTCCGAAAAATGTCAGTCGTCGCGAAATGACTGTCGCCGAAGCCCGTAAAGTGTTGTTCGAACAAGAATGCGAAGCCCTGATCAACCAAGACAAGGTCAACTCGCTTGCTGTCGAACTGGCTGAAAACACCGGCATCATCTTCATCGACGAACTCGACAAAGTTGTTGCCAGCGAGGGGGGCCGCGGCGCCGACGTATCGCGCCAAGGCGTGCAGCGTGACCTGCTGCCGATCGTCGAAGGGACGACGGTCCAGACCCGCTACGGCTACATCCGCACCGACCACGTGCTATTTATCGCCGCCGGTGCTTTTCACAAAGTCCAACCCAGCGAACTGATGCCGGAGCTGCAGGGCCGTTTTCCGATTCGCGTCGAGCTAGACGACCTCAGCAAGGACGATTTTGTCCGCATCCTCGGCGAGCCACGGAATGCCCTCACCAAGCAATACGTGGCGCTGATGGAAACCGAAGGCGTCAAAATCACGTTTACTGATGACGCCATCGACGCACTCGCCACGTTCGCCCATCAGGTCAACCAATCGACGCAAAATATCGGCGCCCGCCGCCTGCACACGATCATGGAACGCCTACTTGAAGATCTCAGCTTCGAAGCCCCCGATATGAAGATGGGTAGTGTTGACATCAACGCTGCCTATGTCCGAGAGCGGCTCGAAGCGATTGCCCAGGACGAAGATTTGAGCAAGTTTATATTGTAGGCAAAGTTTCGAAATAATTGGCCCGCGGATCGCGCGGATTGACGCGGGTAGTTCCTCTATGACGTGCCGCACCGAATACGAAAACCGCCTCGAAGCTCGCCGGCAAACTCGCGACCAGCTGCGGCGGCGGGACGATCAGGCAGTCAATTTCCGCACGGCTGTTTTTATGGCAGGACTGCTTGCTGCCTGGGTCGTCTTCGGCGGCTGGCAAGTCCCCTGGCAGTTTTTATTGATACCATTGGCACTGTTTATTGGTGCGCTCATTTATCATGAATCGGTGAAGCGTAAACTGCGTGGGGCCCAGCGTGCGATCGAATACTACGAGCGCTGCCTCAAACGGCTTGATGGTGAGTGGCCTGGCATCGGCCCGGCCGGTGAAGAATTCCTCGACCCGCTGCATCCTTACGCTGGCGATCTCGACATCTTTGGCACCGGCTCGCTCTACCAACTGCTCAACTCACCAGTTACCCCCGCCGGAGCAAGAACGCTGGCCGCCTGGCTGACCCCCAGCCTCGACACTGGACCGCCGACCATCGACGCGGTAGTCCGGCGTCAGCATGCCGTCGGGGCATTGCGAGAGCAACTCGATCTACGTGAGCGGTTAGCAGTGATCGGCACGACCCAACAGTCTCAGCGAGATGCCGAGCAACTGCAACAATGGCTCGCAAACCCGGGCGGTCTGATGTCCGGCTGGATCCTCACGATTGGGGTACTGCTCGGCCTCCTCGGCCTGGCAGCGCTCTGGCATTGGTGCGTCAGCCTATCGATTTCAGCATTGATTGTCGTCGTCCTCGCGGAAGTTGCCTTCCTCCACTTGCTGCGTGCTCACCTCCGATCGATTAAACAATCCAGCGAGCACGCGGTTATCGAATTGCGCCGCATCGTCCAAGTCGTCGCCGCCCTAGAAATGGTCGAGGACAAAGATGTCGAGCTCGGGCGACTGCGCAACGAGTTGTTCGCCAATGGCATCCCTGCTTCGCAAACAATCCACCGACTGGAACGTCTCGTTAGCCAATTTGAAAATATGCGCCATAACCTACTCATCGCCCCGCTCGCGTTCCTTTCAATGGTCAGCCTGCTCTATGCCTGCGCCATCGACCGTTGGCGAACGATCCGCGGCCCGCACGTTGATTGCTGGTTCCAAGCGGTTGGCGAGCTCGAAGCACTGTTGGCGTTGTCGCATTTTCACTTCGATAACTCCAACTATTGTTTTCCTGAGCTAGTCGAGGGCATGCCACAATTTGTCGCTTCGGACCTTGCTCATCCGTTGCTGCCCAGCATTACGGTCGTCGCTAACGACGTCTGCCTTTCCGATCGCTGCCGTCTGCTGCTGGTCTCCGGCTCGAACATGTCGGGCAAGAGCACGTTGCTCCGCTCCGTCGGCACAAACGCCGTGCTTGCCTGGGCCGGCGCGCCAGTTTGCGCTGGCCGTCTGAAGCTTTCTCAGCTGCAGGTGGCGGCGGCGATGCGGATGCAGGATTCGCTGCAAACTGGCACATCACACTTTTTCGCCGAATTAAAACGCATCCAGCTGGTTGTCGAGCTGGCCAAAGAAATGGACACCAATGTCGCACCAGTACTGTTCCTGCTCGACGAAATCCTTCATGGCACGAACTCTCACGACCGCCTGGTCGGTGCCCGCGGCGTCATTCACAGCCTGCTCGAAGCGGGTGCCCTTGGCCTGGTCACGACGCACGACCTGGCGCTCAGCGACATGGTCACCGAGCTGTCAGCCCCGGCACTCAATGTCCATTTCCGCGACGAGTGGATCGACGGTCAGATGACCTTCGACTATCAGATGCGCGAGGGTGTCGTGCCCAAAAGCAATGCGCTTTCGCTGATGCGATTACTAGGCTTGGATGTCTAGCTAATAGCCGGCAGCGGGCAGCTGACTACTTCTCGTCCAGCAAATCAACGCTAGCGAACGATTTGCCTTCGAGCATCTCCAGGCTTGCTCCGCCGCCTGTCGAAACGTGACTCACCTGGTCAGCAAAGCCAAGTTGCTCAATCGCCGCCGCCGAGTCGCCGCCGCCGATGATGCTGGTGCCACCTCCGTCGGCGATTGCCTGGGCAACCGCTTTGGTGCCGGCGTCGAACGGCTCCATTTCAAAAACGCCCATAGGGCCGTTCCAGACGACGGTCTTGGCGCTGCCGACGATGTTCGCGTACAGCTTGGCGGTCTCGGGACCGATGTCGAGACCTTCGTAGCCATCAGGAATTTCACCAGCTTGCACGACAACCTTGTTGCAGCCACTATGAAAATCATCGCCGCAATGGGTGTCGATTGGCAGGACAAGCTTGTCACCTCCTCGTTCGATAAGCTGCTTTGCCAGTTCCACTTTGTCAGGCTCGACGAGCGAGCCTCCGACCTGTCCGCCTTGGGCCAGCGAAAACGTATAAGCCATCGCCCCGCCGATCAGGACCTGATCGCAGACGCCGAGCAGGTTGTCGATTACATTGATCTTGTCGCTGACCTTCGCCCCGCCCAATATCGCCACGAACGGGCGCTCTGGATTGGCGAGTGTATCGGCGAGATACTTGATTTCCTTTTCGACAAGAAAACCGACCACCGTCGGTTTGCCTGCCTGCTTCATCGCCTTGGGTACGGCATACATCGAAGCTTGCCTCCGGTGGCAAGTGCCAAAGGCGTTGTTGCAGTAGACATCGCCAAAGCTGGCTAGTTTGGCGATGTACTGCTGGTCGTCACCCTTTTTCTCGCCGGCGTTGAATCGCACGTTTTCAAGCACGAGCACCTGACGTGCCGCTAGAGCCGCGACTTTTGCTGCCGCATCGTCGCCGGCCGTATCGGCGGCCAACTGTACGGGAGCGGCGACTAAATTGGCTAAGACTTCCGCGGCCGGCTTCAAGCTGAATTTCGGATTCGGCTCGCCGCTGGGTCGCCCCAGGTGGCTCATCAGCACAACGCTGCCGCCCCGATCGAGTACATCGTGAATCGTAGGAATCGCCATCCGCACCCGTCGGTCGTCCGTCACCGCGCCGTCATCATCCAGCGGCACGTTAAAGTCGACCCGCATCAGCACCCTTTTTCCAGCAACATCAACGTCAGCAATCGTCTGTTTGGCCATCAATAAACTCCTTTAATTTTTTTACAATCGGCTCCAGCGCGGAAGAGCTGGCCGAAACGACAAACTCACGGGCCGTCTCACTCAACACCTCGATCTCTACACGCAGATAATTCGGCGGCAAACAATCGGTCACTCGGTCTGCCCATTCGACGAACGTTAGCCCCGCTCCCTCGAAGTACTCCTCTGGCCCGAGTTCCAGAAATTCATCGTCGTCCCGCAAGCGGTAAGTATCGAAGTGATAGACAGGCAATCGTCCGCCCAGATACTCGTTAAGTAGTACGAAGGTAGGACTGGTTACTTCACCACGGCCCACACCTAGGGCGGCGGCCACGCTTTGCACCAAACGCGTCTTCCCCGCGCCAAGGGTGCCGATGAGTGCCACGACCGTCCCCAGCGGAATTTCATTGGCCAGTCGTTGACCCAATCGATCGGTCGCCTGCTCGTCGGCGGCGACAAAACGAAATTCGGTCATGGCTCGCCTCCATGTTGATAGCCGAGTGGCTCGAGAGGCGTTGGAATTCCATCGACATCCAATTGCCAGAGGCCAAGCTGCTGCGTAAGCTCGCCGATTTTGGTAATCGCTACCCCGAGCGGCTGATCACGCAGCAGCCGCTCAGCTTCTTCGCCGGACACCGCAAGCACCAACTCAAAGTCTTCACCATCTCCTAGCGCGTGCTCCAGCGCAGAATGACCATCCACTGCACTCAATTGGTGGGCGGCCGCACTGAGCGGCAATGCCGCGAGATCAAGAACCGCTCCCAGGCCACTAGCTTTTGCCAAACGTGAAGTATCGAGTGCCAGTCCATCCGAGATATCTATGGCTGCGTGCAATTCGTATTGCTCGTGTAAGAGAATCGCTTCACGCACTCGTGGCTCAACCAGCAGGTGTCGCCCTAAGATGCTGCCCCCCAGTTGGCCAGTCACCAACAATTGATCGCCTACTTTCCCTCGGCTACGCGTGAGCGGGCCAGCAGCTGTCGTTGCTCCGATAGCAGTGATGCTGATCGCTAAGGGACCCTCCCAAGAGTTGGTGTCTCCGCCTGCAATCGTAGACTCAAGTTGCTCGGCGAGCGGCAACATCCCTCGATACAACCCAATCGCCAAGTCTAACGGTGAGAGCCGAGTAACCCCTGGCAACCCTATTCCACGCGATCCAACCCCTTGGCGTGGCAGCGCCAACGACACAAACACCGCCAACGGACGAGCCGCCATGGCGGCCAAATCACTGAGATTCACCCCCAGCGCTTTGTGCCCAATCTGCTCAGGCTCGACTTCGTCAATCAAGAAGTCGACCTCGTCAGTCAGCATATCGGTGGTCACGACAAGTTGCTCAGACTGCTGACAGGCAGCCAGGACCGCAGCGTCGTCGCCCAAGCCGACTGCCAACCGCGGGCTGGGTGGCAGGTGCTGCTCAAGCCAGCTGATAAGGTCGCTTTCTAACGTCACCGATCTTCAATCCCGCTTCAAGTTCTTAGTTAACTAGAATCTACAAATCGAAACATCCAGCCTACTAGGGCTAGCGAAGCCCAACAACCGCGGGCCACGCAAAGCACCTACTCCCCCTAGAATTCCGGCGCAATATTTCCCAATTGTCAATGAAAATACGGAATAAATGATTTTCCCTGCTTGCCATCGCCGCCTACCAGCACTACTTTACCGGTATCAAAGCAATGGCTTTGTCGATAACCGGGAGCACGATAATCCAAGGAAGCTCGGCGGCTTCTAAACGAAGCTCGACAAAAAAACTGGCTAGCGATTCTGGCTGGCTGCAATGCTAGCCGCAATGCCGGCTGCAATGCGGGCTGGGCAAACAGAGCTTGGCAGTTTTGGTTTGAAAATTTCTGCTGGGAGTGAGACGGAGTTCACCGCGTGCTGGTAGTATCTCGAAAAATTGGCGAGCGCATTCTGATTGGGGACAAGATCTCCGTGACCTTGGTAAAGATCGGCAACGGTGGCGTGCGTATCGGCATCGAAGCGCCGCCAGAAATGGCAATCGTCCGCGAAGAACTAGTCAAGCAGCTACGCCGCGCAGAGCAATTAGCTGTGGATCACGCTGAGCAAATAGGTTTGCAATCTGCTCAACATTTGCCGGAAGCCGAGCCGAAAAGCTCCTGACCGTTAGCCCAAGTTCCCCAGTAGTCACCAATTGCACCTTGTTTTCCAGTGCGGCCAGTCGAAAGTCGTCACTACATTTTAGCTTGGTTTCTATTCATCGCCGCAGTGGCGCCCATTTTTAACGCAGAGGCGCAGAGAACGCGGAGGTGCCGAGAGGTCTTTGGTTCTCTTTGGACCATTTGTTGACTACTCGGGAGATGCCATCACGTAGCAATTCTTACAGGCCCATTTGACATGCACGGCGAGTATTAATCTGCATCGATCTTTCGGATCTCTCCTTTTCAACGATGGCTACTTCCTAATTCTCTGCGGTTCTCAGCGTTCTCTGCGCACTCTGCGTTAAATTATTAAGATCTTGGAACGAATGTCTATCCAATCGACCGATTCGCCCGCTTTGCCAAGATACCTGGCGGGCATAGCAAAGGTCGTCACTACAGCGCGACGCAGAAACTAGGTACACAATAGGTGTCTACGACCCACAGGCGCTACCACAACTTACGTCGATCCTGACCACAAAACATACCGGAAAACTCTGATTCTCAGCATTACTGGGGAAGTTGGGCTAGCGCGGTTCGCTCACTTCACGACCGGTCCGTCTGTCTCACTACGATTCGTTTTCTTTACCGTTCGTGGTGTAATCGCCAAGTCGCGGCGCACATCGACCACCGCTGGACCTCGCACTGAATCCAATGGACCGAATCTCTCAGCGAAACTCCGCAACCTATCTAGCTTCGCCTCGAACTTGTCCTCACTCGGCGGAGCGGTGCCTGGGGCGGCCCCCCAGACGATTTTCGTCCCACCACGCGTGATAAGATCGAAAACGAAGTAGCGATTCCCGGCGCGAATTTCCGGGCGGGCAGAAGGCAAAATATCAACCAGGTGCAGCGATTCCCAGAGAGGTGAAAGCCGCAGCGCTAGCTCAGCCGCGCCCAACACACGCGGGTCCACCCACGGTTGGCCGACCGGCGGACGCTCAACAATGTTGCCGATCCGCGGCAGGTAACGTTTGCGAATGTCGGGCACATCGGACGCGGGCAGATGCACACCCTGTCGGTCGATCGGTACAAGTTGAACTACGTTTTGAGTGACCAACTCGACCACAGCTACCGGTCGCCGATAGGTCAGCTCAACATGCACGCCAGGCGGATAACTCTTGGTGATCTGATCAACCGATTCGACCCACGGGTGGAGCACGAATGCGTCTTCGATCACTTGCGCAAAAGCATCGTCCAGCACCGACAACCGTCCAGCCAGTCCGGCGTTGCTAACAGCCTCTCCACGCACATTGCCGGTAATCCACTCAGGCAACGCTGAGATCGTGATCCGCTCGTCGGCCAGCAGATAATTGGCGCGGCGACTAATCTGTGGAGCAAAGTGCTGCCAGGCACGATTCATGCCCCAGCCAAGTAGAACGACCACAATCAAAGCGACCAGCACGCGTACTCGCAGCATAGTCAGCCGCGGCAAGATCATTTGTCGGGCACGACCCTGTCGCGTCGCTGGCAGCTTTTTCTTACCAGCAGCTTTCTGTCTGGTCTTGATGCGAACCATAGCAACACCTCCGTGTGAAGCGATTCGGCGTTAGCCTTTAGTCATGGACGGGCGTTTAGTCATGGACGGGCCTTTAGTCATGGACGAAAATGAGACACGATTTTGTACCGGCAGCGAACAACTTAAGACTTAAGACTTAAGACTTAAGACTTACGCCTTACGCTGATCTACCAAATCTCGAGTTCCGTTTCGAGTTCCACTCCCAAACGTTCCGCCACGCGGCTGCGAATCATATCGATCAGCCGCAGTACATCTTGGCTTGTCGCCTCTTCGCCAGCAACGATGAAGTTTGCGTGACGTTGGCTTACTTCGACCTCCCCGACACGCGTTCCTTTGAGCCCTGCTTGGTCAATCAACATGCCGGCACTCATGCCACGCGGATTTTTGAAAACCGTGGAGACGTTTTGATGCGACAACGGTTGAGCGGCTTTTTTGACAATCCATTGCTTTTGCATTCGCTTCGTCAGTTGCTCCGGGTCATCCTCTTCCAACTGGAACTCCGCACTGAGAATCACTAGCTCATCCAAGCTACTTTGACGATAAGCGAACACCAAATCTTCGCGATCGCGCTGCACGATTTCGCCGGCCCGAGTCATCACCGTCGCTCGGCAGGCCCATTGGCCGATGTCGCCGCCGCGGCTGCCAGAATTCCCGTGGAGCGCCCCCCCGACCGTGCCCGGAATGCCAACGAGTGGTTCGAGGCCAGCCAGCCCAGAGCGTACCGTCTCGCTAATCGCGTGCGCCAACTGCGCCCCGCCGCCGGTCGTCAATCGACCACCGCCAATTTGCCTGCTAATCTGAATGTCGGTGAAATCACCGCTCGTGAGGCTGATGACCATGCCGGCAACACCCTCGTCGCGAATCAGCACATTCGAGCCGCCGCCGAGCACGCGGATTGGAACTTCCTCTTCGCAGCAGCGCCTGACCAGAGCGGCCAGCTCGTCCACCGAATTCGGCTCGGCGTAAAAGGAGGCCGTACCACCCAACTTCAACCAGGTACGCTCTGCTAGCGGCTCCTGCTCTCGGACTATCTTTTCAAAGCCACTAACCAGTGTCATCGCAGCATTTACCTTACGAACACGAACCCAGCCTAATCCAGATGAGCCCAATCCAGAAAAGCCTAGTCGAGATAAGATATCCTCCGGGCCATCCTGTCGAACTGTAGTAGCTCACAATTGGCTCCCTTTAAGCAGGCACCCCATGGTGACTTGTCTGCGAGCTGCCGTCAATTCTATGCCCCCATTTTTGCCTTTTTGCCCCCCCCTATTGAAGGCAACATCAAAACTGGAAGGACTCACGAAATACCTCATCGGGCCGCCACCCGAGATGACTCAAGACCAAGCCAGTGGACTCGGATCATGCTATTGCTTGGTACGGAAAAAAACCGGAAATTGCTTCACGCTCGCAGAATTCGCTCAAGCTCTGGCAGCTTTGCCCAGCAATCCAACCCAGCGTAGTCGATTTACCTCTACCTGCTCCCGTCACCCCTCGGCCTCAATGATCCCACTGCCTAAGCGCCTCGTAGCAAGCCACCGCAACGGTATTCGACAAGTTCAGGCTCCGCACCACCGATCGGGTGGGAATCCGTATACACCGCTCAGGGCGCTCCGCAAGCAATTCGTTTGGCAGGCCAAGCGACTCTCGACCAAAAACCAGAACGTCTCGCTCGGCAAAC
>Ga0310121_10004663_pt1 | contig 12003 bp, 9 predicted proteins | sample CB27_Tmax_986_MG_FD_203504 | JGI IMG/M metagenome (GOLD analysis project Ga0310121, IMG submission 203504) | Marine microbial communities from Western Arctic Ocean, Canada - CB27_Tmax_986 | ecosystem: Environmental > Aquatic > Marine > Oceanic | place: Canada: Western Arctic Ocean | collected...
CAAAGGAGCGGGGAAAAGTTCTGCCCTTTATCCAGCGTGGTGGCGCATACGGGATTCGAACCCGTGATCCCCGCCTTGAGAGGGCGATGTCCTTGGCCACTAGACGAATGCGCCACGCGAACAGGCCGCGGCCTGGCCGAGGGCCAGTATAGCCGATGCCCACGCGGCGGGCAAAGCGACAGGCCCATCTGGTAACCTACCGAGCGATCTCTAAAGAGGACTCCTTGGGCCGCAAGCGCATCCGCGGCGCCTTCGCCCATCCCGACGCCGAGACTTCTGACACCGGCGGTACCTTTACCCGCACCATTCGAAAGGGTGTCGACATTCACGGCATCACGGCGACACAGGGCGAGCTTGGCACACTGGGCACCGGCGGCGTCACCTATACCCGCGAGGCTGAGCTTCGTGCCGTCCCTCAGCTCCACCGCGCGTCCGCGGAAAGCGAACCGCGTCTGATCTACGTCGCACTGTCCAAAGAGGTGGCGAACGAGTTCGAGCTGGACATCGACGGCCCCGAGACCAAGCCCACCCACCACCTGGACCTCAACGCGGAGTGGACGACCAAGGTGGCGGCGCTGCGGTTGTACCGGTCGCAGGAGGACACCCAGGAACTGGCGGAGATCTTCCAGTAGGCCCCCTGGCGCCAAGAGGCCTTTCACCAAGCGTACCCACCGTTGCCCGAAGGGGTACACAGCCGCCAGCCTCTGGCCCGCGTAGGCGGATATGAGAGACGTTTCTCACGAGAAAGGTCTCTCACGCTCTCCCAAGGAGTGCTGTGCGTGAAGTAACAGGGGCCTTTTGATCCTCTGTTATTTCACGCACAGCATTTCCTGGAAAAGTCTGGGAAACCTCTTTCATAAAGAGATTTCCCAGACCTTTCCTCTACACGTACCGGGTGCGCTTGGTGCGCGCCTTTTCGGAAGTGACGACCGGCAAACGCTCCGTGGCCAGCGTGTCTTCCACCACCGCCTGCTCGTGTGCCTCCGACAGCGCCACCGGATAGCCGTGGCCTTTCGTCCCTGCGCCAGCAGTGCGGCGTGGGCAAAGTCCAGGACGCTCGCCGCGCGGGCTGACCACGCGGGCATCTCGACCCTGGCTACCTCCTCGCCAACGTGCACATGGAAGAACAGCACCTGATGCTCGCCGTAATGCTCGCTTACCACGGAGGAGAGCGACCGGTAGAGAGGTGTGCGATAGCCCGGCGCAAGATAGGAGTCGAAGAGGTGGCGGTCCGTGACGCCATGCACCGTGTCGCAAGGCCGGCCGCCGGGCTGGAGGGCCCTACAAGTGCCGGTCGCAGTCCACGGGCGTGTAGGGGCAGGCGTGCAGCCGGAGGGTGCTCACCACCTCCTTGCTCCCAGGCAGGCTGATGTAGCTGGCCACAGCAAGGGTGCGGCGTTGGGCTTGGTCCCGTAGCCGGGCCAAGGCCAGGAGCAGGCCGTTATCGAGCAACTCGCGTCGGACATAGTCGGGAAAACGTTGCCCCGCCAGGCCGAACAGGACCAGCGAGCCGTCGAGCAAGGCCAGCACAGGCACCTCCGGCGGTAGCGACTCCACCAGGTCCGCCAGGGCGTCTAACTCCATGACGGTCCGATTGATGCCCAGCAACGGCCCCTCCAACGACTCCTCGTGTAGGCCGGAGTCCGGGTCGCGCAGGGCAAGCTCCGCTTCATCGACGTAGAGAGTGGGCGTGCTCCAGAGCGCCGCGTCCGCCAGCTCGCCGTAGCGAAGGACCACATGGCCGATGTTGACTAGGCTGTTGCGCGCGGGAGCGTGCCGGTCCACGTCGATGTGGGAGCCGTCGGTCGCCGCTACGGCGTATTCTATGGGAGGTGCGGGAGGCCTCGGCTAGCTCGCCGTCCAACCCCGCGGGCAGCCAGGTGAACTGGGGCGTGCGCCGCTCCTCCACGCACAGCGCGTCGGCTTCACGCAGGTACGCCTGGGCGTTGGCCAGCGCCTCAACTTGGGCCTCGCGTTGGCCGCTCAGCTGTGCTGTCGCATGGTGGAGCTTGGCCGCCGCCGTGTGGAGGTCGAGGGACATGGCTTTACTCCTCTCCTTAGTGCTGGAGAAGGGTGCGTTCGTCGCCTACGCGGCGGGTTACGTGGATGTCGTCCAAGTGCTCCAGGAGCGCTAGTGCGTACTTCCTGCTGGTCCCCAGGAGGTCGCGCACCTCGGCCACCTGCACCTTGCCATGCTGGCGCAGGTGGCCGATGATCGCCTCCTCCATGCGCCGATAGGCGGCCGTGGCGAAGACTACCCCATCTGCCGCCTTCACCACCGCACCCTCGTTGGCCAGCAGGTTCAGCAGTGCCTCGTCCAGCGCGGGCGGAGACGCGAAGGGGTCCTTTTCCAGGGCCTGCACAAAGGCGTCGGTCCCTTGACGCTGCGCGGGCGATAGGGTGACCTGATGGTCGGGCAGGCGCACCAGGCTTGCCTCCTCCACCATGATGTTGACCTGAGCCAGGTGCTGAATGGCCTGGCCGCCCGCCTGGCCCGTGAGCCGCAGGCGGTTGCGCAGCTCCTCCCGGGGCATCCCACGGCGTAGCGGGTACTGGCCGTGAAAGGCGGCCAGGGCCTGCTGTGCCCTGTTGGAGAGGCTGGACCAGCCGGGCGTTGTGTAGACCATGGTATTCGAGTCGAGGCCGTTTCGGACCAGGGGTACGATAGCTCCCCCCTCTACCGCGGCCCTGACCAGCGTGAGCGCCTCTCGTTCCGACTGATTGATGCGGCGGGCCAGACTGCCAACGGTTGCCGGCTCCTGCGTTTCCAATGCTTGGATGAGCTGGGCCGTGGGGCTGCCCTCAGCCAAAACGGCCAGCCGGCCCAACGTGGGGCCGTGACGCCGCCGGTGCCGCTTGGCGTGCGCGTCCACGACCACTCCTCCGCCGAGCGTGGCGTCGGCCGAACGCACGACGAAACGGTCGCCACGCACCAGCGGCACAGGCTCGGTTAACCAGAGCTGCCCCCAGGCCTCCTGGCCCGGCTCCAGTTCATCGCGGTCCAGCAGCCGCAGCTTGGCCTGCGCCTCTGTGGCGTGCGCGTGGAAGGTTACGGGCAGGTTGTGACGCACGGCTTTGGCGGCGTCGGCGAGCAATCGCACTTGGACGTCCAGGGCCTGGGTCGGCCGTAGCCAGCCGGGCGTGGTTAGCACCTCGCCGCGTCCGATCTCGTGGGAGGAGAGGCCGCTCAAGTTCACGGCCACCCGGCTGCCGGGAGTGGCCTGCTCCAGCTTATTCTCGTGCGTCTGGAGTCCGCGAACGCGGCTGCGTTTACCGCTGGGCACCAGCTCGACCTCTTGCCCGACGGTCAAACTGCCGTCGATGAGGGTGCCAGTAACTACCGTCCCGAATCCGGCTATGCTGAACGAGCGGTCGATGGCCAGGCGGGGGCGGCCCAGGTCGCTGCGTTGCTCTGTGGTATCCAGGGCCTTATCGATGGCGGTGAGCAGCTCCCCAAGACCTTGGGCAGTGGTAGCGGAGACCGCCAGGATGGGCGCTCCCTCGAGCGTCGTTCCCTTCAGTACGTCCTCCACCTCCAATTCGACCAACTGGAGGATGTCCTCCTCTACCAGGTCTTGCTTGGTGATGACCGCCAGACCCCTCCGGACGCCGAGCAGGTCCAAGATGGCCAGGTGCTCCTGGGTCTGGGGCATGACCGACTCGTCGGCGGCGACCACCAGCAGCGCCAGGTCAATGCCACCCACGCCGGCGAGCATGTTCTTGATGAACCGCTCATGACCGGGAACGTCCACAATGCTCACTTCCCGGCCGCTGGGCGTACCGAGCCACGCGAAGCCCAGGTCGATGGTGAGCCCGCGTTCCTTCTCCTCCTGAAGGCGGTCCGGGTCAATGCCGGTCAGCGCCTGGACGAGGGTGGACTTGCCGTGGTCTACGTGGCCCGCGGTGCCAACAACGTACATGGCGCTAGCATAGCACGGGCCTTAGCCTGCTCCACAGGTGCCCGATAGCGTCCTGCTATTCATGTGCGATGCGTGGTACGAGGCCCCGTGATAAGCTACGTTCGAGGGTGGCGCGCCTGGGCTACGTTGACCTGCGTGCGACCCCTATCTGACGGATGAGGTGATAAGCATGCCCGCTCCCATAGTGGAGTCCACCCCCGAGTTTGTCGAGGCGGCGTACCGCAAGATCGAGACACGGCTCGCGTCCGTTCGGCAGCGCTTGGGCAGGCCGTTGACGTTCGCCGAGAAAATATTGCTCGGCCACCTGGACGACCCTTCCGGTGCGGACCTAGTGCCCGGTGAAAGCTACATCATGTTGCGTCCGGACCGCGTGGCACACCAGGACGCCACCGGGCAGATGGCGCTGTTGCAGTTCATGCAGGCGGGCGCGCCAACGGTGGCGGTGCCTACTACAGTGCACTGCGACCACCTTATCCAGGCGCGGGTGGGCGCGGAATCCGACACATCGGAGGCGGTCATCGAGAACAAGGAGGTGTACGACTTCCTCCGGTCCGCCGCCAGGAAGTACGGCGCCGGCTTTTGGGGGCCCGGGGCCGGTATCATCCACCAGGTGGTGCTGGAGAACTACGCCTTTCCCGGCTGCATGATCCTCGGCACCGATTCCCACACGCCCAACGCGGGCGGCCTGGGGAGTTTCGCCGTGGGCGTGGGCGGCGCCGACGCCGTGGACGTGATGGCGGGGTTTCCCTGGGAGGTGTTGTACCCCAAACTGGTCGGGGTGCGGCTGACCGGTGCCCTGAACGGTTGGACCGCCCCCAAGGACGTTATCTTGAAGCTGGCCGGCATCCTGACCGTCCAGGGCGGCACCAATCGGGTCATTGAATACTTCGGACCAGGCACCGCTTCCATTAGCTGCACAGGCAAGGGCACGATCACCAACATGGGCGCCGAACTGGGCGCCACCACCTCCATCTTCCCGTACGACGCGCGAATGAAGACCTACCTGCGAGGCACTGAACGTGCTGCGCTCACCGACCTGGCGGATCGGTACCAACACCTGCTCGGCGCGGACCCGGAGGTGCTATCAGCGCCAGAGAAGTACTTTGACGAGATCGTCGAGATCGACCTGTCAACACTGGAGCCGCACGTGGTGGGGCCTCACACGCCCGACCTGGCGCGGCCCATCTCCGAGGTGGCAGCCGCGGTGCGTCAGGAGGGCTACCCGGACGAGATCTCCGTGTCCTTGGTCGGCAGCTGCACCAACTCCTCCTACGAAGACGTCAGCCGGGCCACCGACGTGGCGAAGCAGGCGGAAGCCCATGGCATGAAGATGGCCACGCCGCTGCTGGTAACGCCCGGCTCCGAGATGGTGCACGCTACCATCCAGCGCGATGGGCAAGTGCTGGCGCTGGAGCAGGTGGGGGCCACGGTGCTGGCCAACGCCTGCGGCCCGTGCATCGGCCAATGGCGCCGTGAGGAGATTAAGCCCGGCGAGAAGAACACCATCGTCACCTCCTTCAACCGAAACTTCCCCCGCCGCAACGACGGCAACGCTGAAACCATGGCATTCATCGCCAGCCCAGAGATCGTCATGGCCTACGGCTTAGCGGGACGGCTCTCCTTCAACCCGCTGACCGACACCCTCCCCGGACCAGACGGTTCGGAGTGGAAGCTGGAACCGCCGGCGCCGGCGCCCGAGGTCCCTGAGGAGGGTTTCGTGGGTCGTGGCTTCAGCTACCAGCCACCCGCGGAGGATGGGAGCGGGGTCGAGATCGACGTCGCGCCGGACAGCCAGCGACTGCAGCTGCTGGAGCCATTCGCGCCATGGGACGGCAACGACTTCGACCGGCTTTCGCTACTGCTCAAGGCCCAGGGCAAGTGCACCACTGACCACATCTCGCCAGCCGGTCCCTGGCTGCGGTTCCGCGGGCACCTCGATAACATCAGCGACAATACATTCTTGGGCGCGGCCAACGCCTTTACCGGAGAGTCGGGTAAGGGCCGCGACCCTTCGACTGGCGAGCAAAGCGTGGCCTTCCCGAAGATCGCCCGCAACCTGAAGGCGCAGGGCCTCAGGTGGGTGGTGGTTGGCGACCAGAACTACGGCGAAGGGAGCAGCCGCGAACACGCAGCCATGTCGCCCCGCTTTCTCGGCGCGGCGGCGGTTATCGTCCGCAGCTTCGCCCGTATCCACGAGTCGAACCTGAAGAAGCAGGGCATTCTGCCGCTCACCTTCTCCGACCCCACGGACTACGACAAGGTACGTGAGACGGACCGCATCAGCATCACAGGGCTGGCATCACTGGCGCCGGGCCGCCCGGTCTTGTGCACGCTGCACCACGAGGACAGCTCAGAGGACCAGATAAGCCTGAACCAAACGCTGAATGACGAGCAGATCGAGTGGCTCAAGGCCGGCGCCGCCCTCAACATCCTCAGTGCCAAACCCTCCTAGACGAAGACAACCGGGCGACCCCTTCTGGGAAAGAGGTTTTCTGGGCCCTTCCAGAAAACTCAGTATGTGAAGTGACGGGGGGCCTCTGGGCCCCCCGTCACTTCACATACTCCAGCTAGGGGGGCGTGGCGAGGAAGCGATGGAAGGCTTCGTTGCCGAGCAGGCGGCCGTACTCCGTGAGCCGAAGACTGTCGTCGTGCCACTCCAGCAGCCCCAGCTCCAGGCAGTCGTCGACGGGGTGCGGGAACGCCTCGGCGATGGATCGGCCGAACCGGGCGCGGAACGCGTCGTTGGCTACGCCAGCATTCAGCCGTAGGCCCATCATCATAGTCTCGCCCATGGCCTGGGCATCGTCCAGCAGTTCCACGGAGGTCAGAAATCCAGCAGAGCGCAAGACGTCTCCTCCCAGCGGACCTTGCGGCGCCTGCCACTTGGCGACACGGTCCATGTATCCTCGCGGCGACGGGATACCCGCGAAGCGCGCCCCATTGGGGCCCACGCCGTCCAGCGCGGGCGTGCCGTTGGCAAAAAGGTACGAATGCGCCCCCGGGCCGACGCCCAGGTACGGACGGTTGCGCCAGTACGTGAGATTGTGCCGGCTGGTGTGGCCGGGCCGCGCCCAGTTCGAGATCTCGTACTGCTGGTAGCCGGCGCTGGCCAGAGCCTCTTGAGCGTGCAGATACATCTCCGCGGCTATGTCGGGGTCCGGCTCCGGAACGCGACCCGCCCTTACGTCCGCCTCCAGGGGCGTGCCCGGCTCCAATGTGAGCCCGTACAGCGATACGTGGCTGGTCCCTAACCTCAGCGCCCCCTTCAACGTTCGCTTCCATGACGCCTCGGACTGGTACGGGAGGCCAAACATCAAGTCGAGACTCAAGTTGTCGAACCCCGCCCGGCGCGCGGCCACCATGGCCTGCACAGCTTGGCTGGCGGTGTGACGCCGTCCCAGCAGCCGCAGCTCCTGGTCGTCCAACGACTGGACGCCGACGCTGATCCGATTGAACCCAGCGGCCCGCATGGCCCGTACGCGCTCCTGGGTCAGGTCACTGGGGTTTGCCTCTAGGGTCACCTCGGCATCGTCCCTGAGGCGAAAGACCTCCACGATGGTACGCATCAGTCGCACCAGGTCGTTGGTAGCAATGTACGATGGCGTGCCGCCGCCGAAGAACACACTGCCGAGCGTGGGGCGGTCTAGCAGCGCACCCCACTGCGTAATCTCATGCGCCAGCGCGTCCACGTACGCGGGCATCAGCGCCTCGATACCCGCATAGGTGTTGAAGTCGCAGTATGGACACTTGGTCTCGCAGAAAGGGATGTGGACGTAGAGGGCCAAGGGCGCAACGCCGGGCTGCGGGGCTGTGCCGAAGCCAGCTATACGTCTCTGAGGCGAATTCACCATGCGGCCATTATCGTTGATGCCCCGACGTCTTGCATGAAGCCTGAGTTGTCCTTCTTGAGCCTATGGTGTAGTGGTGGGGAGGGCCTAAATCAGCCGAAGATGCGAATAATGGCGAGGTCTGGTCCAGCAATTCGATGAGGAGCTAAAACACCGCGCGGGCGCGGAGCGCCTTGCATCACACGTTGAACAGGAAATTGATGACGTCAGCCTCGTGTACCACGTAGCCTTTACCCTCGGCGCGCAGCAACCCATGACGCCGGGCCTCGGCCACGCTACCGAGACGAATGAGGTCATCGAAAGCCACCACCTCCGCGCGAATGAAGCCGCGCTGCAAGTCGCTGTGAATCTTGCCCGCCGCTTGTTGGGCTGTCGTACCCTGGGTAATGCTCCAAGCCCGGGCCTCGTTTTCGGCGGCAGTCAGGAAGGTGACCAAGTCCAACACGCCGTAAGACAAGCGCACGATACGCTCTAGCGCCGGCTCCCCCGCGCCCAGGAAGGCGCGGAACTCGCCCTCCTCATCGGGTGCCATCTGCGCCAGCTCCATCTCCAGCTTCCCGCACATGGCTGCCGCGTCCACTTTTGGCCGCGCGAGGCGGTCCCGCGCCTCTCCGTCCACGACATGGAGCCGTGGCAGGTCGTTCTCGCCAACGTTGAACAGGATGAACAGCGGTTTGGCTGTGAGCAGGCGGAAATTTTCGATAATCACACTAGCGTCCGCGGGCAGCACCTGCTCCCTAACCGGGACCTCCGCCTCCAACCCCTCGCGGATGTGTTTCACCAGGCCGGCCTCCTTCAGCAGCACGACGCGCTCCGTCGCCTTGGCGCCCTTCATGCTGGCCTGGACTCGCTCCTCCCGCCGCTCCAGGATGGCCATGTCCGAAAAGGCCATCTCCAACCCCATGGTAGCCACGTCACGGTAAGGATCGATGGCCTCTTCCACGTGGGGTACCGAGGGGTCGTCGAAGGCCCGGACCACCAGTGCCAAGGCGTCGCACCGCTGGAGCACGCTCAGCGACTCACCGCCGATGCCCATGGAACGGTCGGCGCCCTCTGGGCCCCCAGGGATGTCGATGAACTCCACCTCCGCGCGAACTATGCGCCGGGAGCGTTCGATCTCGGCCACCCGTAGCAGATGGGGGTCCTGTACCTTGGCGACGCCTACGCTCGGCTGCACACCGCCGACGCGGAAAGACCCGGTCTGCGCGTGGCCCCGGGTGACGGCGTTGAACACGGTGGACTTGCCGCTCTTTGGGAGTCCTATGACACCGATAACAGCCAAGGCAGGGCTACTCCATCTCCTTGACGACAGCCACCAGCTCGGTAACAGCCTTTCGGGCGTCGGAAAAGAACATCATTGTCTTTGGAAGATAGAAGAGGGGATTGTCCACTCCGGCGAACCCTGGACTGAGGCTTCGCTTGATGATTATCACACTGGCCGCCTGGTCCACGTCAAGGATAGGCATCCCGTAGAGGGGGCTGTCGGTCATGTTCCTGGCATCGGGGTTGGTCACGTCGTTGGCGCCGATGACGACAGCGACGTCCGCACGAGCGAACTCGGGATTAACCTCATCCAGGTCGTACAGCTCGTCGTAAGGCACCTTTGCCTCGGCCAGAAGCACGTTCATGTGGCCGGGCATCCGGCCCGCCACCGGGTGGATGGCGTACCTTACCGTGGCTCCCCTGGCGCGAAGCGCCGCGGCCAGTTCCGCTACTCCGTACTGCGCCTGGGCCACTGCCAGGCCGTAGCCGGGCACGAAGATCACCGAGCGGGCGAATCCCAGGACAATGGCGGCCTCATCTGCCGTGACGGACCGCGCTACCTTGTCGTCCGACGTTCCCGGACGCGCTCCGGCGGCCACGGCCCCAACGGCGCCGAAGAAGATGTTGGCCAAAGAGCGGTTCATGGCCTTGGACATGATGCGCGTTAGGATGAGGCCTGCCGCGCCCACCAGGGCCCCGCTGATGATCAGCACGGTGTTGTCGAGCACAAACCCAGCCGCCGCCGCAGCTACGCCCGAGAAGGAGTTCAGCAGAGAGAGCACCACCGGCATATCAGCTCCACCGATGGGCAGCACTAGAAGCACTCCCAGCAGGGTAGCTAGCAGCAGGATGGCGACCAGCACCGGCAGGCTCGCGTCAGCGGCCACCAGGTAGCCGGCCAGGGCTACAATGGCCAGGAATATGAGCAGATTGAGGCTCTTTTGGAGAGGATAGATGACCGGACGGTCCTGCACGAACCCTTGGAGCTTGCCCACGGCCACCAGGCTGCCGAAGAGGGTAACGACGCCCACCAAGGACCCGAAGGCGATGGTGAGCAAGGTCTCGACGCTGATGCCCCCGCCAAGGTCGCTCAACCGTAGGAACTCACCGATCGCTATCAGGGCCGACGCGCCACCCCCAAGCCCGTTGAAGGAGGCCACCATCTGCGGCATAGCCGTCATGCGGATGGTCCGGGCTAGCAGCCCGCCCAGGATCGCGCCAACTGCGATGCCGATGCCGATGGTCCAGTAGGTGACGATCTCCTTGTTGAGCAACGTGGCCACGATGGCGATGAGCATTCCCACCGCCGCGATGGCGTTGCCCGACCTGGCCGTGGCCGGTGAGCCGAGCCGCCTGATGCCCAGCACGAAGAGGATCGCACTGACCAGGTACGCGGACTCGATGTAGGCTGGCGCGTCAAACATGATGCATCTGTTAGCTCCGGTCCTCGGCGCTTCGCTTGAACATCCGCAGCATGCGGTCGGTCACCAAGAAGCCGCCGACCACGTTCATGGTTGCCATGGCCACAGCCACTAGGCCCAGAATGCTGCTGGAGGAAGCGACGGCGCCGCCGCCGACTAGCACCGCGCCCACTAAGGTGATCCCCGATATTGCGTTGGCGCCCGACATCAGCGGTGTGTGAAGCAACGGGGGCACCTTGGTGATGACCTCGAACCCCACGAAGATGGCCAGAACAAAGAGCCACAACGCGAAGATCAGCTCGCCTGCCATGCTTTTCGCTCCCTTACGGCGGGGACTACCCCGGCTGTTTTCGATGAGTCCTCATGCCTGGCTAACCAACGCCTTTGTAGCCTCGTGAACCACGGCCCCTTCGTGCGTTATGCAGCACCCACGTGTAATCGAATCGTCGAAGTCTACGACTAACTCCCCGTCTTTCAACAGGTGTTGGAGCAGGTTAGAGATGTTCCTGGCGTAGAGCTGGCTGGCGTGCACCGATAATTCGCTGGCCAGGTTGGGCGGGCCGCAGATGATGACTCCCTCCCGGATCACCTGCTTGCCTGGCTCGGTCAACTCGCAGTTGCCGCCAGCCTCGGCGGCGATGTCCACGATCACGGACCCTGCCCGCATCGCGCTCACCATCTTCTTGGTGATGAGCACCGGGGCGGGCCTTCCAGGCACCAGCGCTGTGGTGATCACGATATCAGCGGTGCGGAGGTGTGACTGGAGTTGCTCCCGCTGACGCTGCTGCGTGTCCTGGTCGAGTTGTCGAGCGTAACCGCCGGCGCTTTCCGCTGCCTCCACTTCAGCGACCTCGATGAACCTGGCGCCGAGGCTTTCCACCTGCTCCTTGACCGCGGACCGCACGTCGTAGGCTTCCACCACCGCCCCCAGCCGCCTGGCCGTGGCGATGGCCTGCAGCCCGGCGACGCCCGCACCAAGCACCAAAACCCTGGCTGGTGGCACGGTGCCCGCCGCCGTGGTCATCATGGGCAGGTACTTCCCAAGAACACCCGCTCCAATCAGCACTGCTTGGTACCCAGCGATGGAGCTCATTGAGCTGAGCGCGTCCATGCTCTGGGCACGCGCAACGCGAGGTATTGCGTCCAAGCCGAAGCTCGTGATGCGACGCTCCGCCAGCAGTTTCACCAGGTCGATGTTCGAGCTGGGGTAGAGGAAGCCGATGAGGCCGGCCCCCTCGCGCATCTGCCCTACCTCCTCGGTCGTCGGCTTCTGCACCGTCAGCACCATGTCAGCCTCACCAAGGAGCTTGGCGGCCGTGTCTACTATCGTTGCGCCCGCCTCTTGGTACTCCGCGTCGGAATGGAACGACCCGTCTCCCGCGCCGGCTTGCACCAGCACGTTGAGACCAGACCCCACCAATTTGGCGGCCACGTCCGGAGTCAGCGCCACGCGGCGCTCTCCCTCGGCGGTTTCCGACGGCACACCGATCTTCATCGTCCTCCATCTTTATTCAAGCGACGGGGCCCCGTAAGCAATAGCTCCGTCTGACA
>Ga0310121_10004664_pt1 | contig 12002 bp, 10 predicted proteins | sample CB27_Tmax_986_MG_FD_203504 | JGI IMG/M metagenome (GOLD analysis project Ga0310121, IMG submission 203504) | Marine microbial communities from Western Arctic Ocean, Canada - CB27_Tmax_986 | ecosystem: Environmental > Aquatic > Marine > Oceanic | place: Canada: Western Arctic Ocean | collected...
GGTTTGTCGGTGTTCCGCTGGATCATCTTGATTCCAATGGCTCGAACGAGCTCACGAGCCGTGAGACGGAGCGTAGACACGAATGGCTAGAGATCGGTGTGGGGGCTCAAATTTTGCGTGATTTAGGTGCCCAGCACATTCGCGTGCTTACGGGACGGGAGATGGATTTTGTTGGGCTTGATGGATTCGGGCTCGAAGTAGATGCGACTGAGCTCCTGACGGATTGATTGAATTAGGTTCGATAATGGAATCCACGAGCTACGCCGCACCGACCCACGTAGACAATTCGTATGTCACGGGTAAAAGTGCCGCATTGATTACACCTCACATGGTCGCGGACTTTGGTGATTGGGCAATCGGGACCGAAGCGTTCCTGCAGCATACCGAGATCGAGTAGTTCGGTTCGATGACATGTTGTGCACACACCAAAAAGTTCGAACGCCATACGCAGATCGTCAATCGTGTTGGGCATAATACTGTATATATATACAGTATTATGTTGAACGCGTGAAGGGAAACTCAGTCATCGGTGTCACGCTTGGCGACCCTGCTGGCATTGGTCCGGAAGTCTTCGCTCGGGTCCTAGATGATGTGTCTACGAAGTGCGAAATCGTAGTGTATGGGGCGCGATGGGCGCTTGAGTTAGGGGCGAAGATCGCCGGAGTGTCGCCAAACGCGCGCTACAAATTCGTCGACGTCGGAATAGATAAGCCCGTGGATTTCGAATTAGGGGTAGTTTCTCCCGTATGTGGACGAATAGCCGTTGAATCCGTTGAAGCAGCAGCAGCTGACGCACTGTCTGGACAGATTGACGCGATGATGACGTGCCCGCTCAACAAAGAAGCCATTCATGCCGCCGGTTATAGTGATATTGGACATCAAGAGATTCTGGCTCGACTAGCCGACGTGGACGCGACCGCGACCATGCTGATGACGCCGGGTCTGCGCGTAGTCCATTTGTCGACGCATAAATCGTTGATCGAAGCGGGCCATTATGTGACCCGAGACAATGTGTTGGAGAAGATTGATCTCTGTCACCGCACTCTTACTCGCTGGGGTCTCCAACGCATCAAGATTGCGGTCGCGGCACTTAACCCGCATGGAGGAGAGGGTGGCTTGCTGGGTCGAGAAGAAATCGATGCGATTGAGCCGGCGGTCAAGGCTGCGAAGGAACGTGGTATTGATGCTCGCGGACCGTTTCCCGCTGATTCGGTGTTCAATCGAGCAATCGAAGGCGAATTCGATGTCGTCCTCGCGATGTACCACGATCAGGGACACATCGCTATTAAAGTGCACAATTTTCACGAAAGCGTGACGGCCACGTTGGGAATACCGTTTGTCCGTACCTCTGTCGACCATGGCACCGCTTTTGACATTGCCGGACGCGGTGTCGCGGATAGCCGCGGTACAACGGCTGCACTCGACGCGGCGCTGACGCTAGCGCAAGGGGCTCTGTCGAACGACGCTTAACGCGGTAGCCCACAGACGAGTCAATGAAACGCCGATAGATTTCTACGCATGTGGCGGGCGGTTGGACGGTCTGGCACACTCGATTGAAGTATCAGACAGGGGTGATGACATGAAAGCTGCGGTATTCAGAGAAGTAAACAAACCAATGGAAGTTGAGGAGATCGAGGTATCGAAACCCGGCCCTCGCGAGATCCTGATCCGAACCGCGGCGGCGGGTGTTTGCCATTCCGACATGCACTTCTTCAACGGGACGTATCCCGGGCAATTGCCGATTGTGCTCGGTCACGAATCAGCAGGGATCGTCGACCAAGTTGGAAGTGATGTCAGTTACGTGAAGCCGGGCGACCACGTGATCACCTGTTTGTCAGTCTTTTGCGGACATTGCGAATACTGCCTTACGGGTCACATGTCACTTTGTCAAGAACCGGAAGTTCGACGTGGACCTGCCGAAGATCCGCGGTTGAGTTACGGCGGTGATCTCCTCCACCAGTTTGCGAACTTGGGCTCGTTCGCGGAGATGATGCTCGTCCACGAGCATGCCGTGGTTAAGATTCGAGAAGATATGCCGCTCGATCGGGCAGCGCTTATTGGTTGTGGGGTGACGACCGGTGTAGGCGCCGTCATTCATACGGCGGCCGTAGAACCTGGAGCGACGGTCGCAGTGATTGGTTGCGGGGGCGTTGGTTTGTCATGCATCAATGGAGCGGCGCTTGCCGGTGCCAGCCGCGTTATTGCTGTTGACATGGTAGCGTCCAAACTCGAACTCGCGCGGAAGTTTGGGGCTACAGATGTGATCGACGCTAGCGGCGGCGATGCGGTAGCGCAGGTTCAAGCACTCACCGGTGGCGGTGTACATTATTCGTTCGAGGCCATTGGTCTCAAAGTCACCGCCGAACAGGCGTTTCAGATGTTGCGGCGGGGCGGCACCGCGACGGTGATAGGCATGATTCCACCTGGCGATATGGTGACCCTACACGGTGTTGAATTTCTGCAAGAAAAGACCATTCAGGGGTCTATGATGGGCTCCAACCGTTTCCGCGTGGATATGCCGCGGTATGTCGACTTTTATCTGCAAGGTCGTTTACACCTGGACGAAATGGTATCTAGTCGTATCAAACTGGAAGACGTAACCGATGCGCTTCTCGCTCTCGAGACCGGCGAAGTGGCGCGTAGTGTCATCGTTTTTGATAACTAAGAATCTGTCGTGAAGTGGTTGACCTACGTGGCAAACGGCCGCGAAACATTTGGCTGTGTGATCGGTGATGGGGTTACCGATGTCGGAGCCCGGTCCGACTTCAATAGCTTGAAAGAAGCGATTGCCGACGGCGTGCTGCCAGAATTGTCTGCAGGTATCGGCGAGAATCCGGATCATAGTCTCAGCGAAATCATCTATCTTCCGACCATCACCGCGCCCGACAAGATTCTCTGTGTGGGACTTAATTATAAGGATCACCAACAAGAAACGGGACGGGGGGGTGAAGAAAATCCAACCATTTTCGTTCGATTTGCGGGCGCTCAGATCGGTCACGGAGCCGCCATGGTGCGGCCCAGAGAGTCCCACGCACTCGACTTCGAAGGCGAAATCGCAATGATTGTCGGCAAACCCGGTCGACGAATCGCGAAGGAGTCCTGGCTTGACCATGTCGCAGGGTTTGCCTGTTATAACGATGGCAGCGTGCGTGATTATCAACGTCATACCAGCCAATTCACTCCCGGAAAGAACTTTTCGGGCACCGGTGGGTTTGGGCCTTGGATGATGACTACGGATGAGGTCGGCGATCTAGATGATATGGAGATCACCACCCGCTTAAACGGTGAAGTGATGCAGAATGCGAAGTCAGATCAGCTAGTCTTTGGGTTTGCAGAACTCATTGCGTATTGCTCCACATTCACCGAATTGGTTGCAGGGGATGTCATCGTGACCGGGACACCCGGCGGCGTGGGCGCTGCGCGTACTCCCCCGGTGTTCATGGACGAAGGCGACGTGATTGAGGTCGAGGTGAGGCCCATCGGCGTTCTCAGGAATCAAGTGATTGTTGGGTGAAGTTTGGCGTAGGCCAGAGCGTTCGTCGCACTGAAGATCCGCGCCTTGTGACGGGCGCTGGTGTTTTTACTGATGATGTAAACCTTGAAGACCAGTTGTATGCGGCGTTCTACCGTTCCCCGTACGCGCATGCACGATTGAAGTCGATCCATCTCGAGGCAGCCCGTGCGTCGCCAGATGTGGTTGCGGTTTATACGGGCGCCGAGCTCGTTTCGCTTGGCGCGTTGCCGTGTCGAGCGCAACTGACGGACGCCCGTGGTGACCCTTGTTTTATCCCGCGTCGGCCGGCGTTGGCGGAAGACAAAGTCCAGTTCGTGGGTCAGGCGATCGTAGCCGTCGTAGCCGAATCTCGGCAGGCGGCCCGTGACGCCGTGGAGCAGGTCGATGTTGATTTTGAACCATTGCACCCGGTGGTTTCGCTTGAGTCTTCGGTTGCTGACGCCGCGCCGATATTGCATGAAGAACTAGGTCATAACGTCTGCATCCATTTTGAGCGCGGTGACGCGGAAGAAGTGTCGAACGCGATGGGTGGAGCGGCTCATATCGTAAACATCAGTGTGATTAATAACCGTGTTGTACCAACGCCGCTGGAACCACGGGTTTCGGTCGCGTCGTATAGCGAGGGAAAGTTCACACTCTACAACCCAAGCCAGGGTGCAGTTGCGCAACAGGGAGTTTTATCGCGTTCGATATTTAACATTGAGCCCGACGACATAAGGGTTATTTCGGGTGATACGGGTGGCGGGTTCGGGGTACGGGGCGAAGTACATCCCGAGACTGTTGTATGCCTTTACGCGGCACGAGAACTCCATCGCCCAGTGAAGTGGTGTGGGGATCGTTCGGAAATGTTTTTGGCTGATTCTCATGGACGGGACAACATTAGTACGGCAACGGTAGCGCTTGATACGGACGGCATCATGCTTGCGCTCAAGATCGAGACCATCGCAAATCTGGGTGCTTTTTGCTCTGCAGTCGGACCGTTTGTCCCCACCATGGGTGGTGGCCGAGTCGTTGGAACTGTTTATCGATCGCCCCATATCTATCACAGTGTCCGCTGTGTATTTACCAACACCATGCCTGTAGCCGCATACCGGGGCGCGGGTCGACCGGAAGCGGCCTATCTAATGGAACGATTGATGGAACGGGCTGCCGAGGAGACTGGTTTCGAAAGCCGAGAATTACGCCGCCGAAACTTTATTCGCGAAGAAGATCTCCCTTACGTGAACTTAGCGGGGATACCCATTCGGAGCGGTGCGTTCGCTGAAACGATGGATTTAGCGCTGGCTCGGGCCGAGTGGGAAACCTTTGACGTACGTCGTCAGGCGGCTGTAGTGCGGGACAAACTTCGTGGAATCGGGTTCGGGTGTTACGTTGAATCGTCGGGTGGTGGTCCCGAGGAAGAGGCTCGCGTTTCAATCGCTGGGGACGGTAGCGTTGAGATCACCGTTGGTACGTACTCACATGGTCAAGGCCATGCGACGGCGTTTGCACAGATCGCACATGAAAAGCTCGGCGTTAACATTGACCGCATCCGTTTGATCCAGGGGGATACACGCGAGGTACGTTTCGGTGGAGGTACCGGCGGCTCGAGATCGTCGCAGATGGGAGGTATCGCCGTGTTGCGCGCCGCTGACGGAGTCATAGAACGCGGTAAGCCCATCGCCGCCGAGCTTCTCCAAGGGGATGAAGAAGTGGTCTTGTTTAAAGGCGGCCTTTATCGCATTGATGATCGGACCGTCACGCTGGAAGAAGTTGCTAAGGCGGCGCTGCAGCCTCAGTTTGGTGGCGAATTAACCCATACTTATCGCTACAACCGAGGAGAGGGTTATACGTTTCCGAACGGCTGTCATGTCGCCGAGGTTGAAATCGACCAAGATACTGGCGTGGTAGAAGTTGTACGTTACACCGCTGTGGACGATTGTGGCCGCGTAATTAATCCACTATTAGCAGAAGGCCAAGTACAAGGCGGTGTTGTTCAGGGCATCGGGCAAGCGATGCTCGAACATGTTGTGTATGACGACATGGGGCAACTCCTTACCGGTTCGTTCATGGATTATGCGATGCCTCGGGCCACGCACATTCCATGGATTGATGTCAGTTTTAATGAAGTTCTCGAACCGTCCAACGAATTAGGTGTCAAAGGGATCGGAGAGGGAGGCGCGTGTGGCGCGCCTCCCGCCATCGTTCATGCGGTACTCAATGCGCTGGCTCGTAGCGGCGTTTCTTCCATCGATATGCCGCTCACATCAGAGCGGGTATGGCGCGCGCTTAATCGAGGACCTTAAGAAGGGTTCGTCGATTATGGTTGAATAGAATCGGCTTGCGGTCGGCCAGCGACCCCAGAAATCATATCCTTCGCATCTCGTGTGGAGGGTTGGCTTGGTTTCAACCGCGCGGCAAAGTTGAAAGGTTCGGTATCGATGTCCTCAAGTTCGATCTCTTCCGCGAGGACTGCCCGTTTCCACTCTTCTTGCTCACCGTGTCTTTCTTTAAATTCGGGCATCACTTCCCGGGCAAATAGTTCGAGGCTAGAGCAGATGTCCTCGTGCGTATTCTTGCCCGCTTGGTTGAGGAGAATCACTTGATCAACGTGCGAGTTTTCGAGTTCGAGGAGGCGTTCGCGAATTGTGTCCGGCGAGCCGATAAGTTCGCTACCGGTTCGTTTTTGACCTTCTGGCGTTTTCTTCCATTCTTGGTATCGCTCCCAAAAGTTCATAGTCCCAGGTTCAAATGGACCTTCTTTGTTGTACAGCTGTAGCGCGAATTGGAAAAATGTCCACCCGTCCGCTTTTTCCCAAGCTTCTTCATCGGTCTCGGCACACATGAAACCTGCAACAACCGCGATGTTTGGGTTGGTCTGGTAATCAGCGAGTTTTTCGAGGTTATGTATAAACGTGTTGTAGTAGGCATGAACCCACGCTTTTGCGGCGTCGAGACTGATGAACTTGAAACAAAGCGATCCCATACCTCTGTGTGCGGAATATTTAATGGTGTCGAGTTGGGAGCAAGCGACCCATAGCGGCGGGTGCGGTTTTTGGAGAGGTTTTGGAACGACGGCACGTAAAGGAAACTTGAAGAATTCGCCGTCGTATTCCCAGCCGTGGTTCCAGAACATGGGTAAGGTGCAGCGGACAGCGTCTTCCCAAACGTCGCGCTTGTCGCGAAAACGCAGGTTGAAAGGATGCAATTCGGTGACAGAAGCGCCTTCACCCAGACCTAATTCGACGCGACCGTCGGAAACGAGATCGAGCGTCGCCACCCTCTCTGCGACCCGGGCCGGATGATTGGTGGTCAACTGTACGATACCGTGTCCGAGTCGGATGTTTTTAGTACGCTGACTGGCGGCCGCAAGAAAAACCTCGGGCGCCGACGAGTGCGAGTATTCTTCGAGAAAATGATGCTCGACTTCCCATGCGTAGTCGAAACCCAGCTCGTCGGCGAGCTCGATTTGGGAAAGAGACTGTTTTAAGAGCTGGTGTTCGCTTTCGACGTTCCAGTCACGCGGCAATTGGTGTTCGTAGAAAATCCCAAATTTCATCGGTATGGTCCCTCCCAGGCGGCCATTGATGTTGGCAGCGCGATTACTAAACTGCAAACCGGAGTTCGCACTTGCGCCCTTTAATTGTCCTAGTCGTATTGGCTTTTGTTTCCAGTGCTGGAGATCCGTTCGTCGATGTCGCGCCGAAACGATTGGCGGCATATATAAGAGTTGATACGACTAATCCGCCGGGAAACGAAACCCGCGGTGTCGAATTTCTAGGGGCGATATTGCAACAAGCGGGCATTGCATACGACACGGCGGAATCCGCGCCAGGACGTGGCAACCTATGGGCACGATTGCGAGGCAATGGTAAGCCTGGATTGGTCCTTCTACATCACATTGACGTGGTTCCGGCCAATGCTTCGTATTGGAGCGTGGATCCCTACGCTGGTGTGACCAAAGATGGGTATCTATACGGTCGAGGTGCGCTCGACATGAAAGCGCTTGGTGTTATGCAGCTGCAGGCATTTTTGGCTCTACACGCGTCCGGCAGTAAATTAAGTCGAGATGTTCTCTACGTAGCAACGGCGGATGAAGAGGCCGGGGGTTTCTTGGGTGCTGGTTGGTTGTTGGAAAACCGTCCGGAGATCTTTGAAGGCGTCGGCTACGTACTTAATGAAGGCGGCGGCGGTCGACAATTTGGTGCGGACACGGTTTTTTTTGTGGAAGTCACGCAGAAGGTACCAGTTTGGTTGCGACTAACGGCGAGGGGACGTCCGGGTCATGGTTCTGTACCACTACCGCAGACTGCGATTACGCGTATTTTGCGCGCGGGACAACGCCTTGCAGACACCCGCTTCGAACCGCGGGTTATTGAGCCAGTTGCTAACCTATTGCAAGGGGTAGCACCATTTCAGCGATCTGAACTCAAAAGTGCATTCGAAGACATAAGCGCCCACGTAACCGACGCGGCGTTCATGCAGATGTTACAAATGACCGCGCCTGGCTATCACGCTCTGCTACGAAATACATGCTCGCTGACGACGTTACAAGGTAGTAAAAAAATTAATGTGGTGCCGCCCGAGGCAGTACTCGAACTCGATTGTCGATTGGTACCCGATCAAGACGTAGACGAATTTATTGCGGAAGTGACGACCGTAGTGAATGACGGAGATGTGAGTATCGAACGCATTATGAGTTTCACGCCTGCGAGCAGTTCCATGGATACGTCCTTGTATCGATTAATTAAGGCTAAGACCGGTGAGTGGTTTCCCGGATCGACGACGATTCCAGGGGTATCGACGGGGTTTACCGACAGCCACTTCTTTCGCGATGTAGGGATCCAAAGCTACGGGTTTTCGCCGACCGTCCTGGCGGAAAACGAAGGCGTCGGCGTTCACGGGAATGACGAACGCGTTTCGTTGGAGACACTGACAAAAGGGACAGCATTTATGGTTGACCTGGTGCGGTCTTTCGCTACGGACTGAGTTTCCAGAAGCGCGTTCTAACAGCGCCTACCGTGATTGTTAACTTGGGTTAGAATCGCAGAGCTTGGATTACCAGGGGTGCCCGCATGTCGAATCTTCTATTCACGCGCGACGAGCTAATGACGGATCATAATTTTGCTTCGGGGCACGTTGTCGAAGGTCAGGTATTGCATGGCGGTTTCAGTTCCGACGGCGATTACCTGCCCCCGCGCTCCGAAATAAGAGGAGTTGCAATCGCCAACTGGGCCGACGCTCTACGTGCTCGTGGTGGTGATCTTTTAGACGCAGATGCGTCTCTTTTGCGTGGACCTCGCGTACCGAATTCAGAGCAACAGCGCTTGCTGATCCGTGAAGGCCTTGGGCAAACCTTTTGGAATACCCTGACGATTACGGGAAAGATCGAAGGCCGTGGTCGGATGATCGCCGACATGCCGTTCCCGGACATGCAAGAGTTGGTGGTTGAAGACATTAGCGAAATGGCGATCGGGCATCTAAAGAAGGGCCTGCTAGAAGCCCACGGAATTGATGAGGGTGGTCAACCGGAAAAAAGTATTGGGGGCCACGATGTAATGTGGTTTGTCGCCCGCGATTTGGTTTTTGGTCCGGAAGCGTACCCTGACATTGAGCCGCCTCAAGGTATAAGTCGTGCAGAGGCAGGTCGACGGTGGATGCCGCAAATTCCACAGCCGTACGAGTTGGCACTTAGTTTTTTGATGAATTTGTTAGTAATCGAATTTCGCGCTGAAATAGGGTTTGCCAATACACAGGAAACGTTGCGAACCGATGATTTGTTCACCGATAAACGTGTGGAAGCAGAGTTGGCTGCGGAAATAGTTGAGAGAATTCGGACGGACGAACGCATCCACGTCGAATCTCTACGCCTATACATTGGTGAATTACGGTCGTTACATTTCAAAACAGAGGGTGGCGGGACCGCGCTAGGAAGCGACGTGCTGGATCCGTTTTGGGAACAACTCATTGCCTGGGCGACGGGACAACAGCCTCGTATCGCAGCTGAACAACAATACAACGTGATTAAAGAACGCATCCTTAAGCACGATGAAGGTGAACGCGTGCTGGGGCGATTTGAAGCGTTGGCAGATGGCGATTTTATGGTCGCCGCTGGCTGAAGAACACTTCAGCCTGAGTAAGATGATTGACGTTTTCGTCGGGGTTGGTAGCAACATCGAGCCGGACGTGCGTATCGGCGCGGCGTTGGCGGATTTGCGTGAGCGATTTGGGGCGATCGAGCTGTCCACCGCGTATCAAAACCCGGCCATCGGGTTTGAGGGTGATGATTTTATTAATTTGGTGGTTCGTTTTCGAACGGTGATTCCGTTGTCGGAGGTGCTTGGTATCCTCCACGAAATCGAAATCCGGGGCGGCAAAGATTTGGCGGCGCCGCGATTGGCATCGAAAACCATCGATCTTGATTTACTATTGTTTGGGGATTTGGTTATTGAGAATGACCGCCTAGTTCTACCTCGCCCGGAAACTTTGACGGCTGCGTACTACTTAAAGCCTTTGTCCGAATTAGAACCGGATCGCGTTCACCCCGTAGATGGAAGAACGTTTGTCGAGCTTTGGTCTCGGTGGGAGGGCGAAGCTGGCCGGCTCGTAGCTCACGCGGTAGCGTGCAACCCCGTTTCAACGCGAACGCGAACGCGACCAGAATTGCGGGTAGACGACCTCCGCGTAGCCGTCCATCTTGGCGTACCCGATAGTGAACGCGAGAATCCTCAGGAAGTGTCGATTTCTATAAGCGTCACGTTTCCGGACGTGCCCGAAGCGTGCAGTACCGACGAGATCGATGGAACAATAGACTACGGTGTTATGTGCCGACACGTTATCTCGCTCGTCGGCTCCCGCGCGTTTCGGACGATTGAACATCTTGCGGGGTGTTGCATAGACGAATTAAGCGAGATGTTGACGGAATCTGGTTCTGAGCTAACGCTCGAAGTACGTAAGTGCCGCCCCCCCATCCCAGATCTCAAGGGTGGAACGGCATTCATCATGCGGACGCGTCGATGAGCGTCTTGCTTGGTCTCGGGTCTAACCTTGGAGACCGATGTACTAATTTGGAAAAAGCGATGGGGGCGTTGGAAGCGCTATCAGGAACCTCGCTGCTTCGATGGTCTACGGTGTACGAGAGTGAAGCGTTACTTGCACCAGAATCACCGCCGAAGTGGGACAAGCCATTCCTGAACGTAGCTGTAGAACTTTCAACGCCCTTGAAGCCCCACGACCTTTTGGCAGCAACCCAAGAAATTGAGAGGAGCCTCGGTCGGGTCGATGCAGAGCGCTGGGCTCCGAGGATTATCGACGTTGATATGCTGGCGTACGACGATGAGTCAATCGTCACGCCTGACCTCGTTATTCCTCACGTTGGAGTGAGCGAACGCGCCTTTGTGTTGGCCCCGTTGGCAGAAATCGTCCCATCCCGCCGTCTCCCCGGTACGAAGGAGAACATTCTGCAACTCAAGCGTCGGACCAACGAATCACTACCCGCATGGATGAGCGTAATCAACGTTACGCCTGACTCGTTTTCAGACGGCGGACGCTGGTTAAAGGGCGATGAGCCAACCACAGTAGAACCTGAAATTCTCGACGGCAATTACATTGATGTTGGTGGCGAATCGACGCGCCCCGGGGCCGTCGACGTCGATCCTGAAACGGAGTGGCGCCGGGTTGCGCCCGTGTTAGAGCATCTCGATCAACAGTTTTCGGGGCGGCTGCTTCGACCGAAAATAAGCATTGACACAAGATCCCCAACGACGGCTTCTCGGGCGATCGAAGCCGGCGCGTCAATCGTTAATGACGTGAGTGGTCTCGCTGATCCCGCGATGATTGAAGTTCTTGCTGGTAGTCGATGCGATATTGTATTAATGCATAGTTTGTCGGTGCCCGCCGATCCCAGTAATGTGCTACCGCTTGAATGTGATCCGTTAGCTGCTCTATGCAGTTGGTTTGCCGAACATCTTGAAACACTCGGAAGAGCTGGCATAGCGCTCGAGCGCGTGATCATCGATCCGGGCATTGGTTTTGGCAAGACTGCGACGCAGTCACTAGAAATCATCGGTCGAGCACGAGAATTGATGGAACTCGACTGTCGGGTGATGTTTGGTCATAGTCGAAAGTCTTTTCTTGAGCCGATGACGAGGGTCCCGCCGAACGAACGCGATCCAGAAACGTTAGCTGTGTCAGCGAGACTAGCGAGTCGTGGCGTCGACATACTGCGTGTCCACACGCTCGACTCACACCGCCGCTTTTGGCGCGTATATCAGCGGACGGAATGACGCGCCTTGCGGCAGCGATTCGTGGAGAGCCGGAGATCGTGGACACACTTTTAACGAACTATTGGGGTCGTTATTGGAGTCTCGTAGATTCCTTCGGTTGTTTCATTTCACGAGTCGGCTGGGCGGGCCGCTGCGCTTGGCAACGTGGGAACATAAGGCCCTAAAACTGAGAGATGAAACCGTTCGGTTCAAGATCGGCGCTCGAATTTCATTTAGCGAGTTCG
>Ga0310121_10004665_pt1 | contig 12000 bp, 15 predicted proteins | sample CB27_Tmax_986_MG_FD_203504 | JGI IMG/M metagenome (GOLD analysis project Ga0310121, IMG submission 203504) | Marine microbial communities from Western Arctic Ocean, Canada - CB27_Tmax_986 | ecosystem: Environmental > Aquatic > Marine > Oceanic | place: Canada: Western Arctic Ocean | collected...
AGACGTCCTTCACCACAAAGATGGGCGCCTGTTGCCGCACGGCCAGTGCAATCGAATCGCTGGGCCGCGCATCGAGTTCGATGATCATCTTCTCCCGGATCTCGTTCTCCGCCTCGAAGAAGAGCCGCGCATAAAACACGTCGTTTTCCACCTTCACGATCAGGACCCGCTGCACCGTGGCGCCGAACGCCTTCAAGGCGTCATTGAAGAGATCGTGGGTGAGTGGACGGGGCGGCTGCGCGTCGGAGAGCGCCGCGTTGATCGAGGCCCCGATCGCGGGCTCGATGTAAAACACGATCGATTTCTCGCCATTCCCGAGGAACACCGCGCAACCAGCCTGGGTGGGCAAGAGCGCAACCGGTTCCACTCGAACCAAATCCGACATCACGGCGGGACCTTACCGTCGATCCCAGTTCCGAGCGAGGAACTTCCTCCGGTATTCCACATATTTTTGGGCCCACTTTTTCACTTCCTGCTGCTCCTGCAGGCTGAGTGTACGCACCACCCTGCCGGGCGACCCGAGCACCAGCGACCCCGGCGGGATCTCCGTGTTCATGGTGACGAGCGCATGAGCACCGATGATGCTGCGCTCCCCGATCACTGCACCGTCCATCACCGTCGCAGCCATTCCCACCAGCACTTCATCCTTCACGGTGCAGGCGTGTACGATCGCCCCATGCCCCACCGTTACCAGTTCGCCGAGGTAGCAGCCCCGGTCGCTCTCCACGTGCAGGACGGCGTTGTCCTGCACGTTCGAACGCGGACCCACCACCACCTCGTGGATGTCCCCGCGCAAGGTCGTATTGTACCACACGCTGGCCTCCTCCCCAATCGTGACCCGCCCAATCAGGTCGGCACTGGCGGCAATGAAGGCCGAATCGTGAATTTCCGGCCAAGTATCGTCGAAGGGCTCGATCACGCGCAAGAGTAGTCCCGAATGACACCGATGATCCAGCGCTCCTGAAATTCCGAGGCACAAAAAGCTGAAACATCCACTGGAAAACCCTGCTGGACTCGGCCATATTCGTGCTACATCCATCCGCGCACCGCGATTCCGTTCAAACCTACCACCTACGCGCGCTGTTCATGAGGGAACTCCTCTTCGTCATCGGTTTGGTCGCCCTTGCCGCAGCTCTTCGATGTTGCCGGCATTTCGCGGCACGCAAGCTCGGTGCGCTCACTTTCCTCGTTGCCAGTTTTTTTGCCCTTTTCTTCCTCTTCGACCAATCGGTCCCGGCGGGTCTGTGCGGGGCGGCGGCCTGGTTTTTTTTGCCGTGGATCGAGCTGCTCACCCGCATCAGGCGCCTGCGTCTCCCTCTTGATAACCGACTCCTCTTCCGCATTCCTCCCGCCGATTCTTTTTTCCCGAACGCCGCCGAAGCGGTCGACGCCATTGAGGAAGAAGGATTCGAACACGCCACCGACAGCGGATGGGAGTGGGCCGGCATGAAGCAGTTCTTCCGCATCTTCTGGAACCCGGAGCAGAAGGCCGTCGCGACCGTTTGCCTCTGTGAACAAGAAGAGGTCGCGTTCGCCTTCATCAGCATTACCTCCAAGGACGGCAAGGGCCGGATCTTCCGAACCACCAACTTCCCCTTCTCGCCCACTCTCAAGTGCGGCCCGGAGATCAGCTGGAACCACGTCCCTTGTGAACGCAACTGTTTTCATCAGATCCTGCGCGACCACCACGCCTTCCTTTCACGACGTCAAATCCCGGATGACGAGTTGCGCATCCCCGATCCCGACGAGGTCGAGGAAGAGATCGAAAGCGAAATGCGGCGCCAGATCGACCACAATCTCGACAAGGGCATCATCCGCCTCACTGGCGACGGCCACTTCCGCTATTCCTTCCGGGGACTCTTCTTCCTCTGGCGCCAGTTCATCAAGGACATGGTGCGGTTGTGCTAAACCCGCACCCGGCCTGTCGAAAGCAGGAAGGTCCAATCTCGGAGGTCGCGAGCAGGCTGTGAAAATCGCGGGCGCCGGCCGGCAATTGGGACCTGACAACCGGCATCGGATCACTGACAACTGGGCGCATGCCTTCGCTCACCATCGCGGAACTCAAGCAGCGGACCTCGGAGACACCCCTCCCGGCCGCGGTCGATGCCCAGCTCCAGCAACGATCCGAAAAAACGACCCGGAAAGGCGATCCCTACCTCGAGCTGCACCTCGCGGACGCCACCTCCCGCTTCAGCCTCAAGGCCTGGAGCAACCACCCGCAGTTCCTCGAAGTGGCCGCCCTCGCCTTCGGGACCATAGTGCGCCTGGAGGGCTCCTGGACCCAGAACCAGTACGGCCTCGACAGCGAAGGGTGGAGGTTCCGCCGCCTCAACGAGGCCGAATCCGCCGTTTTCCTCGCCGGCGATCCCGACACCAGGGCACGCCAGAACGCGGACTGGGATCACATCGTGATCACCATCGATGCCCTCCGCGATCCCCGTCTCAAGAGCCTCTGCCAACGTTTTCTCGACGAGTTCGGGGATCGTTTTCGGCGCGCCGCGGCCGCCAAGCGGAACCACCACGCCCGCCGGGGCGGTCTTCTCGAACACGTCGCGCAGATGATGCGCTCCGCCTCCGCGCTCTGCACCGTCTACACCGACCTGAACTCCGATCTTCTGCTCTCCGGCGTGCTCTTCCACGATTGCGGAAAGCTCTGGGAGAACAACTACCCGGAAGCGGGTTTCGCGCAGAGCCTCAGCCTCCATGGCGAGATGATGGGACACATCCCCCTCGGCATCGAGTTGGTTAACAAACTCTGGCGGGACCTCCTGGATTCCGACGTCGCGGACGGTTGGCTCGCGCTCGATCCGCCCAGCGAGCACGTCCGTCTTCACCTCCTGCATCTCATCGCCAGCCACCACGGCGAGCTGGCCTTCGGGTCGCCCACTCTTCCACGCAGCCCCGAGGCCTTTGCCCTTCACTACATCGACAACCTCGATGCCAAATACGAGATGGTGCGGGTTGCTTACCAGAACGCCTCCGAACTGGCACCGGGCATCTACGACCGGCAATTTCCACTCCCCGCCAACCTGGTGACCCCCCTCCCATCGTGCGGTGGGGTCGACCCCAAGGGCGAAGAAAAATCCCGTGCCGGAAAGGCTCCGGACCAGCTGCTTTAGGAAACCAAACGAACAGGAAAATCTTACCGGGTCCTGCATCTACAATGCATTCATTCGTCTCCTGAACGTGGTAGACGCCTTGCACAATACAGTCTCCCGCCACGAGGAGGGATTGGAGAATTTGACCGACGCCGAACTTGTGGCGAGATGCCAGAAAGAGCTTCCGGACGACCTCACCGCTTATCGAGAACTCCTCTGTCGCTACGAGGGACTGGTCTTCAATACCTGCAATAAGCTGCTCGGAAGCCGCCCCGACGCCGAGGAAGTCACGCAAGACGCCCTCATCCAAGTTTTTCACAAGCTTTACCAATTCGAGGGACGTGCCGCTTTTAAAACTTGGCTGTACAAAATTGTGCACAATTACTGCCGCAACCGCCTCTCAAAGATGATCCGCAAGAGAGAAGGTCAAGAGGCATATGAACAGTACACCATGAACGCTGTCCCTGACTACGACCAGGCCCGCCAGAAAGAGCGGGTCTCCGCCAGGGTCAAGGAAGCGTTGAACAAGCTCCGAGAAAGCGACCGCGAAATCGTGGTTCTCAAATTCATGTCCGGTCTCACCATCCAGGAAATCGCTGACGTGTTGAATATCGGTCTCAGCGCATCCAAGATGCGCCTCTACCGCGCTCTCGAAGATTTCAAGGAAGCCTATTTGCGTGTAGGGAAAGACGCTCCTATCCCGCTCCGAGGCGACGAATGATCACCGACGACAACAACGAATCCGTCGAGGCAGAGGTCCTCGAAATCCTGGAGGCCGCCGGCTGGGCGGATGACTCCCGGCCCGACCATGGCCGTATCGAGGTGATCGCCTATCGCGCTTGCCTCGAAGCCGCCGTTATGCAGTCCACCCGAAGCGCTGCCGGCCGGGCCTGTTGTTCCGCCCCGGTGCACCGCCCTCACCCCTCCTTCGATCTCGCCGCTCCTTCCCGCGGCAAGGAATCCTTTTGCGTGTGCGGCAGCTCCATTCCCTCCTCTTCGCGGTTCGTCGATGAGCGCCCTGATCCGGAATCGCGCGCAGGATCGTCGCGGGCCTGAACCCCGCCCGCAAGGGGTCCCGCATCTGCCGTCCGCCTGCCGGCTTACATTCCCCTTCGCATCATTCTGTTAGATCGCGTATCGCCCCTCCGGTGCCGGGGTCCTCTCCCTCCGAAACTTTTTCACTTTTCACGATTCGGGATCGCGCGACGGTTGAAGTGACGACGGTTCGCGTCTTGCATAAGCAATCTTAATAAAGAGGTCGCCGGATTCGAACGTCCGAACAGTACGATTCTGAAAATATCACAGGCTTCCCACGATCGTGGGAGAGGGCGTTCATCCGGCTCTATAAAATCAATGCTCTCAAGCTTCATGTTGTGCCCGGGTGCATCGCCCCTCCGCATCCTTCCGATTTTTCTTTCAACGTTTTGAAGAAATCATTTTGACACTTCGGTCGGTGCGCTGATCCTTACGACGTGTCCCGCAAGGGGCACGTGCGTTGTTGTTCCCTCCCACGGGGGCTGGCTTAGGTCGGCCCCCGTGTTCGTGTTCTTTTGGCCCCCGTGTTCTTCATCGGGGAGCCCTGCCAAGCCGGTCAGGGATAACGAGTGCGACGACAATGCGGCCAGAGGCTCAAGGCACAAGCGAGGGCCCGGAGTTTTCCTGGAGGTGGAACAATTTATGACGCTCGTCTTGCTCTGCGGGCACCGCGCCGCCGGCCGGTCTTCCCCTCCATCCAGCCGACGCAAACAAACGCCAGTCCGCAAATCAGCAGGGCGATACCGAGCAAGAGGTGAGCAACGGAGCCGAGGTAGACCCACGTCTCGTACGAGACCGGAACATCGGGCGTGTCGCTGGCGGGACTCGACGCGCGCAACGCTTCCTGAACCATTTTCGCCCCGAGGATCGAAGCGAACAGCAAGAGGGCCGCCAACGCACTCAATCCGAAGGCCCGTCGCCACGGTCCGCCCCGCCTCCGGAAATACGCGAAGCCGGAATACATCATCGCAGCAAACAGGACGAGGATCAGAAATTCCTCCCCCCGACCGAGCATCGCCTCGAAACTGAGATCCGTAGTCGTGGTCATCGCACCGCCCGCTTCCTTGCTCTCTTCGTTTTCCGCTGCCCCTGGTGCAACACCCAACGGGCGTCGAGGACGAAACCCGCAACCGCCAGCCCGCAACCGAGCAGGCGGGCGAACCGCCCACCCCACCAGGCCGTCCCCTCCCACCACGCCGGATTGGGGAAAGTCGAACTGCACGTCCTCATCGGAAAACTCCAAATCCGGATCCACCTCGAGAAAGGTCTCATCCATGTCCGCCTTCCACCCTGGATAGTAGGTGAGCTGAAGCACCCCGAGGTTCTCGAAGGTCTGCACCGCCAATCCAGCTGCGAAGAGCAGCAGTCCCGTCGCGAGAAGGACCCGCGCCCGGGTTCCACCCGCCAACTGCAATCGCAGGGCGCCAAAAAAGAGGGCCACCGACCCCAGGAGGGCAAGCTGCACTCCGACCTCGTAAAGCTTGGCCCCCGCCTCGCTCCCTACCATGGCCAGGAGCGTCGTCATCACAGTCCCGCCGGCAGGCGCTGCTGCAGCTGCATCACGAGGCCTTCGAGCTCCGTGGCGCGGCGTTCGGTCGATCCGTACTTGGCACACATCCCGACATAACCCGCCGTAAAAAGAATCAGGCCCAGCAGGACGAGAATTCCTCCCACCGCCATCACGATTCCGAATCCGAGCCCGGAACTTAACACCGAACTGGTCGAGGACCCGGGCCCCGTCGAGCTGCTGATGGTCGAAATCATGAAAATGGTGCCGACGCCCACGCTCAACGCTCCGGCCAGCATCCCACCGGTTCCAATGACCTGCAGGAGGGTGCTCCAGTTTCGTGCGCCCCGAAACGCCATGATGCTCCCCCACAACATCGTGACCAGCCATCCACCCCAGATTACCAGCTGCAGGATGCCACCCACGTATGTGCTCATGTCCGCATCGTGCCGCAACCCCCCGCCTCCGACCAGTTCATTCCCGCGCCCCGTGCACCGCCCACAAGACCTTCACGGCCTGCCAAGCGGCCGCGACGTCGTGCACCCGGAAGAGGTGCGCCCCGCCCCGCATTCCCGCCACTACGCACGCGATCGTCCCGGCCCCGCGCCCGGCGGGATCCTCGATCCCCAGGACCTCTCCGATCACGGTCTTGCGCGACACCGGGAGAAGGATGGGGCGCTCGAATTCCTGCAGGGCCTCCAGATCCGCGAGAATGCGCAGGTTGTCGGGGCGCTGCTTGGCGAAATCGATCCCCGGATCGATGATCAGTTGGTCATCCCGCAACCCCGCCGATACCGCCAGAGCCAACTTCACGCGAAAGAATCGCGCCAGCTCCGCCATGATGTCGGCCCAGGTCCGGCCGGTCTGCGCAATCTTCGGTGGACCGATGGTGTGCATCACCAGGAGGGCCGCCCCAGACTCCGCCGCGAGGCGTGCGTTGCGCGCCTCGGGAAGTCCCCCCAGGTCGTTCACCACTTCCACTCCCATCTCCAGCACCGCTCTCACGACTTCCGAACGCCACGTGTTGGCTGAGAGCACCGGGGGCCATACCTGCCGGTCATCGACCGGCCGCAGGTCGGCCACCGTCTCCTTCCAACCCGCGAAAAATCCCCGAAAGCGCGCGATCTCTTCCTCCACCGGAACTGCGGCCCGATTGGTCCGCGCACTCTCAGCCCCCACATCGATGAGATCCGCCCCTGCCGCCGCCTGCCCACCCGCATGCCGCAGAGCATCCGCCACAACCACCGTCCCGTCCCCCGAAAACGAATCATCGTTTACGTTCACAATCCCCATCACAAGGGGACGGCGCGGAAAGCGGATGATCCGGTTGGAGAGGCGGAGTATCATATTCAGTGTACAGATTTCAGTGTACAGTGTACAGAGATATCCGCGCCTCGGTCTGTACACTGTATACTGTCCACTGCTTACTCATACAGAAACAGATCCTCCATTATCCTTCGCACCCAATTTTTCCAGAAACGGTACGGCCCGCTTCGCCCACTCGACCGGATTCGGATAAGCCGAGGCGCCTTCGCCCCAGGCGGCGCGAAGCATCTCGGTATCGATGACGCCCGGGTTGAGCGCCACCGCGGCCATGCCCCGCGGCAGTTCGGATGATAGCGCCTGGGTAAGTCCCTCGATCGCCCACTTCGTCGCACAGTAGGGCGCCACTTCCGGCGAGGTCGAGCGGCCCCATCCCGAACTGAAGTTCACCACCACCCCGGAGCGGTTCTCGATCATGGGAGGAAGGGCATGACGCAACACGTTCGCGACACCCTTGATATTGACGTCCACCACGCGCGAGAATTCCTCCTCGCTCACTTCCCAGAGCGAAGCCGGGGTGTTGATGAGGCCGGCGTTGTTGAGAAGAAGATCCGGTGCTCCGGTCCTCTCGAAAGCCTCCCTGCAAAAGGAGGCCACCCGTGCATCGTCCACCACGTCCACCTCTGCAAAGAAATGAGGTGCAGGCAGCTCCCCCTGCACGGACGCGATCCCATCTGCCGAGCGCGCACACCCCGCGATGATCCATCGGCGCTCCGCCAGCCCGACCGCCATGGCTCGCCCCAATCCGCGCGTGCATCCCGTCACCAAGGCCACTTTCGATTTTGCCATGCCTGCAACCTACGAAACCGCCCCCACTCCTTCGCGAGCGAAAAGTGGCCAAAGATGTGACGATTCCACGCGGAAGTCCCTCTACAGCACCGATAGAGCGAATACAGCAGTCTGACAGGGCTATGACGTTCCAGCTCTATTAATCCTCCATAGAACCCCGAGAGGATGGCGGTCGCTCCCGGAACCCTACCAGGTACCACGGAGCGGCCGTCACTCATTTTTTGAGCGAAGAGAGGGGAACGATTCGATAAGCGGCCCCATGGCCGCGCCGCGCCGGCCTCCGAAGTCCGGCCTCCTCGTCGGGCACCGGCGCGGGGGAGAAACCAGGTTACCCCGCTGCGGAGGAGCTCCGAAAATCCTTGACCGGAGGCCCGCCCGCCGCTTTTCTCCCCGCCCCGCCACCCGCTCCACCAGCTATGTCACGTGTCTGCAGCATTCGAGGGTCCCGCGTCCGCATGGGCCGCAGAGTCCACCGTTCCGGTCTGGCCAAGAAAAAGGGCGGGATCGGCCGCCACGTGACCAAAACCGTCAAGCGATCCGTCGCGCCCAATCTCAAGACCAAGCGAGTCTGGGTTCCGGAACTCAGCCGCTACGTCAAGGTCAAGGCCAGCGCCAAGGCCTTCAAGACCATCAACAAGAACGGGGCCTACGCCACCCTGCGGAAAGCCGGCCTGGTCAAGTAGCGTTCAGACCCCTTCCGCGCTGGAGTGGTGAGGTTTCTTCACGAGCGAACGCCGTCAGGGCTCGATCCGTCTTAACGCTTAAAACGGACTGCTCAAGACTCCTCCGCCACGCACACGGTCAGGATCGCGTCCCGCATGCCGTGGATCTTCTTCTTGTCGGCGGGGGCAATGGCCGCCAGACAGCCCCCGAGGTGGGATTTCCCGGCCTCGTCGGCAAAGTAGTAGGGGCATAGCCGCACCCGCCCCTGCATCGTTTCGAGGGCGCCGCTCTCGGGATGGAAGTAGGGATGCTCGATCAGCCGTGCTTCGCTGAACTCCTGCAGGATCCAGGGCTGCGTATCGAATTCCGCGCAAGCCGTCTCGAGGGCGGCGGTCCACTCTTCCCTCGAGACGTCGTGCCCGATCACGACCCCACGGCTTCCCCACGCCAGTTCGCTGAAGCCGCTGATCTTGAGCACCAGCCGACGCTTCTTCTGGCTAAAGCCTGCCAACTGGCTCCAGGTGTTCACCTCCAGGCGCGGGAGGGCGGCATGTGGCGGAAGCGGGGTGGGATCGACGATCCAACCGTAGGGCACCAGTTCCTGGATCCGCCGCAGGTGGTTGCCGCGCACTTCGCTCTCCCACACTTCGCGCAGGGCCGGCGACCAGAGAAGCGCCAGCCAGAGTTTTTCCTCGAAGTGGGGCTTGAAGGGTGGCGTGAGGTCGGCCCTCCTCGCCAGGGTGCGGGCCGCCGGGACGGATTCCCAGTCGAAGAGTTCGAAGAAGCGGTAGAGCGCCTCCTCCCCGCTCTCGAACTCCTCCGCTGCCCCCGTCCACCACGGCCCCCCGCCCGAATCGTTCAAGGCCCCCAGCAGCCACTCCATCTCGGGGCGATACTCCGCCGCCTCTTCGGAGATCAGGACCTGCCCGCCCTGCGGGAGGAGACTGCGGAAGCCATCCAGCATCCCGGCCCCCCCACCCAGAACTTCGTAGCCGGCGGCTGCGTAGCGCCCCGCCAACCAGCCCGTGACGCCCATCCCGCCCGGAACCGCGTCCAGCTCCGTCAGGGAGAACCCCTCCTCCGTGATCAGCAGATCGGGCCGGATCACACCAGGGACTACTTCCCGCAGTTCGTCCGAGCGCTGCGCCTCCACCATCCAGGCCGGCTTCCCGGCATCGAGAAGCTCCGCGATCCACCCCGGGAGGGTGCCGTTCACGCTGCGCCGGTAAATCCGGTCGCAGGACTGCTGAAACATCCGCAGCGGGTGGCCGAGGCGCTCCAGTTGCGCGATGTCGGCCCCCGGGAGCTGCAGGGGCTTCGGCGAAAGCAGCCAGTCCCGGCCTTCCCGGAATCCCACCGCTCCGGCATCCGCCATGAAGTCATCCAACTCCAGTCCCATCGTCCCTGAACCCATCCTCCCCCGGACGCCGCTAACTTGAAACCCGAATCTTTAATCTTGGTTCTTCGGAGCTAGCTCAACCCCCGCAGCGCCTCCCGAATCAAATCCTCCGCCACCATCTCCGGCGATTTCTCCAGCGTGGCCCGGATCGCCTTGCGCGCCTCCACCTGCTTGAAGCCCAGGGCCAACAACGCCAACTCCGCATCGCGCCCCGCGGCCCCGGCCGCATCCTTCCCGGCCGCTTCCCACGTCTCCGCCAGTCCCACCTTGTCCTTCAACTCCAGCACAATCCGCTCCGCCGTCTTCTTCCCCAGCCCCTTGATCCCCGCCAAGGCCGCCACGTCCCCCTCCACCACCGCCTGCTTGAATCGCTCCACCGGCATCCCGCTCAACACCGCCATCGCGATGGACGGACCAATCCCGCTCACCCGGTCAATCAGCAGTAAAAAAATGTCACGTTCTTCTCCCGTCGCGAATCCATAAAGAGTGTGCGCGTTCTCCCGCACATGCAAATGCGTGAGTAACTTGACCTCCGCTCCAAGCCGGGGGTTCAATCGATCATATGACGAAATAGGAACGAAGACTTTATATCCAACTCCTCCCGCTTCCACTACCAATTGGTTCGGCAGGGCCTCCAGGACTTCGCCCCTCAATCGCGCTATCACTTCAGCTCTCTTAAAGAAATGTTATGTCGCCTCCAAGCTCAAAACCCTTTAACTAAGGGGATCCCAAGCGTAGTAGTTAATGTTATAACATATTTTACTTGCAGCGATTGTGGAAAAAATGTGGACTACCCCCCTTTTAGAGTCGCATTTGTTCCAATTTGCAGCTACCCTCCTGCCGCTATGGCTACCACCACGAAAAGAACTCGCTTCTCACGTCGACTCCCAGATCATGTCACTGACGAATTGGTTAACGTGCTAGGGGCGGATGACAAGTTCTTCGGATTTAACGACCTCTTCGAACTGGTCTACGATCGCCTCAAGGAACGCAACGCAGTGAGTGGTGGGGAAGAGATGCTTCGCCTCCGCGCCTATGAAAAACTGCAAAACCTCGTGACCCGCGGTCTCGTCGAGAAAAGCGGGAAAGAGTACAAGGGCCTTGATCGCATAGAAGAAGCTCACAGCGACAACATTGCCGCTCAGCAACAAGCCTGAGTTGCAAAATCGCTAAATTCGTGCTGGATATTCCAGCACCCTGCCTTTTACAAAACCTGCGCCGCGCCCCGGCGCAGGTTTGTTTTTTCTCGTCATGCTCTCCGATTACCTCCCTGTCCTCCTCCAGATCCTGGTCGCGATCGGTTTTGCGGCCACCATGCTGATCGCCAGCGTCCTCTTCGGGAAGCTCGGCCGCCACGGCGGGGTGAAGGACGACGCCTACGAATGCGGGATGCTGCCTGTCGGGGATGGCGCCCCGCGGTTCAGCGTAAAATTTTATCTCGTGGCGATGCTGTTTGTAATATTTGATATCGAAGTTGTCTTCATGTACCCGTGGGCCGTGCAGTTCAAGGAACTCATTGCCACCAACGACATGGCCCTCCTCAGCATGGCGGCCTTCGTGGCGGTCCTGGGGGTGGCCTACCTCTACGTCCTCCGGAAGGGAGCCCTCAACTGGAAGGCGTGAAATGATCGATCACATCATCTTCTACAAGCTCCGCAGCGATGTGGACGAGACGCGCCTCGAAGAAATGGTGCGCAGCACCCGCAGCATCCTCCTCAAGATCCCCGAAGTCCTCAGCGTGCACTCTGGGCGCAACGTCGATGCCGACTCGCAGTGGTCCTTCTTCGTCTCCTTCGAGATCGAGAGCCTCGACAAGCTGCGCATGGTGGAGGAAGACGGTCTCTTCCTGCGCTTCCTGCGCGACGTGGTGGAGCCCAACACCGACGCCGAAGAAACCTTCAGCTTCGAGACCGATCCCTCCAAGGACCTGCGCTACTCCTGAGGCGCCTGCTCATCGCGCCCCTCCGCGATCTCCCGTAACGCCGCGAGGCAGGCTCGCACCTCTGGCTTCTCGATTCCGAACGGAGGCGTGAAGGTGAGCACGTTTCCCATCGTTCCTCCCGCGAGCAGGAGGTAACCCGTCCGCAACAGTTCGATGACGATGCGGTTTGCTTCGACCGGGTCCTCCAGTTCCGCCCCCCACATCGCCCCCCTGCCCCGCACCTCCCGCCAGCCGTCGAGCTTGA
>Ga0310121_10004667_pt1 | contig 11996 bp, 6 predicted proteins | sample CB27_Tmax_986_MG_FD_203504 | JGI IMG/M metagenome (GOLD analysis project Ga0310121, IMG submission 203504) | Marine microbial communities from Western Arctic Ocean, Canada - CB27_Tmax_986 | ecosystem: Environmental > Aquatic > Marine > Oceanic | place: Canada: Western Arctic Ocean | collected...
TTGGCACTTTGGGCATCGGAAGCCCTCAGGCCACCGAACACGCCGCAAGTACGCAGCGCACGCTTCTTCGGAGGAGAACCATTCGTCGAATCTCTTGCAGAGTTCTGGGCTCTTGCAGAGTTCTGGGCTCTTGCCGAGTTCTGGGGTAGTCCACGCCGCCGACGGGGTGTCGCTGATCATCGCCAATCATGCCCTCATACTACATGTCGTGGATGGTAGAGGAAAGTGGATACCCCCTTCGCTCAAATATTGGCCAGCTTGCGTGGCTGGAAAAGCACGCACGAGAAAAACGTTGTGCGGATGTGCGTCACTGGCACGTTGTAACCGCAGCGGATCGCTACCCTCCATCGAGAATCGATCACGTGAGGGATTGAGCCAGTAAAGCTGAGACTTGTGACGATCTGGTTCGTCGCGAGATTCGCTGATTTCACATCCATCGCTGCGCGCATCCTCCGGACAAACTTGCTCGTCGGCAGGCGTACGGCACGCATTACGATCGTCTTCGCAAGAAGCAGTTTTCGTTGTCCCTTCACCGTGATCGGTTTTCCGGCCGCCGGTGCCCTTGGTTCTGGGAGCCTGGCTGCGTTGGTTCTTCTTCGTCGCTGCCGCCGTTGAGACCGGGGCCGCCGTTGAGACCGGGGCCGCCGTTGAGACCGGGGCCGCCGTTGAGACCGGGGCCGTTGAGACCGGCACCGTTTCGCGTTCTTCGTCCGCATTGCTGGCAGTCTCGTCGCAGTCAGACTGGACAACGAGTTGATCGATATTTGGGTCTTTCGTTACCTGTGCCTGAATACGAACAAGTCGTGCGTAAACGCCGTCCGACGCCAAGAGAGCCGCGTGAGAGCCTTGTTCGACAAGTCGACCACGGTCAAAGACAAGAATGCGGTCGGCGTTGCGCAGCGTGGAAAGGCGGTGGGCGATAGCGATGGTCGTGCGGCCTTGGATGAGAATTTCCAGCGATTGTTGAATGATCTTCTCGGACTCCGCGTCAATGTTGCTGGTCGCTTCGTCCAACACAAGAATTCCTGGGTCATACAGCAGCGTCCTGGCAATGGACAGCCGCTGCTTTTCCCCACCGGATACTCCCGCGCCTTGTTCTCCCAATTGGGTGTCGTAGCCGAGTTGCTTACCGCAGATGAAATCGTGCGGCCCGGCGGCCTTGGCGGCAGCCAAACCCTCTTCGATCGTAGTCTGTGGCCGACCGTAGCAGAGGTTGTCCCAAATGGTTCCGCGAAACAAAAAGGATTCCTGAAAAACGATCCCCAGGCGTTCACGGAGTTGTTTCATCGACAGGTTCCGCACATCGATTCCGTCCATGCGGACGGTTCCCTCTTGGGCGTCGTAAAATCGCCCCCGCAGGTTCACCAGCGTCGTTTTCCCTGAACCACCACGGCCCACGATGCCAATCATCTCTCCGGGAAAAACGTCGAACGATACGTTTTTAAGCACGGGTTGATTGTCGTCGTAGCCGAACGTGACATGATCAAACTCGATGCCACCGCGCGGATCGTCCCAGGGTGTCGGATCGGCCGGATCGTTGATCGAAATCGGCGTGTCCAACAGTTCGAGGACGCGTTTGCTGCCAGAAATGAAGCTGGTCAGCCAGGTCGTAAAATTCGATATCGCCCCCAGTGGTGCATAGAACATGGCCAAATACGCCAGAAAGGCAATCAAATCGCCCAGCAACATCTGCTGCCCGATCACGTCTCGGCCTCCTACATACCAGACGATCAAACCGCCTAAGCTAAAGACAATTTGCATCGTGGCCGAATAACGGGCGCTTTCATACTCGACCCACACACGCCAGTCTCGCAGTCTCTCCGCCGCCGTCTGAAACCGTTGATACTCGCGATCTTCCTGGGCAAATGCCTTAACGACGCGGATGCCGGACAACATGCCATTCAAGGCCGACATCTGTTTCGCTGAGGCATCCCACAAGTGATAGTAGCGAGGGTAGACTTTTTGCCAGAAAAACCAAGAACCGAGAAACACGAGCGGTACGGGAATCAAGGTGTACATCGCCAGCTTTGGATTCAGCCACACCAGCATTGCGCCCACCCCGAACAACTGCACGATCTGCAGCAAAAAACCGCCGGTCAGTTGGTGCATGAGGCCGCTGAGGACTTCGCTGTCGTGCGACACGCGGCTGATCATCGAACCAACCTGGTGGCGATCGTAATAGGTGATCGCAAGATTCTGCAGTTTCTCCACCATCTGCATTCGCAAACGGCAAGTCAGCCCGCATCCGATCAACGAGGCCAGACGGCCTTTGACCACGGCCACAACGGACAACATGACTCGCGATGCCGCCAGTGCCAGGACCACCACCAGCAGCGCCTGCCGGACATCCACCCGCGCGGCGGCACCGTCCATCAGCAAATCGTTGACCATATACCGCTGGAGCATCGGTGGTATCAATTCCGCCAAGACGCCCAGCACGGTTAGCAGGCAAAGCATCAACCCACCGCGCCAGTGTGGCCTTAGCAACTCCGAGACGCGTTGCAAGACCTGACCATGTTGTAGACAGCGCGGACATGATTCCTCGTTGGTCGATAGCTGCAGACGACAGCTCGGACACTTGGGCGGGTCAAACGATTCGGCAGCGAGATACTCGGCGTCACCCACAGGTGGGTTCTCGGACGACTCATCGTCTTGACAATGAACATCCAGTCGTCGCGACACGCGATGGAATCGGTATCCGTAGGCATTCGAGTACCTGAGCAAATCGACCCAATCGTCGCCGACTTGCGTTTGCAGCAACCCCGACCCAACGTCGGCCGTCGTGCGGATGCACTTGACCTCCTGCCACGGCAAGTGGCACACAACACGGGCGCCATTCTCGCTTGTTCATTTTCGGCAACGGCAGACACCTGATCGTGAGTTGCCACAAGCCACTGGCGCTGAGATTGGCCGTCGAGATTGATATCCGTATCAATTGACATCCAAACGGGACGATGATTCAAACCCGCGGCGTCCAGAGATTCCTTCACAACAGCGGGGAAAACAGACTGCTGGATCAACTGAATGAACCTCAATCACGTCCGCGAATTCGCCGGCGATTCGCGTCCAGTCGTAAAGTGGAAATTCGTGTTCCGGCACAGGTGCCGGAACGGCGATTCGCGTAATTTATCCCCAAGACGTCCGATCTTTTTAAGTCGACATTCGTTGATGAGACGCGAGAATTCCGCCACCGACCCCCCCGTCAGAGAATCAATCGAAAGCGAAAGGACGGGCGTTTTCCTCGTTGTTTTAGGGCTTCCTGCCATGAGCCAGCCAAATTGCGTTCCCTCCAGGGATTTTCGGAATCAACCAGACAATTCGACTCGTCAACGCATTCAAGGTGGATGTCATGACGACACGCGCAGGCGTGTCCAGCGGATACCGCAGACCCCATCCTCTTCGCACCAGTGCACAGCGAGCACGGTGTTATCGTCGAGACGCAGCCCCAGCGGGTAGCCGAATTTGATCAGACTATGCCGCAGCCGCGAATCTTTACCCCAACGACGCCGTCCAAAAGATCACGACCGATATCCGAACATTTCTAACTGTCGTCGGTATAATCTGCTGCTGGCTACTGACGTCGTCGGTCGCTTCCTGCGCGGGGTTTGCAGTTGCCGACAAGAATGGTCGTGGGTCCGGCACGAAAAACACACCTTGTCCGCGGCCTCAACGACTGGGACGAGTGATCATCCACTTCGTCAGATTTGTCGATTCCATCCTTCTGGCGCTGGGCGATTAGCCGTTTTTCTAAATTCGGATCGGTGATGAGTGCAGCCACGATTATGGGCTCCAAGAAACGTCCATCTTCATATTTCAATGATCTCACGCGTGGATGACGCTGTCCAGTCGAGACAGCCAAGTCAAGCTCCGCCCGTGCGACGATGACGATTACCAATCTTTATCGACCTTAGTGCCTCCGCCAATATAACTCTGTAATTGCTTTTGTCGTTGGCGGTAGTCCCGTTCGCGTTCGCGGACTTTGCGCATCAAGGTCTCCGCTTGACGTTGTGACACATCCTGCTGCTGGCGCTGTTGCTGATCGTTTGCCTGGTTCTGCTGTTGATCTTGTTGATTCTCGTCTTTGTTTTCTTGGTTTTGTTCGCCCTTTTCTTGGTTCTGGTCGTTCTCTTGGTCTTGGTTCTGGTCGTTCTCTTGGTTCTGGTCCTGGTTTTGCTCTTGCTTAGGGAGCGTTTCGGCGATTTCCTTTAGCAATTTTAGTGCTTCTTGCTGATCAGGCAGTGCCGCCGGGATGTCGTTGTTTTCCAGGTGGCCTGTTGCCGCGATAGAGAACTGCTCAATTTGAGGTCCCGTTTCGACCGCCTTTTGTAGCGACGTCTTCAGCCCTTCCTGGAGTTCCTGCTGTTGCTGGGGATCGGCATTCGGGTCATTCGATGGTGGCGGAGCGTCCGTTGTTTGAGCCTCAAGTTGCTTTAGCTCTTGCTCAGCCTTGATCGGCAAAGCTTGGCTCCATCCGCTGACAAGCGTTTGGTCGCGCGCCATCTCAGAGTAGCCAGGATGGGACGGGTCGTTTTCGTCGGCGTCCTCGTCGCTTGATGGTTCGGCAATCGTGCTGGACTGATCGACTAGTCTCTGTTGGACTCCCGTAGCTTTGGCTAATAAATTCGTGAACGGGGCGATCATCGTGTAAATGTCGTTGAGCGAATCGAGCGCGGCGGCTTGTGAATCGATTGCCTCGTCGACCAAGGTATCGGCAAGCCGGTTGGCAGCTTCGGTCATCGACTTGCCCGCCCGTTCCGCGACGCCGGTTAAGACTTCGATCGCTTTTTCCATTTCCGGCACCTGCGCGGTGGCAGCTGCTGGCGCGGCTTGCGGTCCAGAGGGTGGCTGTAACGTCTGTTGAATCTTTTCCTTGAGGGGTTCGGTCTCTTCCACCAGCAAGCGCTGGGCCGATTCGGTTTGAGACATTGCCTGCCGGCGGCGTGGCGAATCGTCTTCACGCTGGAGCGACCGCGTAGCTTGGCGTAGCGTCTGTTGTTGGGCATGAAGCATTTCCAGGAATTGCAGCAGGTTCATTTCCTCGCGTTGTTTTTCTCGATCCCGCTGGGCCCAGACGTCTTGCATGCGTTTGATCCACATGCGGAGCACTTCCAGATTGTGCCGCGCGCCGGCATGGCCTTCGTCAGCGCGCAAACAATCTCGGTAATGACCGCTGGCCTGCAGCAGCAGGTCGAGCCCCGCCTGGCGAGCCTCCGGCGGCGCGTCTTCCGGCGATTCGCCAAAGGCCGCTTTGCCCTGCGCGGCAATCAGGCATCCGACGTTGTAGTGTGCACTGGCAACGATCTGCTCGTCCTGTGACAGGGCGGCCTGCTGAAAAAGTTCGATCGCCTTATCCACATCGTTCTGCGCGGCCAGCGCGCAGGCCTGATCGAAAGCGATTTTCGGATTTTCTGGCAAGGCCACGTCCGCTTCAGCAAAGGCCTTCTCCGCGGCTTTGTAATCTTCGTTTGTAAAGTGCCGAATCCCTTCTTGCACGTGGCGCGACGCCGAATTAGAGGAAGCCAGCGCCAGCGCGGGAAACAAGCCGCACAAGAGGATCAGGCTTGTGCGAAGTGCCGTCGAGGCTGCCGGTGGTGGCCCGGACGTTTGTCGTTCGGGCACCCTCATGGCTGGTGACGTAAGCGGTCGAGGATATCTTGAAATCAACGTTTCCACGACCAGCAATCCAAGACCGAGACAGGCGAACAGCTGAAACCGTTCCGCATACCGTTTTCGTTTTTCCGATTGGATTTCGCCACGGTGCAGTCCGGCCAGGTGGTCCTCGTAGATTTGTCCAAGGTCATATGCCCGTGTTTTGGCCGGAATGTAAGCGCCGCCGGTGGTCAGCGCAATCTCCTTGAGCAAGCGTTCGTCCATGCGTGACCAGATTTCCTGACCGTCGTGTTTTAGGTATTTGAGTTGGCCCGCTTCATCACGAATGGGGATGCGCATGCCGTCGTTTGAATCGCCCAGTCCTACTGTAATGAACTTGATGTGGCGCTCAGCCGCCTGCTGAGCTGCCTCGGATGGAAACGAATCGTGGTCCTCGCCGTCCGTGATCAAGACGATTACCTGGTCGCGGTCAAGCCGCTGTTGCATCGACTCGATCGCCTTGCGTATGGCATCGCCAATTAAGCTGCCGCCACGAGGAGCGCTAGTTGGGCCAATTTCATTGAGGGCGGTCAGAAAGAATCCCTGGTCCGTTGTGAGCGGGACTTTGACAACCGCCGCGCCAGCAAAGGCAATCAGACCGACACGGTCACTTTGAAGCTTCATCAACAGATCGCGTACGTCGGATTTGGCGCGCTCCAAGCGGTTGGGAGCAACGTCTTCGGCCAGCATCGACCGAGAAACGTCCAAAAGCACAAACAGATCGACCCCGCGTGCAGTCACCTTCTCAAAATAGACGCCGAATCGTGGACCCGCGACCGCGACGATCAACATGGCGACGCCGACCAGCCACAAGGTTCCTTTGATCCACGGGCGCGATCCGCCTAGGACCGGCATCAATCGTTCGACCATTTTGGGGTCCACGAAACGGCGTGCTGCTGCGGCTCGCCGTCGCCCGGCGTAAACCAGCAGGCCCGCCAGCGGCAGCACGATCCATAGTGCCAGCAGCCATTGTGGATTTTCCCATTGCATAACATCGACTCCTACGGTAACGACCGAAACCGCGTCGAACGAAGTACCATCTCACCTATTACAATTGCCAGCGCTGGCAACATGAACCATCCATACAATTCCCGGTATTCCGTGTACATTCGTCCTTCCGTTAACGTTTTTTCCAGGCGATCAATTTCGGCATAAACGCCTGCCAACGCCTCGGTGTGCTGGGCGTTGAAGTACTTTCCGCCCGTTGTGTCCGCCATTTGTTTCAATGTCTTCTCGTCCAGTCGCACGACTTGCGCCACCAAACGCTCGCGACCGAAGGCATCCACAGCTGGAAATGGCGCCCGACCGGTGGTCCCCACACCGATCGCATATATCTTGATGCCGAAGGCCTTCGCCGCTTCTGCCGCATCCATGGGGTCGACGACGCCGGCTGTATTCTCGCCATCGGATAGGAGAATAATGACCTTACTCTTGGCGTCGGCGTCCTTGAGCCGATCCACTGCCAAGGTAACTGCGTCGCCGATAGCCGTGGCCATTTCTTCTTCGAGAAACCGCTGGTTGATCACGCGGCCATGGCTGTCTTCGATCGGCTGGGGAAATTCAATCGAGTTGAGTATCTGCAGCAAGGCGCCATGGTCCAGCGTCAACGGTGCCTTTCCTTCGGCAAAACCGCCGAACGCCACCAGGCCAATCAAATCGTCAGGTCGGCCGGTGAGAGGCCCACTGCCCACGACGAAATCGCGAAATACTTTCTTGACAGCTTCCAGACGATTCGCCCGCCGGCCGTTAAGCTGAAAATCCATGGCCTGCATGGAACCAGAACGGTCCAGACACATCTCGATGGCGATTCCTTCCGTCTTCACGCGAAATTCGCGCAAGCCATGCTGCGGACGGGCCAGGGCCACGACAATCAGCGCCAACCCGACCAGTCGCAACCACGGCAGGAGGTGTTTCACCCGGAGCGCCCAGGATTTTGGCAAGGTCTTCAGGATCTGGACGCTTGAATAAAGGACCGCCGTGCGGCGCTGCGCGCGCACAGACCACCACACTGCCAGTAACAATGCCAATAACAACATCAGCCACAATGGGCTTTGTAGTCGCCACGCTCCATTCATGACGTAACGGCCTCCGCAGGGACCGGCGCCCCAGCTTCCAAACCGACAAAAACCTTAGCTCGTCCGAATGCTTGTTCAATATCGTCAGGCGTCGGCTGGTAGGCGGCGAATTTGACGATATCGGCGGATTCGAGAAACGATTTTAACCGTTGCTGGTCTGCTGGCGGGAATGCGTCGCCAGCGCTGATTTCTTGCAAAAACTCCTCAGTCGTCTGTTCGGGCGCGTGGATTTGTGTCGTACGTTCGATGTAGCGCCGTACGATTCCGGTCAGGTGCACGTAGAACAATTTGACATCCGTTTCGCTAAGATTTTCCTGGACCAACCGCTGTAGGTCGAGATAGGCCCACTCTTGGGGGGACCGCTCCAATTCCTCTTCCGGTCCACGGCGCCGTCGCAACTTCCAGATCGCCACAGCCGCCGCGGCCAGAATTAGCAGCAGGCCACCCGGCCACCACGATAGGAAATCGCGATCGACCGGCAATTCCACTGGACCAGTCAGCCCCTGTAAATCTTCGAGCGACGGCGCGTCCGACTCGAGTACCGAATTAACTTCCACCGCCACCGCTGCCGTCTGAACCGTGTGCTTTTCGCCATCCCCTTCCGGACGGTTGTCGGTGAACGTCACCGTAATGGGTGCAATCTGCAGCGTGCCGGTCCGAGTCGGTTCCAACGTGTAAATCTGACGAATTATTTCCCGTTCATTCTCAGCTGCCGGGAGCATTTCTCGGTAGTCGCGAATGATAAAATCGCCAATCGCCTCACCAAACGGCGGCTTGTCAATTTGCACGTCCCGCACGTAATCAATGGTCAGGGTCATTACCGGCTCATCCGACAGGCGCGCTGGATGAGGTTCGACTTCGACGCTGACTTTGACCGGACCGCGCTCGATTTCTGTCTTGGCGACTTTTGGCGAGCCGAGTTTTTCAGCGTCGTGGCTCACATCGCCTGATGTTGAAGTGGAGCCAGCGCAGCCGGCCAATGTGAATAGAAAAACAGCAGTCCAAACCGAGGCTGTGCACAAAGTACGAGGCGCCGTCGACGTACCACCAATACCGTTGGGCGTGGCCGACCACTGGCGCAGGCTATTGGTCTGACTCTGCTTCCGCATCTTGTTCATCATCCGAGGGTTTGTCTGTTTCGGCAGGGTCCTCATTTGTTGGTACGACGTCATCGTCGGCTGGTTCGTCCGCCATCGACATGAGTTTCACATTATATCGAACCATCAAATCTTCAATAAGTTTTCGCGACAGTTCCTGTTGTTTGCGCGACACGTAGTCGGCTTGGACTCGCTCGCGGATTTCCGACAGTGGAGGCGTGTGAGCGGGCGATTTACTTTCGATCAACAGCAAAAAACGCCGGTCGCCATTTGCCTGCGGTTCACTTGTCCATTGACCGGCATCAAGTTCGAACAGGGAGTCGGTTGTTCCCAGCTCAAAATGATTCTGGCCGCGCACGATTCTCCGCGGCTCTATTTTTGAGGCGGTCGCGTTCTCTGCTTCCAAACCACGATTACTGGCGAGCCGTTTGAAGTCATCGGCGGTCTTGACTTCCTCCAGTATTTCGGTGGCATCCTCGTCGACCCTCAATTCGATGACGACCGCCTGCATCGTTTCGGGCTGGCGGTATCGGTCTGGATCGGCCGCGTAGTACGCTTCGATATCCACGTCGGTAGGCTCGACCTTGGTCAGTTCCCGGGCCTGAAATTGGCTGGCCAACAGATTGTCTTCCAGGGCCTGTCGCGCGCGTAGAAACGGCTCATCACGATCCAGTTTCAGCTCACGCGCCCGTCGGGTGAACAACTCGGTCTGCAGAAGCTCTTGGAAAATCTGTCGTCGCATTTCCGGTGCAGAGAACTGGCGAAGAATAGCCTGACGAGTCGACTCGCTGTGGCCACCTTGCAGGGACAACATTTGATCGACGCGACGTTCCACCATCCGGTCCAGATCCGCTTCGGTCAGCTGCTCGCCGGCAAGCGTGGCGAGCACTTTTCCCTGCTTGACGTCGCCGGCGCCCAATTCGACTTGTCGAGAGAGTTCGCGACCGACTTCGCCGTGCAACCCCAAGCGTCGTAAGCAGGTTACCAGGTTTTGGCCGATGGTTGTCGGCAGATTGCCGGCGTCGTCCGCCTGTTCACACCGTACGAATGCCGCCGCCGCCCGCTCGAATTCTGCCGATTGCATGTACATCTTGCCGACGCGAAACAAGATTTCAGCCTTATCGGTTGCGCCCGGTGCGGACTCGAGGTATTGTTCCCAGCTCCTCGCGGCCTCACCGAAAAGACTCCTGTTTTCCAATTCCAGCGCGAGGTCTCTCAGCTCCTTGGCCAACGTATTATTGTTGTCAACCCGGTTAGTTTGCTGGTTGCCCCGCATCAAGAGGAGCGCCATTGCGGCCACCATCATGATTTGCAGCACGAGCAAAAGTGGCAGCCAAACTCGCGACTCGCTCCTGGCGATGCGATTCAAATTGCCCGGCGGTGTATCCAGAGCCAAATTTGGTTTTTGTTGGTCATTCATGGCATTGAAGGTGAATTAGCGAAAGCGTTTTTCACGCATGGCAAAGAACCGACGAAGGCTGACCAGGTAGTCTCCTTCGGTATTAATGGGCAATTCGTCGGCTCCCACCTTTTTCAGTTCCTGTGTTAGCTCCGCGCGACCGCCACTGGCCGCGGATTCAAACATGGCGCGCACAGCCTGTTGGCGCGTATCCACTTCGACAATTTCACCCGTTTCCGCGTCCATCAGCGATATGAAACCGACATCGGGCAGGGCCTGTTCACGAGGATCCGAAATTGTAATTGCCGTTAAATCATGTCGTTTATTTGAAACCGCCAGAGCGTGTCGCGCGCTGGGACCAATAAAGTCACTGATCAGAAATACGACGGATCGGCGCTTTTGCACGCGGTTGAGAAAGTCCAAAGCATTGGTCAAGTTCGTTTCTCGCGCAATCGGTTGCGCATCGACTAATTGGCGGATTATGTGCAAAACATGCGATTTGCCTTTGCGCGGTGGCAGGTATTCGATCACGTCGTCGCAAAACTTGATTAACCCAACCTTGTCATTATTCTTGAGCGCCGAAAACATGAGCAAGGCGGCGACCTCGACCACAAGCTCCAGCTTGGATTGCTGCGTCGATCCAAAGGCGCCGGAGGCCGAAACGTCCACGAGGAACATGACGGTCAATTCGCGTTCTTCACAATACCGCTTGATAAAGCAGTTGTCACTGCGAGCCGTGACGTTCCAGTCGATCGAGCGGATATCGTCACCTGGTTGATATTCGCGCACCTCGTCAAACTCCATCCCGCGTCCGCGAAAGACGCTCTTATATTGCCCGGCGAATATATCATTCACCGCGCGGTTGGCGACGATCTGGATGCGCTGGACTTTTTTCAGGATATCCGCGACGGTTTGGTCTTGTGGCATCTGACTAATATATAATTCCAAAGTGGCATCTGTTAAGCCGACGGAACTGTGGGGCTGCCGACCCTTCGGCGGTCTCCCGTCAACTAACCCAGGTTCGACACTTCGCACAGCAGAGTCCTTGTTTTCAGGGGTTTCGATCGCGCAACCTTGGCGAGTTTATCCCTACACCGTCGATTTTCGCGAGCCCGTAATCCTTGCCTCACACGGTTGATGTGCCGTTCTCGTCAGCAGCTCCTTTAATAAGGGTTTGTGTATGTTGAACCCTCGAATTCGACCGCCCAAGTGTCGAATCTGGGCTATACCGCCGACAGTTAGAAATGTCCGGATATCGGTCGTGATCTTTTGGACGGCGTCGTTGGGGTAAAGATTCGCGGCGCAGCCGCGCGTTAGTCCCCTCTCCCGACAGAATGATCTGGCGGGAGAGGGTTAGGGTGAGGGGGGAAATGACTGACGTTCGGAGCGAGGGACTGCGAACAATTCGCGAAAGGTTGAATTCATGCGTTCAGGACTCCTGATCTCATCATCGATCGAATCCCTTAAGTAACGCGGCGCAGGTCGGTTACGTCGAATCCGATTTCCTGAATACCGGAAAATAGGATGACACCACATTGCTGGTTGGTGTCAGGAAATAAATCAGGCCAAAGCTCGTAAGTTGTTTGATGGCAATTAGTTACAGAATCGACGGAGAATTATTCCTGACACCATCCGGGATCAGCGGGCCCGACCAGCAAGATTTTGGTGTCACCTTAATTTCCGCCGAGATCAGGAGTCCTGACGTTTTTCATTCACGGCATTGGTGCCCGTAAAATACAGCTGCTTGAACCGTTTTGAAACAATAGGTTTTGCCCG
>Ga0310121_10004668_pt1 | contig 11995 bp, 15 predicted proteins | sample CB27_Tmax_986_MG_FD_203504 | JGI IMG/M metagenome (GOLD analysis project Ga0310121, IMG submission 203504) | Marine microbial communities from Western Arctic Ocean, Canada - CB27_Tmax_986 | ecosystem: Environmental > Aquatic > Marine > Oceanic | place: Canada: Western Arctic Ocean | collected...
TGTTCGACAACACGGCGCACATCCTGAGCTCTATCGGCTGCACAGACCAGCAAGGCATCCTCCGTGTCAACAATGATTGTATCTCGCAGGCCAATCGTGGCTATAAGTCGCTCGCCGAGAATCAGGGTGTTTTCTGTATCGATTGTGTAATGCTTTGCATCCAAAACTACATTGCCATGCTCATCCGACGGAAGGATATCAAACAACGAGGCCCAATTTCCGACATCACTCCAACCGATATCCACCGGAATAACAGCTATGTTTTCAGCATCTTCCATCATTCCGAAATCGATCGTTTCGCGGTCGATCTGTGGCCAAAGCTGCGCGATTGTTTCCTGTTCACTTTCAGTGCCCAGACTTGCTTCTATGTCTTCCAAAAAGCGATATGTGCCAGGCAGCTGGCGTTTGAACTCAGCCCGCACCCGCGAAGTTCTCCAGATAAGCATTCCAGAATTCCATGCATGGCGCCCATCTTCAACATATTGCCTGGCAGTTTCCTGATTCGGCTACTCTTTAAACCTAACTGCTTCGAATACATCCAGTCCATCAACCGTTTGTTGCAAATCACCTTGTTCGATGTAGCCAAAACCCGTTGAAGCAAAGGTCGGCTGAATCCCGAGCGTTACGATCTTGCCATTCTGTGCAGATTCGGCAGCCACTTGCAACACCTTCAGAAACTTATCAGTATCCTGGATAAAGTTGTCCGCCATCTGGCAACCAATGATGGCTTCTTCATTTGCCAGACGTTCGGCTATGATCTCGCCCAGACCTATAACAGGTGCAGTCCCGTGCCCTTCGGGTTCGAGCACAAAATTCTGCGCTGGTATTTCCGGAACCTGATCGGAGAGCTGTTTGGCAACGGCCACGGTAGTGACGACAACAATCTGTTCGAGTGGTAGCTAGGGCAATAGGCGATCGATGGCAATTTGGAACGGGCTTCGGCTGCCAATCAGTGAGAGAACTTGCTTTGGCTGGGCCATACGAGACAGCGGCCACAGACGGGTGCCACTACCCCCGGCCATAATTACAGCATAAAAAGGCAAGAGCATTCTTAACGGGTTCCGAAGTTTGAGTAAAGCTTAGCCCTGAAAAAGCGCACTACTTTACCACATACGTCGGGCTACCCTAACGGGCGAGTACATAATGCATGCCGCCGACCTGACGCACCTGCCCTTTCAACTCCATCATTGCGAGTGTGCTCGACACATCCGAAACAGGCAGACTGGTGAGCACTGTCAGTTCATCCACATGGAGCGGTTAGGCGCTGAGATGAGTAAGAATCGTGGACTCTGTTGGGTTCGTGGGTAGCTCCACTCATGCAACTTTGTGCTCAGTAACCATTTGTAGATTTAATTCTTCAAGCACATCTTCCGCGGAAAGTACCGGCTGCACACCATCCCGTATCAGGCGGTTAGTGCCCCGACTGCGTTTGCTCAGGACGCTGCCCGGAACGGCAAACACTTCGCGCGCCTGGTCTGCAGCGAACTCCGCAGTAATAAGCGCGCCACTCCGCTCACCAGCCTCAACGATCACAACGGCGAGAGAGAGTCCGCTGATGAGGCGGTTGCGGGGCGGAAAATTGCGTGCTTCATGGTTCGTGCCGAGCGGATAATCGCTCATGACGGCACCCGATTCCTGAATGCGCTCCGCGAGCTTTTTGTGTTCGGCCGGATAGACTCGATCCAGACCACTCCCGAGCATGGCCACAGTTCGCCCGCCGGCCTCCAGCGCTGCGACATGTGCAATTCGATCGATGCCTCGGGCGAGGCCACTCACGACGGTCACTCCTGCCTGCCCGAGCGCATATCCTAGATTGCGTGCTACTTCCCGGCCATAAGCCGAGGCATTGCGCGCACCTACAATCGCAACCGCCCATTCGTCGGCCGGAGTTAATTCGCCATGCACATAAAGCACATACGGTCGATCAATGAGATTGCGCAGTCGCGTTGGATAGTCATGGTGATTCCATGTGAGCACTTGAACACCAGCCTGCGCAAGTTGCTGTTCCAATTGGTCAATGTCAAGATCTTTCCGAGCTGCAAGCATCGACTTGAGAGTTCGGCGATCTAAACCAGCCTCTTGTAGCTGCGCCTCGGAGGCACGCCAGGCGGATTCAAGCCCACCAAAATAGTCCAACAAGGCGCGTACTTTTGCCGACCCAATCCCACGCGTCAAATTAAATGCGAGTCAATAACGCACATCATCCATTTTTATGCAATCTCAATATCGAAATATAGAAAAATGTCAACGGACGGAGAATTGCACGGGGATAAGGCGACTGTCAACCAATTGCATTTAGTCCGGGCGCAGGCCGGGCAATAGATGTACGATCATTTCATTCCGCTCTAGGTCAATTGCGCGAACGACATCTTTAATGGCAGGTAGCAGCCAATCGTCTTCGTCCTGCGTCACAACGTAGACGTCATTGGCGCCGGTCTCCAATACATCTTTTAGCGTTCCAAGCGCCTCACCTTCTTCGGTGACGATCTGCAATCCAATCAACTCGCGGATGTAGTACTCATCTGGCTGCAGTGGTTCAGCATCGGCCACTGAGATTGATACATCCTGCCCGCGCAGCACTTCGGCGGACTCCCGATCCTCAACGTTTGCCAGCCTCAGCAGCAATCGCTTGCGATGTGTGTGTGCTGCGCTGATTTTATACGGGACTCGAGCAGACCCAATGTACACTTGCTCAACATCATTAAGAAGAGGCGGCTTACTAACCGAGACTTGAATCGACAGTTCCCCCCGCATTCCGTGGGGACGTGAAACTCGGCCAATACGCAAAAAATCCGGCTCAGAGCGCTGATTGCCAGAGGCTGAGCCGGATGCCTGCGGATTTTCAGTTGTTGCCGGTGGCGGCGTTTGAGTCATCAATATCGAGATTGACGCGTACATCCTCGCGCAGCGCCATCACCCGCAAGAGCGCGCGCATGGCATTGGCAACGCGACCCTGTTTGCCAATGACACGGCCCATATCTTCCGAGTCGACGCGCAACACCACTGTGACGCTATCACGGCGCGTATAGGTATCCACCTTCACCTGAGTTGGGTCGGCAACTAACGAACGAGCGATGTAATCAATCAGATATTTCATGGCTGCTGGGTTTCTTTCCCGATGAATATTGACAAACTCTTGTCCAGCGCTTCAACAATATTTACTCGTCGGCTTCGACAGCGGATTCTTCTGCATCGGCTGCTTCGGCCACCGCTACAGCGGCTTCCTTCGCAATCTGTTTCTTCGATTTGCGTGGGGAAACGCCGATTAGATCATCACGCCGAGTCTTAGTTTCGAATGGGCGTTCAGCAGCAGCGGCTTCAGCTTCGCTCAACAAACCATTCAACTCTTCGCCCGACTTGAGACGCGTGAAACGATCCCCTGTGCCGGTCCAACCAAAGATACGATGGACGGCATCTGTGGGCTGGGCTCCCATGCTCAACCAATGCAGTGCGCGCTCTTCGTTGACGCTGATTGCTGCCGGCTCAGTGCGTGGGTTGTAATGTCCGATGTTCTCAAGAAAGCGTCCATCGCGTGGATTGTCCGCTTCCGCGATAACGATACGATATGAAGGCTGTTTTTTTGCGCCGACGCGGCGCAACCTGATTTTCAACATACTGGTCCTACTTCTCCTATTATGACTTTTTTATCTAGCCAAGACCCGGAAAGGATGGCAACCCTTGCTGTCGCCCCTTGCCACGCTTGGTCATCTGCTTCGTCATTTTCTGCATATCCCGGAACTGTTTGAGCAACCGGTTCACATCTTGCACTTTTGTACCCGAGCCGGATGCCACCCGCCGCTTGCGACTTGCGTTCATCATGCGCGGGTTGCGACGCTCGCTGGTTGTCATCGAACTAACAATGGCTTCGGTATGACTAAACTGCTTCTCCATCTCTTGCGGTTCGACCTGTACAGCCATAGCTCCCATGCCAGGGATCATATCCATCAGTTGACCCACCGGCCCCATATCGCGCACTTTTCGAATCTGTTCCAGGAAGTCTTCCAGATCAAATTCGGCCTTGCGCAGTTTCTTTTCAAGCTTGCGAGCTTCGCCTTCTTCATAAACAGATTCGGCCTTTTCAATAAGGCCGAGAATATCGCCCATGCCGAGCATACGACTCGCCAAACGATCAGGGGAGAACCGTTCCAAATCTTCGATCTTTTCGCCGGTCCCGAGATATTTTATTGGAACGCCCGTCACCCAGCGCATCGAGATGGCTGCGCCTCCGCGGGCATCGCCATCGATTTTCGTCAAAATTAGCCCCGTCAGGCCAATCTGCTTGTGAAAACCATCTGCAATGCGAACGGATTCCTGCCCGACCATTGCATCGGCCACCAGCAGGACTTCGTCCGGCTGAATCCGGTCTCGAATGGCGGCAACTTCTGACATCATCTCATCATCAATTTGTAACCGTCCGGCCGTATCCAAAATGACAAGTGTTTGTCCAACCGAAGCGGCCTGCTTGACGGCCTTGGCCGCTAACTCCAGCGGCGCTTCGGAACCGGTGAACACCGGCACATCAATCTGCTCGCCAAGGGTCTGCAATTGCTCAACGGCCGCTGGACGATAGGGATCAGCTGCAACCAGCAATGGCCTGTGTCCTTCGCTGCGCAATTGGCGGGCGAGCTTGGCTGCCATAGTCGTTTTACCAGCACCCTGTAGTCCGACGAGCATGAGCACGCGCGGCGGCTGACCGCCCAATGCCAAGTCTTCTGGCTCACCCAGCGTGGCGATCAACTCTTCGTTCACAATCTTGATCACCTGTTGTCCGGAATTCAATGCCCGGGAAACCTCGTGCCCGACAGCACGTTCACGCACGCGCGAGAGGAAGTCTTTAACGACTTTGAAATGTACATCAGCTTCGAAGAGTGCAACGCGAATCTCTCGCAGCGCTACATCGACATCGGCTTCTGACAGCTTGCCGTGTCGAGTCAATTCCTCGAAAATATTCTGGAGCTTGCCGGAAAGTGTTTCAAACATCCGGGTGACAGTCCCTATACAAAGTAAAACGGGGTGCTGCTCGGGCAGCGCCCCGTTGCGCAACTTCCTCAGGCGCTGGCATTGTAGCGTGCCCACAATCTTTCGTCAAGATTTGATGATACAATCGCTCGGTTCGGCCCAGAATAGAACATGAATTTGCCGCCCGCACCTCCGCTCCAGGCGCAATTCGAACGCCTCCCAGTAGAGAAGATACAACCCAATCCTCCGCAGCCGCCCGTCAGAGGGGGTGGCTGCGGTGTCTTTCTGCGTTGGTATCTCTTTAGTCTGCTGTTGTGGAGTGTGCTCGGGATCGTCGGACTCGCGCTCGTTGCGATCATATTCCCCACATCACCAACGAATATATTGATCATCGGTATAGATCGGCGACCTGGCGAGTCGAACATCGCACGCTCGGATACGCTGATCCTGGCCCATATTGACCCATCAGCGCCCGCTATTGCGATGCTCTCCATGCCCCGCGACTTGTGGGTGACACTGCCCGATGGCGGCAAGAACCGCATCAATACTGCGCATAGTTTTGCCGAACTTGCTGTAGAAGGCTCCGGTCCCGCTGCGGCAATGCAAACTGTCACCACCAATTTCGGGATACCCGTGGATTTATACGCCAGGATCGATTTCGAAGGCTTCGTCGAGATTATCGACGCAATTGGCGGAATTACACTCGAGGTCAAAAACACATTCGTCGATTATCAATACCCAACCGATGATGGTGGAACAATGGTCGTATCTTTCGATGCGGGAACCCAGCACATAAATGGCGAGCGTGCATTACAATACGCCCGCATCCGTCACGGCAGCAGCGATTTTGTGCGCGCAGCCCGGCAACAACAAATCATCACCGCTTTTGTGGAACGCTTGCTACAACCTGCCGCCTGGACGCGCATTCCAGCGTTGCTCACAGCGCTCGGTACAGCAGTAGATACGAATGTCGACTTGATTACCATGGTGCGCTCTGCACCGACAGTTGCACGAGTCGGATCAGATGGAATCATGCGGACAGTGATTGAAGGGTCGATGGCGGAACCTTTTACGAGCGCGGGGGGAGCCGCCGTCCAATTGCCTGTTTGGGAACATATCAATCCGATCCTGATAACTCATTTCGGAAAAAATTAGCAGCTGCTAAGATCAAATTTTTGAGGTGTTATTTATTAATAATGCTATCGATCTTATATTCAATTTAGGAGGAAACAGCCATGGCCAAATCAAATGTCGCAATCGTTGTCGATAGCACTGCATACATCCCACCCGATCTTGTCGAAAAATATGACTTGACAGTGATTCCTCAGATTCTGATCTTGGGCGAAGAGGAATATCGGGACGACGTAGACATCAGGCCCGGTGAGTTTTATTTGAAGATGCAACAAAGTTCGGATTTTCCTAAGACTTCGCAAGCAACCATTCAGGACTTCAAGGATGTTTTCGAAGGCTTGAAAGACAAGGCCGAGAGTATTCTTGCAATTGTCATATCGGGCGAACTTTCCGGCACGTTGAATTCTGCAACGCAAGCCAAAGCAGCGCTGCCTGATTTGAACATCGAAATTGTCGACTCGCGCACGATAGCGATGGCGCTCGGGTTCATTGTGTTGGCTGCAGCCCGTGCAGCCGAAAATGGAAAGTCCCTGGAAGAAGTCGCTCAGGTTGCCCGCGATACAATCGGAAAAGTCGGGCTGATCTTCGCAGTGAACACACTGGAATTCCTGCATCGCGGTGGCCGCATCGGCGGCGCGCGACGCTTCCTCGGAACAGCGCTCAACATCAAGTCCATCTTGCATGTGGAAGAAGGCAAAGTGAAAGCACTCGACCAGGTGCGCACGCGCAAGAAGTCGCTGAACTTTGTGCTTGACGAGGTCGCCAAACACGTTGAAGGCCATAAGAATGTACGCATCGCGTCCTTACACGCTGCCTCACCGGACGATGCACAATTCCTGCTCGAGGCAGCCAGCGAACGCTTTAACCCTATCCAGGCGCTTACATCAGAAATCAGCCCGGTGGTCGGCGCGCACGCCGGACCGGGAACAGTCGGCCTGATCTGGAGCGTAGATATTTAATCCAAAGCGGAGGAACGAATCACTGGGCACTTGTAAGGAGCCGAAGAATTGGTTCCTAATACGTCCAAGTTCAGGAAACCGTATGAATTGCTTAGGTCTGGCGTACATGGGAGTGATGCTGACAAACGTATAGTTATAAACACCCTTAGCTAGGCTCTCGGAACTAACCTGATTTTCAAGCGCGGACGCCAATGGCGTTCGCCTTTGAGTTTAAACCTGGTACATCAATTGACTCATTCCAATCCTACGCTCCAGCTTACTAGCATGACCATTTTCCAGCTGCGATTGAGAACAAACATTTGCAGCCGCTCTGACCAGTTCGAAGGGGATTGGGAAGACATCGGGGCAATAGCTTCTCCCAAGCTTTAGCTGACATTGACTCAGCCCCAACCCTCCTTTAGCTTCTACGGTGCGGAACAGCTTTCAATTGGGCATCTACACAGAAACTATGTACTATCTAGTTTAGAAACACGATTGCCTTTTGAGGAGCATCACATGACTGTTCAAACGAGAGAGATACTAGACAAAGAGCTACACAGCGTCGAACGCGACCTGCTGCGCATTTCGGATTTAGTCAGGATCGCGATCCGCCGATCGACGAAGGCTTTGGTTGAGAACGATACTGAACTCGCCCATCAGGTCATCGTCACCGATGACGTCATTAACGATCTACGCTTCGCAATCGAGCAGGATTGCATGATCGCCGTCGCAACCCAGCAACCAATGGCCAGTGATCTGCGCGAGCTCATTTCTGGCATCGTTATTGTCACCGAATTGGAGCGTATGGGAGATCATGCCGCCGGCAATGCAAAGATCGCCCTCTGGCTGGAGGATGAACCACACATATCAGTGCCGAAGCGCCTGCTGACGATGGTCGACAATTGCGTTGAGATGCTCGAGCAGGTGCTCGATGCCTTCACAAATCGCGATGCAGAGACGGCACGCGCGGTCGCCGCCCGAGACGACGAAGTCGATCGCTTGCATCGCGAACTCTTCGACGAACTCGTCAGCAGTACGCTGGCAAATGAACGCACCTCAAATGCAGCCCTGAATCAACTTTTTGCAGCGCATAATATCGAACGCATTGGTGACCGGATTACCAATATCGCCGAGCGTGTTATTTTTGTTGCGGATGGCAAACTCGAGGAGTTAAACGTCAGCCATTAGCGTATGTTCGTCAGGACTGGGAAATATACTCGGCTAAAAGACGCGCGGCATGAATAACACTTTCTTCGTGGGTGCGTTCATAGGCATGCGAGGCGTCCACACCCGGGCCGAGCAGCCCAACTTTCACACCTCCACCGGCAACCAAATACGCTTCGCCATCTGAGCGGTAATAAGGGTAGATATCCAGGCTGTATGGAATATCTGCTGCCTCGGCCAACTGTACGATCCTGCGGCGCATTTCTGGATGGTAAGGACCACCCGAATCCTTTACGCAGACTCCTACGCTGAACTCATCTGATTGCTGGCCGCTGCCAACCGCTGCCATATCAACTGTGAGTAGCTCATCCAGATCAGAAGGAAAGCCTGTTCCCGCGCCATGCCCGACATCTTCGTAATTGCTGAATAGGAATGTTGTCCTTTGGGCCGGTGCTTGTCCGCCTTTCACCATCCCGTGGATCGCTCCGAGAATGGCAGCGACGCCGGCTTTGTCGTCAAGGTGCCGCGAGCGGATAAAACCAGCCGGACCGCGCTCAAACCTGGGATCAAATGCGACAAAATCACCGACCCTGATCCCGAGGGCACTGGTCTCTTCCGCACTCGAGAGGCGCGCATCCAGCCGCACTTCAAACGCATCATCACTCTTGCGATCAAGCGACGCAACTTCGCTCCCATGAATATGCACAGAAGCTTTGATGGGCAGGATTGTTCGCCGAATAGTTTCAGCAGCATTTGTCAGGACAGAGACACCCTCCCCTTCAACCGATGACCACGAAAATCCACCGATTTTAGTCAGTTGCAAAACGACCATCACTCTTGATGGCACGAACCATCGCGACCAATGTATCAACATGTGCTGTCAGCGCACGCGGATGCGTACTTGCTGATCCCGGCCAAGTCGCGACAAGCGCGCCTTTGCGGGTACGTTCGATATCGAGGGGGAATTCTTTAAGCGCGGCAGCCACAAAGTCAATTGCTGCAGTCGTATTCCCGGTCGGACTGGGGATATTCAATAAATCGACGAGAAAGTCAAACATGTAATTAGAGTCGATATGAATATTGGTATTCAAGAATATCTTCCCCTAATCAACTCTGCGTTCAATCTCTGCACCGAGTGAACGCAGCTTCTGCTCCACGCGCTCATAACCGCGATCGATCTGGCCGATGTTGCTTATAGTCGTGACTCCCTCCGCACACAGAGCGGCCAAGAGCAACGCCATGCCGGCACGAATGTCCGGGCTGGAGATTCCTTGTTCCTCGGCGCGGAGTTGATTTGGACCTTGGACGATACAACGATGAGGATCACAGAGAACAATTTGAGCCCCCATCCCGATTAACTTGTCCACAAAAAACAAGCGACTCTCAAACATCTTTTCATGGAAAAGCACTGTGCCGGAGGCCTGTGAAGCTAACACAATCGCAATACTCATCAGGTCTGCAGGAAAAGCGGGCCAGGGGCCATCATCTATCTTGGGAATGTGACCGCCCAGGTCTGGCATCACTCTTAGTTCCTGCCCGGCCGGGACGAGAATATCTGCACCGTCCTCGTTCCAATGTACTCCCAGTCGACCGAAGACGAGTCGCGCCATCGCTAGATGCTCGGAAGCAGCCCCCTCCAGCCGAAGTTCACCCCCGGTAGCGACCGCAGCGCCGATAAAACTGACCACTTCGAGATAGTCCACATCCAGTGAATGTTCGGCGCCGTGGAGCTTCCCAACACCGTCTATGATGAGCATATCCGAACCGATCTGCTCGATCTGTGCACCCATCTTGTTGAGTAAAAGACAGAGCTGCTGGACATGCGGCTCGCTGGCCGCATTGCGAATAACAGATTGTCCCCGGGCTGTTACGGCTGCCATGATAGCGTTTTCCGTGGCAGTAACACTGGCTTCGTCTAGCAGAATATTGGAACCTACGAGCGAATCGGCGGCAAGGCGGAATGTAGGCGTGGATTGAAATTCAGCCCCGAGTGCTTTCAGAGCAATAATGTGCGTATCGATACGCCGCCGGCCGATCTGATCTCCACCAGGACGGGTCAACTCGATCTGACCCGTTCGGGCGAGGAGCGAGCCCATCAGCACAAGCGCTCCTCGAATATTGCCAAACAACGCGGGATCGGGTCGCGACCCATGGAGTGCTTTCGCTTGGATGGTGACAGTATTAGAATCTAGGTGCGTAATCTCTGCACCTAATTCCGCTACGATCGTGAGCATCGTCTGCACATCACCAATGTCCGGCAAGTTGTGCAAAGTAACAGGTTCATCGGTTAGTAGCGCAGCAGAAATCAGAGGAAAAGTGCTATTTTTGTTCCCAGCGGGCCTGACAGTGCCACGTAAAGGAACACCGCCACGAATGATAAATCTTTCCATAAGAGGTCGGAATTGTAGCGGACGCGAGGAGCAAGGTCAATGAGGTCCTTCGACCAAAGCAGGGGTGATTCGGCTTCGCAATGGCAACAGAATGGATGAGAAAAGCGACTGAGCCCGATTCTCCCGCGCGAATCTCAGATTCTGAAACATTCGCGCGGTTTACATTCATGGTAAAATCTATATTAGTTGTGGTAAAAACACCTACAGAGCCTGCGCCACCGGTTAGCGTCATTGAGTCGCTCTCAACTGGGTTTGAAACGGTCGCAGCGCGGGCGAGCCTCATGGTCTTGCCCTTGCTGCTGGACCTTTTTTTATGGCTCGGCCCACACCTCTCGATCAGTCCTCTGACTCACAAGTTCTCGACATTATTAGAAGAGCTCGTAGTCAATAGTACTGTAACAGAAAGCCGTCTCACCCTCACAGAGGTGCTCCAGGAAGCGGGCGAGAACCTTAATGTGTTTTCATTTGTGAGCACTGCCCCGCTAGGTATTCCCAGCCTGATGGCGGCCAAGGCTCCCATGCAAACACCTTCCGGCCAACCACCGATTTGGACAATCTCGGGTGAGCTACAACTGATCACGCTCTTTCTTGGCTTCACTCTGATCGGACTGTTGCTTGGGTCGGCTTATTTCGCCTTCATTGCGCACTGGATTCCACGCGACGAAGAACAATGGGACCTGCAGGAACTCTTCCGGCGTATCTGGGTCTACTGGGCGCGGTTGGTGGCCTTTGTACTGGTAATCAGTCTGCTTTTTGCAGCCCTCAGCATCCCTTTGCTTTTGTTAGTGGGGCTGGCAGGTCTCCTCAGTCAAACCCTTGCAAATGTAGTTCTCTCGGTTGCCTTCGCAGCGGGACTTTGGTTCTTCTTATACATTGGCTTCGCAGTCCACGGCATCGTATTGAAAGATCGCGCACTGATGGCTGCAATCTGGGAGAGTGTACGGCTCGTTCAGTGGAACATGTCAGGCGTAGTTGGCCTGTTCACATTGGTATTTATTATCAGTTGGGGGCTGGGCTTTGTCTGGAACATTCCAGAGGCTGATACCTGGCTTTTACTCGCTGGAATAGTAGGGCATGCATTTGTTACAACCGGTTTGATCGCAGCGACCTTTGTGTTTTACGAGGATCGGCACCGCTGGTGGAATGAACTGCGCGAATACCGGCGGCAGCTCATCGCACAGGAACAGGCGCGGCGCTCCAAACAATCGACATAGGACGACGAACAGGCGCGAATATTTCACGTTCGCGAAGAATTGAGAGCTAGTGGCGAATACTAAGACTTCATACCAAGCAAAAAATATTCAGGTTCTGGAAGGCCTGGAGGCAGTCCGCCGCCGGCCCGGCATGTACGTGGGCGGTACCGATATCCGTGCGCTGCACCATCTTATCTATGATGTAGTGGATTATTCCATT
>Ga0310121_10004669_pt1 | contig 11995 bp, 11 predicted proteins | sample CB27_Tmax_986_MG_FD_203504 | JGI IMG/M metagenome (GOLD analysis project Ga0310121, IMG submission 203504) | Marine microbial communities from Western Arctic Ocean, Canada - CB27_Tmax_986 | ecosystem: Environmental > Aquatic > Marine > Oceanic | place: Canada: Western Arctic Ocean | collected...
GTCTACCACTACCGCGCCGGCGGCATGACCTACCACGAGTATTACCACTCTTATCAATGGGTCCGCGGCCAGGAATACGATCCCTACCGCTCCCAGCCGTCTCGCCGCGATCTAGACGATTATGTCAACGAAAACTATGACGAACTCTGGCGGGGGCGGGTCGCGCAATTCCTCGCCAACACTGACGATTTCGACACCACCGAAAAATGGTTCGCACCACAGCTGACGGACATCACCGCCCGCTGGCTGAGCAGCAATCGTGGGCACGACAAGACCTTCTTCTGGATGGACTGTTTCGACCCGCACGAGCCCTGGGACCCTCCGGCGGAGTTCGACACCTACACCGATCCCGATTACCGGGGGCCGCGCCTCGTCATGCCCATGGGCGGTCCGGCCAAAGATTGGGCCACCCCGGAGCAGATTCGCTTCATCCGCGGTCTCTACGCCGGCGAAACGGCCGCGGTCGACGACGCCCTCGGCCGGGTCTTCGACACCCTTGAAAAAGAAGGCTACTACGACGACTCCATCGTCGTGCTGATGGGCGACCACGGCCATCCTCTCGCCGACCATGGCAAGTTTCTCAAGGGCGCTGACCGCATGTACAACGAACTCCTGAAGGTGCCGTTCATGATCCGCCTCCCCGAGGGGCGCAACGGCGGTCGCCGCGTGACCGCCCTCGCTCAATTCCACGACTTCCTTCCCACCGTCCTGGACTACATGGGCCTTGCCGGTTCCACCCACGACATGCACGGCACTAGCCTCCGAGCCGTCATCGAAGGAGACACCGACGAACATCGTGAGACCATCTTGGTCGGCTACCACGAAGGCGTTGATCGCTGCATTCGCAATAAGCGCTGGAGTCTCATCGTGCGTCCGGCGGACGAAATGGACGAGTTGTACGACCTGGAAAACGATCCCCAAGAGCAGAACAATCTGATTGGGGCCCGCGGCGATGTCGCCGCCGATTTGCGCGATCGCTACGGGGCGATCTATTTCCAGGTCGGCCGTCCCGGCGAAGGTCGCAATCACGGGCAGGTATCCGACGGACAAAACGTTCTCGGCGTACAGGGCGCTTACGAGATGCGTTCAGGGATGACACCCTAGCCACGCGAAATCTATGAATAAGATGCCGGCGCCGGCTGGAGTGGACGCCGAAGAGGGAGGCCCAGCTTGGCGGAATCGTTGAAGGTCGGGGTTATCGGCTGCGGACCCGGCGGCGCCCAGGTAATGTACGCCCCCGTCTGGCGGCATCTGCAGGACGTCGAACTAACCGCCCTCTGGGACCCAGAGCCGGACAACGCCTGCGAACTCCAGCGCATGATCGGAAATGGGCACGTCGTTTCTACTCTCGACGACCTCTGGGATGCGGGCCTCGACGCTGTCATCGTCGCCTCGCCCGTCTGGGTCCACGCCGAGCAGACCATCGCGGCCCTCGATCGCGGTCTGCACGTTTTCTGCGAAAAACCGATGGCCCGTTCGGTGCAGGAGTGCCGGGCCATGATCGACGCCGCGAATAGAGTCGACCAAATCTTAATGATCGGCTTCATGAAACGGTTCGACAAGAGCTTCCTCAAGGCCACCGAAATGGTTCGGGCCGGCGAACTCGGCGAGATGATCGAGGTCCGCTGCGACTGGTCCTTCAATGTCACTCGCCGTCCGCCAGGCGGAGGTCACAGCCGCGAGCAACCTCAGACCTGGGGCGGCGTTTTCCAGGACCACGGCAGCCACACAATCGATCTCTGCCGCTGGTGGCTCGGCGACATCACCCACGTCAGCGGCGAAATCCAGCTCACCACTCCCGAAAAGGTAATCGAAGATCACGGCTCGGCCGTCATGCGCCACGAATCCGGAGCCAGCAGCGTCCATCTGATGTCGCGAGTCCGTCACGGGCCGGTTGTCGAGCGATACAGCCTCATTGGCAGTAAGGGCACTCTGGAAATCGCCTTCAGCGAGGAGTTCAGCTACAAGTCCGCCGACCCCTTCCGCATGATCCACCACACCGGCAACCGCCGCAGTCAGGACATCACCCTCTGGAATCACCGCAATCTCGACGTGGAACTGGCCGGAAGTGGTAGATACACGGTTGAGTTGCAGCACTTCATCGACTGCGCTCGCACCGGAGCCGAACCTCGTACCCCCGGCGCCAACGGTCTCAAGGCCATCGAAGCCACCAACGCCACCTTTTATTCCTCCTGGACCGGCCGCAAAGTCACGCTACCGCTGCAGAACGAATTCGACTTCCGGCGGCTTTTCGACGATACCCGTGCCGGCAGGCACGGACAGGGAGACCCGGTGTGAACGGAGCTCGCGTTTTGGTGGACGCCCTTGAGCGGCACGGCGTCGAGTACGTGTTCGGCATCCCCGGTCATGGCAACACCAACATCCTGGACGCCCTCTTCGATTCAAGCATCGAATTCAAGCTGGTCCGCCACGAGCAGGCCGCCGCGCACATCGCCGACGGCTACGCTCGCATCACCGGACGTATGGGAGTCTGTTGCGCCTCCGTCGGACCCGGTGCCGCCAACATGATCATGGGGCTCGGCACCGCCATGTCCACCTCGTCGCCGATCCTGGCCATTGTCGGCTCGCCGATCCGCAATTGGCTCGGCCGCGGCCAGCTGCAGGAAACCTCCCGACCAGACTCCTCCACCATCGACCAGGCCTTCACCCAGATGTTGCAGCCCGTCACCAAGCACGTCTGGGCCGCCTGGGACGCCGCCATGATTCCCTCCGCCGTGCGCAAAGCCTTCACCACCGCCCGCGTCGGCCGCCCCGGACCCGTCGCCATCGAAATTCCCTGGGACGTGCAGGCTGCTGAAGCCGATGTGCCGCCCGAATCGCCAGACACCTTTCCCGAAGACCGCCGCCAGCGCGCCGGCCGCGAAGAGACCGAGCGAGCCGCCCGGCTGCTCGCAAACGCTGTCCTGCCCGTCATCATGATCGGCAATGGCGTCCGCCTCTCCGACGCCGGCGGAGCCACCGTGGCCCTGGCCGAAGCCCTTGGCGCCCCCATGTCCAGTTCCTTCGTCGGCAAGGGCGCCGTACCCGAAGACCACCCGCTCGCCGTCGGTATGTCCGGATGGCTCGGTCATCCGGTCGCCCACGAACTGATCCGCGAGCACGCCGACGTGATCCTCGCCATCGGCTACCGCTTTTCCGACCAGTCCACTAGTTGGTGGACCGAAGGTCTGCCCTTCGTCAAAGAAAACAAGATCATCCAGATCGATCCCGAGCCGCGCGAGATGGGCCGCGCCTACCCGGTGGAGGTGGGCCTGGTTGGTGACGCCCGGGCCGTGCTGGAGGATCTGCTGGCCGAGATCGAAGCACTCGGCGGTCGCCCCGGAGCCGCCGAGTCCATTCAGCTCGTGTCCGCCGCTAAGGGCAAGTTCCAGCTCGAGCTCACGCCGCTCGACGCCGAGCCCATGCAACCGCTCCGAATCACCGAGCAGGTGCGGAAGGTCCTTCCCGCCGAGTCCATCATGAGCGTCGACACCGGCAACCACGCCCATTACTTCTCCTGCTACTACCCCATCCTTGCAGGCGGCCATTTCTTGAATCCCGGCGGCTGGACTCCCATGGGTTGGGGGCCGGCCGCCATCATCGGCGCCAAACTCGCCCGGCCCGACCTGCCCGCCGTATCCATCACCGGCGACGGCGGCTTTCTGATGGTCTGCCAGGAGATCGCCACCGCCGTTGAGTGGGACACACCCGTCGTATGGCTCGTGTACAACAATCTCGCTCTCGCCGCGATCCGCGATGGCCAGCTCGCCGACTTCAGCGGCAGAACCATCGGCACCGAGTACACCTCCCGCGTCGATTTCGCCGCACTCGCCCGTTCCATGGGCGCCGAGGGGATCGCCGTCACCCGGCACGACGAAGTCGAGGACGCCCTTCGCCACGCTCTCGAGTGCGGCCGGCCCTGTGTGGTGGATATGATCGTGGACGCCGACGCGGTCCATCCGCCCGTAGCCGGCGCCTGGTACGAACCGGGCCGTAATGAACCCACCCCAAAACCGCGCGGCACCGAAAGGCTGTACACATGAGCGAACCAGGACGAAACCCGACGTGTCGGTAAAAACTTTCGAACTTACCGATTACGGCGTGGACAATCTGCGCCTCGTCTTGCGCCCCGACGAGTCCCCAGAGCCCGACGAGGTCCTCGTCAAAGTCCGAGCCATCAGCCTGAATTATCGTGATCTCGCCACCATCGAAGGCAGCTACAACCGCGGCCTCAACCTGCCGGCGGTGCTGATCGCCGACTGCGCCGGAACCATCCTTGAAACCGGCGCGAACGTCCATCACGTCAAGCCCGGCGACAAGGTGATGACCCAGTACATGCCCGACTGGATCGACGGTCCGTACCGGGACGAATATCAGAGGACCACCCTCGGCTCCCCCGGACCCGGTGTCGCCGCGGAGCGGGTAGTGCTTCCCGGCCGCGCCGTCCTTCCAATGCCTCGGAACTACTCCTTCGCCGAAGCTTCCACCCTGCCCATCGCCGGGCTAACCGCCTGGAGTTCGCTCACCACCGCCGGCCCTCTGGAAGGAAAGACCGTCGTCGTTCTCGGCACTGGCGGTGTCTCCATATTCGGCCTGCAATTGGCCACCGCCATGGGCGCTCAGGTGGTGGTGACCAGCAAGAGCGATGAGAAACTCGCCCGCGCCCGCGAACTTGGCGCCGCGCTAACTGTGAACTACGTCGACGAGCCCGACTGGCACCGTCCCATCCGCGAGTTCACCGGCGGATCGGGCGCCGATCTGATCCTGGAGGCCGGAGGTTCCGGGACCCTGCCAAACTCCATCAAAGCCACCCGCTCCGGCGGCGTCATCGCTCTTTTTGGCGTCCTCACCGGCGGCGCCGGCGAAATCGAAACCCGTGCTCTCTTGTCCCGCCGCATCACCATTGCCGGTATTTACGTAGATTCTCGTAGTCACTTCGACGATCTGGTCTCCTTCCTCAACACCCATGACATTCGTCCCGTTATCGGAGCTGAATTCCCGTTCGAGGAGCTCCCCGACGCCCTCCGCATGATGCGAGCGGCCGACCACTTCGGCAAGATCGTAATCCACGGCCCCGCTGACTGAAGCCTACGCCCCACCCACACAACCCACCCACCACTCAGAGCAGGAAAGGCACCGCACTTTTGCCAACCGGCCAGATCGAGAATACAGCGGATCTTGTAGGCACCTGGCAACTGGTCGCGTACATCTTCGTGCCGGACGAAGGCGACGAATTTCATCCCTACGGGCAAGAGCCGACCGGGCTCATCACCTACACCGCCGACGGCTTCATGCACGTGGCCATCATGGACTCTTCACGTTCGACTTACGACGCCAACGACTTCCAGGGCGGCTCCGTCGAGCAACAGGCCGCCGCCGCGCGCTCCTACCTCACCTACAGCGGCCGTTACGAGGTGCTCTCCGATCGCGTCCTACACATCGTCGAGATCAGCCTGCTCCCCAATCGCAGCGGTGTCACCATCGAGCGCTACGTCGACCTGAACGGCGACCGGCTCACTCTCACCACCCCCCCCATGTCCCTGGACGGGCGCACCGGCACCGGGCGAATCATTTGGCAAAGGTCCGGCACTTGATCTGAACGGAGCCGGCGGCTCCTAGCCCTCAGCCGTCAGCGTCGCCAGCATCCGTTCCGTCATCGCCGCCAGATCCAATTCCGCCCGCCATCCCCAATCACGCGCGGATTCGGCATCGTCCAGAGTGAACGGCCAGCTCTGCACGATCGCGTCTCTCACCGGATCGGCCTTATACGTGAAACTCACTTCCGGCATTCTCTCCAGCACCTCCGCCGCCATCTCCTCCGCCGACGGACTCACCCCGTGTACCTGATATACCCGTCGCCGTAGATTCCCCTCCTCCGCATCGTGAATCCCCAGCAGAGCCCGCACCGCGTCGTCTATGTATATCACCGCCGTACCTGTCGTTGGCTTGAGGTAAAACTCGTAGGCGCCGTGTCGAACCGCATCCACGTATAGCTTTGAGCAGTACGCGCTCGCCCCGCCCCCGGCGCCGTGCGGCGCCATCACCGCCGGCAATCGCAACCCTCGAAAATCCAGCCCGAAGCGATGATGGTAATAGACTCCCAGCCGCTCCCCCGCGACCTTGCTCGCCCCGTACAGGCTTTCCGGCCACTGCGGCGCGTCCACGCTCACAGGTTCCGGCAAATGCGCCCCAAAACTCGCCACCGTGCTTGTAAACACCACCCGCCCGATCCCGAACTTCACCGCGGCATCCAGCACATTGCGAGTTCCCTCCATGTTCACGTTCCAGGCGCGCAACGCGTCCCCCTCCGCATCAGCCGAAAGTATCGCCGCCAGATGGAAGACTGAGTCAAACTCCTCCCTACCAACCGCCTCGAAAAAGCTGTCCCGCTGGGATATATCACCAATCACCGTCCGGCAATCCACAGCGGCGGGCAGTTCCTCCGTAGCTTGATCATGGACATCGAACAGCGTCACCCCACCCCCACGCTCCGCCAGCCGTGCCGCCAGCCGCCCGCCCAGGTTCCCCTTCCCACCCGTTATAAGAATCCGCACCGCGGTTGGCCTCCAATGTCACACCCGTCGGGCCAGCAATTCTGCCCGCGGCTGGCATCCTATCAGCCGCCGGCCCAGCCGCATGGACCGGGTTCTACATTCGCGACCGAATCACGTAGTACAACATCCAAAGCATCCCCACACTCACCGCCAGCCCGATCGCACCACCCAAGTAGAGTCCCTCGGCGATCGACGTTACCGTCACATAGAGGGTGAAACCCGTAAACACTACGAACAGGGCGATGTACACCGGAGCGCCACCCTTGCCCAACAGACGCCCTGGTTTCCGCCTGGCCCGTCCCGCCGGGCGAATTCCCATCAACCGCCGCAATGCGTCCCGCCGCCTATCATGTTCTTCCATTTGCAGCTGAATCCTTAGCCGATTCCCACATGCTCGCGGGCCAGTATTACCAGACTGCCCACCGGCCCAAAACTTATCACACTTATGTCAAGTGGATCCCGCGCATCCCTGGTCCACCCAACCGTGATCGTATGTCGCCTCGGCACGCCCTATCCCAGCACTCTTATGTCAAGTTCTCCGAGTGAATCCCTCCGGTTCGCCCATAGCGTACGCCGAATCTCATCGTCCGTCCCCGGATTGAGCGCGGTCAGCGTCGCCGCGATCGCGCCACTCAGCCAGTCCCGTGGCAGCCATATGTAAACCTCCGGATGTACGCCCGCCAGAGTGTCCAGCACCTCCACCTGCGCCGGCGTCAACGCCGGGCGTCTTCCGTCCTTCGCCTCCCGCTTTAGCTCCACCCATAGGTGGCGGCCGAGCCCCGGATTGGCCATCGTTAAATCTGGATAGCCCTCGGCGCTGCGCTTGGCGATATGAGTGTGATAAACGTACCAGCCGATGCCCCGCGCTGCGTCCGTGATGGCGTCCTGCAGTCGCTTCTCCGACATGGCCTCCGCCTCTACACGGCGGGCCTCTTCTTGGGTCAGCAGATTTTCCGGCTCCAAATCGCTCCCATGATTTCGGCGGTCTCCGCCAAAGGCGCCGGTTCGATCGTAGCCGTCTTCGCCGTGGAAGTCGCGACCCGGCCCTCTCAATATCGCCCGATCGCCGTCATTCGACAATCCTCGCCGCCCGAAACTAGACTGCAAATCCGGCCGCAATCGAGTGGGAGGCTCCCGTGAACGTCGTATTCATCATGAACGACACCTGGCGCTACGATCACGTCGGCGCTCACGGCAACGACTGGATCCACACCCCCGTGCTGGATCAGTTCGCGAAGGAGAGCGCGGTCTTCGATCGCAGCTACATCGGCTCCTTCGCCACCATCCCCACCCGTCACGACCTCATGAAGGGCCGTTTCGGCGAGCCGTTCCATCCCTGGCAGCCGCTCCAGTGGGATGCTCTCACCCTGCCAGAGGTCCTGCGCGACAACGATCTCGTCACCATGTTGATCAACGACACCCCCCACATGATCAATTACGGCTACGGCTTTGACCGTCCCTTTCACGCCTGGCAGATGATCCGTGGCAATGAGGTCGACCGCTCCCGCACCGACTGGTTCCCCGACTGGACCCTCGCGGGCGCCGATAAGTTCCGCTCTCACTCACACATGGCCCTCTACCACCGCCAGACCATGGACCGCACCGCCGAGGATGATTATTTCGCGCCGATGGTCATGCAGGCCGCCTCCGACTGGCTCGAGCGCAACGCCGGTCACGACAGCTTCTTCCTCTGGGTCGACTCCTTCGACCCGCACGAGCCCTGGGACCCACCTCAGCACTACGTGGACATGTATGACCCGGACTACGACGGCATCTCCGTCTTCCTGCCGCGGTACGCCCGCACCAAGGATTTCCTTACCGAAAGCGAACAGGCCCACATCGGTAAGCTCTTCGCCGCCGAATGCACCATGTGCGACAGTCACATCGGCCGCGTGCTTGAAAAGATCGACAATCTCGGCCTTCGCGACAACACCATCGTCATCATCATGTCCGACCACGGACACTACTTCGGTGAGCACGGCCAACAGAGCAAGACCGGCCCTCTCTACGAAGAGGTTTCCCACCAGATCCTCATGATCCGTCACCCCGATGGCATTGGCGCCGGCAAGCGCCTCCAGGCTCTCGTGCAGTCGCCGGACGTCACCGTGACAATCATGGACATGCTGGGCATCGAGCCGCCCGCGGTGATGGCCGTCCAGGGCCATTCGCTGCTTCCGGTCATGACCGGTGAAAAGCGCACGGTTCGCCCCGCTGCGATCTCCGGCAGTTTCCCTTTTTACATCCCGGAAACCGGTACGAACTCCCACGCGATTTACGTAACCAGGGGTTGGACTTCCTTCACCGCGACCGGTCGTGAGTGGGCCCTGATCGACTTCCCTGATCGCGAACGCTGGGAGCTTTACCATCTGCCCGACGACGTGGGCATGACCAACAATTTGATAGAGCAGCACGCGGACGAGGCCGAAAAGCTGCACCGCGAAGTCCTGCGCTTCATGCGCCGCAACAAGGCACCTCGCTGGATGCAGAATCTCTGGCGGGATGGCCCCGACGGAATCGAACCACCTGCCCCGTCCGATTACTTGAAGCTCGTCCGTCAGCGCGGCATGCCCCACGCCACCCCGCTCGACGGCAGCGTCCTCTAGCCACGCCGCAACCACCGAAGGGGGGTCGCCGGATGAACGTCGTCTTCATCATGAACGACACCTGGCGCTACGATCACGTCGGCGCCAACGGCAACGACTGGATCCGCACTCCAGTCTTGGACCAGTTCGCCCGCGAAAGCGCCGTCTTCGACCGCGCCGACATCGCCATAAATCCCCGTGGCGGGGCCTGCCATCCCTTCGGCCTTCACTGCGCCTACGCCCTGCCCGCAGTCACCGGCGCGGAATTCTGGGTCGGTTCCGCCCTGGGAATCCCACTCGACGAAGCTAACACTCTCCCCGGCCACTCCCTGCCCAAGGCGGGCCTGTCCATTCCGCCGGACCGGCCCGGATTCGGCCTGGAAATCGCCGCCGCTTCGATTACGCCATACTTCGACCAGTGACTAACGCCTGCCTCCAAACCGACCCGCCGATCACCTAGCGACACGGAGCGCCCAAGATGCGAATCCTGTACATCGACATCGACTCGCTGCGCCCGGATCACCTGGGCTGCTACGGCTACGACCGGCCCACCTCACCCAACGTCGATCAGGTCGCCGCCGAGGGCGCCCGCTTCACCCACGTGTACGTTTCCGACGCTCCCTGCCTTCCGAGCAGGGCATCGCTCTTTTCGGCCCGCTTTGGCGTCCAGAACGGCGTCGTCAGCCACAATGGACCCGGCCAGTGGATGCGCTACGCCGGCGAAGGCCATTTTCACGATCCCCGCGCTCCGATGTGGATGCGTTTCCTCCAACAAGAAGGCTGGAACACGGTTTCCTTCTCCGGCTTCGCCCAGCGCCACATTGCCTGGTGGTTTACCGCCGGGTTTACCGAGTTCTACGGCAACAAACTTCCGGGCGGACTCGAGTCCGCCGACGAGGTGAACGAGCTGGTCGAACCGTGGCTTCGAGATCACGCCACCGACGATGACTGGTTCCTGCACGTAAATTACTGGGACGTGCACCACCCCTATCGCGCACCTGACGAATACTGGGATCGAGTACAGGCCGGCGGAGACGGGCCCGAATTTCCCGATGACGAAACCATCAAGGAGCACAACGACTCACATTACGGTCAGCGCACCGCCCGGGACTGGGGCCCTGACGAACTTGTGAACCCGCAGTATAGGAAGATTATGGAGCGGATGCGGAAGCAATTCCCTCGCATGCGCACCGATATCCCCGACCGCAATGCGCTGATGCAGTTCATCGACGGCGCCGACGCCGGCATGGCCTACGTTGACGACTGCATCGGTCGCCTGCTCAAAATTCTTCGCGAGCAGGGTGTGGAAGACGACACCGCCATCATCATCTCGTCCGACCACGGCGAGTCCATCGGCGAACAGGGCATGTACTTCGAGCACGGCAACGCCAGCGAAGGTACCTTGCACATCCCCCTCATCATTCGCTGGCCCGGCGTCACCGATACCCCGACGGTGAGCGAGGGCCTGCAATACCACCTCGATCTGCCGCCGACTGTGCTGGACCTCCTGGGCTACGAGGTTCCCGCGAACTGGAGTGGAGCCAGTTTCGCGCCGTCTTTGCGAGGCGACGCCTGGGAAGGCCGCGACCACGTCGTCTGCGGTACCGGCATCTGGACCTTCCAGCGCTGCGTCCGCACGCCCGACCATCTGTTCATTCGCACTCTTCACTCGGGCAACTACAACGTTGAGCCCACCAGTCTTTTCCACATGGGAGACGATCCTAACCAGACCGAAAACCTCGTCGACACCGAGCCGCACATCGCGGCGCACCACGACCATTTACTCGCCGAGTGGTGGCACGGCCATTGCAGCGGTCCAAAGAGCGTCCGCGACCCCTTTCAGGCGATGATGGCCATCGGGCCGGACATCTACTGTTCGGCCGAGCTTTATCTGAGCTACCTCGACGAAAAAGGCCATTACGAGCAAGCCGCCGATCTCCGCCAGCGCCGCGGTATCGAGATCGAGATGTGATCGACCTCAGCCGACGGCACAGATTCCTAGGATCTTCGCCCCGCGGCGCCTCGCGACAATGCATCGGGCATCGATTTGTACCCCGAAGCTTCTGCCACCAAAGCCAATTCCGGCGATTTTCGCGATAAAATCGATGCCCTTATTGTCGGAGCCATCGAACGCTAGGTCCGCGCCGTCCTCACAATATTCATCGGCCAGCGGCGAATCCGGGAAAATCAGGGGAAGTTGATTCTGGACACCATCGATTTTCAAACCGCACCGGCCGACGATGTCCGCTAGCTTGCTCCCACGCCGGCGTCGTCCCGCGGGGGTTGTCCTATCCCTGCTCGGACTCCGCATCCTGCCGTTCTGGCAGAGACTGGGACTCTAGGTCTTGCGCCAGGCTACTTCACGAGGCCACCATCCCTCACGGCGTCTGGGACGACGACGTCTACTTCGTCTGGGCGCAGTCGGCGGGCTTATGCTGCCCGCCGCCCTCGCCGGCTGTCAGTCTTCCGGAGATACCAACCCCATTCCCGTCGTCCAGGTCATCACCGTCGGCGTCCCCGTCACCGTGACCGTCGAGGTGCCGGTCGAAGTGGAGGTCAAGGTAGAAGTCCCCGTGGAAGTCGAAAAAGTCGTCACCCGGATCGTCGAAAAGGTCGTCGAACCCACCCCCACCGTCGTGCCCGTTACCGAGATCGACTGGTGGCTCCCGCCGCTCTGGAAGGGCCTTACCGGCACCGAGACCCACGATGACGCCGGCTACGGCGATTGGCCGCTGGCCATGATCCAGCAGTTTCACGACCTTCCTCCCGGTATTCGCGTCCTCCCGGGGTAACTTCCTGGACCAACCACCGCGAACAGATTGCCTCCACCCTCGCCGGCAGGGAGAACCCCGACCTCTT
>Ga0310121_10004670_pt1 | contig 11993 bp, 11 predicted proteins | sample CB27_Tmax_986_MG_FD_203504 | JGI IMG/M metagenome (GOLD analysis project Ga0310121, IMG submission 203504) | Marine microbial communities from Western Arctic Ocean, Canada - CB27_Tmax_986 | ecosystem: Environmental > Aquatic > Marine > Oceanic | place: Canada: Western Arctic Ocean | collected...
CGCAACTTCGGGATCACCTCTTCCGGACCGTGTTTCTTACCTCGTGGCATCGCTTGCCCTCCTTGAAATGCGTCCTGACACCATGATTATCTATCAGGGCGTGGACTCGTTTAAGGGGGCTGGGTCATGTTGGGCTAACATTGATTGGGAGAAAGGGCGGATGACCGTCCGGAGTAAAAAAACCGAACATCATGAAGGTAAGGCCAGTCGCGAGGTCCCGATCTTTCCGGAACTACGTCCCTTCTTGGAGGAGGCATGGGAACAAGCACAAGTGGGACAGGAATATGTCATCACCCGATACCGGGGAAACGTGAATCTAAGGACGCAACTTCAGAGGATCATTAAGCGAGCAGGGGTCGCTCCCTGGCCCAAGTTGTGGCAAAACTTGCGTGCCAGCAGAGCTTGCCCGAGTGTTTCCTGGACACGTTGCGTCAGCCTTCCTGGGGCACTCGGAAGCAACGGCCCAGAAGCACTACTGGCAGGTGACCGAAGAGGACTTCAAAAAAACAACGCAGAATACGACGCAGCAGGCGCACGCACGGGGTAGAATCGGCTCGCAAGGGATGACAAGCCCGGATGAGAAAAGTCGTACCCTGCCAGAGGATGCGCCTCCGTGCGACCTCCGACAAGATTCTATAGTGGGCGACACAAGACTCGAACTTGTGACCTCCGCCGTGTGAAGACGGCGCTCTAACCAACTGAGCTAGCCGCCCGATGTTTGTGCGGTCGTGACCGATGACTGCACAAACCAGGACCGATTATAGCCAGACTCTCAAGCGGTGGCCAGCGTTACCGAACCGAGTGACCCTAATTGTCGCCGACGGTTTGGGGAGGCTTATCGTCGACGGTTTGGGGAGGGGTGGTGGGTGGTTCGAATCGCGGCGCCGATGGCTCGCTAAGATCATCGTGTTCGACTTGCGCTGAGTGGGCTGTTGAAGTCGGTTGGCTGTGAATGGCATCCGAGACATGCCCTTCCAGATCTTGCATCCCTTTTTTGAACTCGGTAAGGCTTTTACCCATCGAGCGGGCTACTTGTGGTAAACGACCACCAAACAGGATAACGGCCACAATTCCGATGATCAATAATTCAGGATAACCGATGCCAAACATCTCATATTAACCTTTCACAGCACAAACAAGAGAGACCCAACGGTACAGATCGCTGAAGGCGACCAGCGACTGGTAATTTGCCCCGTGTTCTCAGCGGTTTGTTTTCTGCATTTTGCTCAACCTGTACCAAGGGCTCAACGCTCACCGCAATCGCACTAGTTATCCTGGTTGGAATCGTTGGACGTTGAGACTTCGTCAATCTCTTTCACGCCCTTTTTAAATTCCACCAGGCTTTGGCCGAGTGAGCGGGCCAGAGCCGGAAGTCGATTGCCGAACAGGAGCATCACAATTGCCAGTACAATCAGGATTTGCCAGGGACCGACGCCAAACATATTTGCCCGCCAGTGGCGAGACTCCAGTGGTTATGGTAGGACCACAAATACTCACACTTAGCACTTAATATTACAAGACATTCAGGCAGAGTCAAACGGACATTCGGACCGACATGCCACTCTGGTCGGAAAACACCTTGGCGGCAGCATGGAATAGCTGCCCGGAACTTTTTGAAGGTCTTACCGCTGATATTGCTGTGGATCCGAGTCGCTGGCGACCCATGGTCGCCGATTTTCCGGGGTCGGGGCGTAGCGGTAGTAGACTTCCAGGCAAAGTGAGGCCAACGAGGTGGTGAAGACGCGGCCACCGTATCCCCCCCAAACGGTTGTGGAGGGCCAACTTCCCGCCTCGGGGCCCTGTCCCACTTGAGATTTCAGCAGCACGCGTTTCAGGGCACGGTTCCATTGGTACCAGGTTGCCTGGCCCACGGCGGCGTGTTGTTTTTGGTGGTGTAATGCCAATGTCGCGTAGTACCAGTAATAAAAATTTGGAGTTCCTTCTCCAGGCTGTTGTTGGCAAATAAACGCAGCTGCGGTGCTCGCTGCCTGTTCGTCGACTTGCCCCCCCACGGTTTCGGCAAGCAACTGGCGACAGTAGAACGCTTCGGCGGTCATCGTCCGACTGGGACTGTTGTGAGGCTGGTAACTTGCCAACCCCCCATCGCGACCGCTCGCTACGCTCCGCAAGAATCTTTCAACACTGGTCCAGGTTTTTGGGGGGATCACAATACCAGCTCGCTCGGCGCTGCGGAGTGCCATCACCTTCCAGCCAAGTTGACTTGTATCACCGGAGTCACCGGCCCGGTAACGCCAACCACCCGTCGCTCGATTTTGTGTGATCAGGGAGTAGTCGACAGCCCGACGGACCGTCGGTTCAAGCAGTGGGTCACCGGTAATCGCTATTGCTTCGGCCAAAGCAAACGTGGCCATCGAGTGGCAATACATTCTGGCGTACACGGTAGCGTTCCCTGAAAGGTTGCCGTCGGGTGCTTGCGAGTTAATTAGGAACTGCAGTCCTTGTCGGACCGTTTCACCGTGGGGTTTGCCCCAGTGTGTGTGCCCGGCACCGAGGTACGCCAGTAGCGCCAGTCCGGTAACTCCGGTATCGGCTTGAGAACCGGCGCCTGCGCGATGGTGTCCCAGGACGCCTCGTTCTTCTCCAGCGCCAAAGCGGTTTGCATTCCAGCGGCCATCTGGCGACTGAGCGGCTGTGAGCCAGGCGAGCGCGGCGCGGACGGCTGCTTCGGTTTCCCGACTACCTCCTTCACGTTCTACAAAGCCAAGTCGGTCAGGTCGTTTCCGATTCGCATACGGGGTGGCGCCGTCTGGTGTAGCCGAGTCCTCACGCGTTTCCGAAGTCGACCAGTTCTCTGCCGGGTCCAGCGTTGGGGCCGCTTGGCGCGTGGCGATTACTCCAGCGGGTGACGCTGCTGGCTGTGAAGGGCTTTCGGCCTGGCGAGTTTCGTCGGGAGTTGCGGGGGCGACCAGTGGTTGCGTGGTAACCACGTCGGCAAACGCGTTTGGCTCGCCCGGCAGAGGGGCCACCTGCGCTGCCGTGTCAATCGTGGTTTCGGTCGTTCCCGTCACGACCGACGTGGTTGGCGTTTGTGGAGTTTCGGAACTTTCCAGGGGAATTGCATTGCTTGGTTCGGTTGCCGAAAGGAGAAGCTCAGCCGGGGGGTCGTGTTCGTCAATAAGAGGTGGTGCGGCTGGGGCCGGGGCCACCTCCTGAATCAGGCGAACTCGAATGGGAGGGCCCTCGGCGACTTGGTCGAAGCCTGCCACAATGCGCACGATGGTTGCCAGGCAAGCCAGCAGAAAATGCGCCAGCAACGAGAGTATGGCGCAGGTTTGTAGAGGCCGCGATTTGCCCCAACGTGTGGCGACGACTACGATCAACAAGACCGTCAATACGACCACTCCACTCCAGAGGAGCAGGTGTATTAGCGGCAGCCCCACAAAATAACCGAATGACGAAAATGTGAGGAGTTGGAACATGGTGGGTCGCGAATGGAGATCCCGAGTCGGACGGATAATCGGTGTTCCATTCAGATCTTGTTGGCGATCTAACGAACGATTTTTCCCTGCCCCTTGCTGTTACCAACACGGACAGTGATTCCGAGTTCCCGAACCCCAGCATCACGGCAAGCGGCCATTGCACTGGCAATGTATTGAAAGTCACACTGCCCATCGCCACGTACCACGACGTTGAGGTCGGGGTCTTGGGCCCGACTGGCTGCTAACTGATCGCGCAACTCTTGAAGCGTGGCCTGCTGGCCGTCGAGTTCGATTCGCCCGTCTTCGTACACTGCAACCGTTCGCGGTGTGAGTGGTGTTCGGTCGGTTCCTGCACTGGCTACCTCAGGCACTTCCAATTCGATATTCCGTTCCAGTTCGCTAAACTCCGTAGCGACCATGAAAAAGATGATCAGCAAGAACACGACATCGATCATGGGTGTCAGGTTAAGCGTTGGCTGATCGTCGTATTGTGTCTTGATTGGCATGGCCGGTGAGTTGGGACACAGAGGAGTTTAATTTGTGGAGTTGAGAATCTGGCACTCTGTCTGTGCAAGGTTCGTAAAGTGGACTGTGGCGACACCGGTCGCGGGCGATAGCCCTGGTTTCGACAAGTTGTTTGCGTTCCCCTTCAAAACCAAGACTGCAGCGAGAGTGCGGGTCCGTCCCTACTTTTGCTACGCTGCTTTGCGATTGCGCTTGGCTGTACGGCTGGAGCCATGATCCGCGAGTGCTTCAGCCGAGATGAGATTTACAAGTTGTTGACTGCGCTGATCAATATCCATCACGAGGCTATCGACATGGCCGACGAAATATAGATAGAAGATGAGTGCGGGGATTGCGACAAACAAGCCTGCCGCAGTCGAAAGGAGTGCCTGACTGATGCCAGCGGCGAGCAACTCAGGGCGCCCCATTGCCGAACTTCCGGCGATGGCATTGAATGCCTCCATCATGCCCCAAACCGTGCCAAGCAAGCCAAGCAGGGGACAGACGGTGGAAACGCCGTTAATGATCCGGAGGTAACGACGGAGTATGTTGGCGGTTCTCTCGCCTTCATCAAGAACCGTTTGTTCGACCTCAACCGCCGGTTTGCCCCACTTCCGCAGCCCGGCCAAAAATACGCGGGCAATATGGCTGGAGTCATATTCGCAACGTTCAAGTGCGTCGGATCGACTGATCGCACCCCCCTGCAATTGCCCCAACAGGCTCTTCACGAACGGCCGGGGTACAACTCGGTTGCGTCGAAGGGAGATCGTACGCTCGAAAACAACCAGCAGCAGTAAGAAGGAGGCCAACACGATGGGGATGAGCAGTGGGCCGCCGGCCAGCAGCATGTCGAGCAGGCTCGCGGTAGGAATGGCATCGCCCGTCGTCGCTGCCGCAGCTGGACCCGATAAAGATTGTGGCTGAGCAGCGACTGTCAACGGCCAGATAAAAGTTGACCAGGCAAACAACGTGGCTGGAAGCGACCGCCTGCGCGGTGCGGTCAAGCAGGTTGAGATCCGCATCGCTCGTTTTGCCTCCGAATTATAGCAGCGGTCAACGAGATGTCGTGTCGACCCAGTAGCTGCTCTAAATCGTTATTCAATGGAGAGTTCTCAGGCAGGTGGTTTTGGGTTGTCTGGAAATGGCTTCGAGTCAGCCTGGGGCAGATGCTAAAACTGATTTTGGTACTAATAAGATTCGTTGCAGCCCATATCAAGGTTGCCAACCATGTGGAGGTGATTGTGGTCAATATAGACAACTTCTTTGGAGTCCCGGTCAAGGAGTGTGTGTGGTACAGGCCAGCCAATCCGACGAACATCCTCGTAATAGATCGTGCAGCAATAGTGGGCGTGATGTTGTTGAGCTGGTCCGATGAGCGGGTAATGCCTCGGCGGATCCACGTAGTCAGCAATTTTGCGTTTTACGATCCGAACGTTGTTCCGATTGCGTTCCCACAGGAACGGTATGCCACCTTCAATGGGCTGGGCCTTTTCGAGCGCGATCATGATTTCGTCGTCACTTGGGGTGTCGATCGCTACGGGTGGTCCGCCGGAAGTGATTGGTCCCAGAATCGGTACGCGATCGTACCTCTCTTTGAACCAAAACTCCTCTTCTTTCAGATCTTGGAAGTATGGACTTACCGGGACGGGCACAGCCAAGAAGTTGAGGCTCATTCCAAGGTTGGTGAGGCCCCATCCACAGCCAGTCGTCGACAAAGCCAGGAGGACGAACCCAACAAGAAAGTTGGTCGATTGAGCGCGTGGCATCACGGAACCCTTATCTAAACGAAACAATAGTCGACAAAGTCAACAAGTCGCGGTTTGGCCAACATCGACCGAGCCTGCCGCTACACCAGTTATCGTGTTAGTTTGGACAAGACTTGCGGAATTTTCTGGTCAGGCGGAAAAACCAGGTAGTGACGACAGCTTTGCTGCCAGTCGTTGCCGTGCTGTCAGTTGTTGCCAGGCATGGGGCAAGGGTTACTAATAAAAGCCGTCGTTAGCAAACTGGTAACGACGGCTTGCGCTCAGACGTCGAAACTGAGAAGGAGTGTTGACTTGCTAGTGCGTAGCCGTGTCGTTGAAATCGAGGAACCACCAGCCGTCGTCCCATTCCAGTGCCACTTTTCGCCAGCCAAGTGGTACTTGAGGATACGGGTAGAAGGGCCCAATGTAGGGCCAGGCGGTAGGTGAATACTGACGCGGATACGTCAAAGCTGCGTAGTTCGGATACGACGCATAAGTTGGCCAAGCGTAGCCAGGCATATGGGACTGATCGTAGCTTGCGCCGCGAACGCCGCCACCGGGTACATGAGCCATTGGCATCGCTGCCATGCCAGCACCGCCCATGGCCGCAGGGTTAGGGGGCATACCAGGGGCTGCTTGCATATAGTTGGCGTGCCGAGGACCACGCTGCCGCAGAGCGGCCGGTTGTAACGGAACCGGCGGGCCGCCGCGACGTGCAGTACGGGCCAGCTGGACAGGCATTGAGCCCATTGGAACAGGCATATTGTTAGCCGGTCGCTGCTGGGCATAGGCAAACCCGGCGGGGAGGCGGTTGTCGACGGGGTAGGCTGCACCACGTGCCATCGGAGCAGGCATATCATAAGCCGGTTGCTGCTGGGCATAGGCAAACCCGGCGGGGAGGCGGTTGTCGACGGGGTAGGCTGCACCGCGAGGTTGATTTTCCTCGGGCAACTTCTTGGTTACCTGAGCGGCCGATGGTGTGGGTTCGAGGGTTGGTTTGGTGATCCAATCAGGTGGACTTGGCGGATGTTTCGCCTCGAGCATCGAACTGGCGACCTGAATTGACGGCGGCGTTGGTTCGGGCAGTTTAGCCGGGAGTTGACTGGCCGGCTGTTTGAGTTTGGGCAATTTCTTGTTCCACGGCTCTTGTTTCGGCACCAACTTGGCCAGCCGGGGATTTAACGTTGACAGCATGCTTGACAGCTGACTCGGTCGCTTGGGAGCCGCGGAACGGCCGAGGCGGAGCGAACCGACGAGCCCCTTTTTTTGAGGAGCTGGCTTGTCGGCGGGTTGGGCACCAACAACTTTAAGATCGTGGATCACCTGGCTTACGCCGTACATTTGTTCGATCAGCCGAACTGCGGTTTTCAGTTGTTCTTTGCTCGTGACCGTCCCAACCAACCAAACAACACCGTCTTCATATTTCACACCAACACGATAGTCTGTTAACTGACCGCTTTCCTTCAGGCTAGCGGCAACTTTTTCCGCCATGGCCTTCTGCTCCGCCTGTTGAGAACGGGCTGTGGTTCCCAAAAGCGACACCGCTACTGCCAGAGCGGCAATCAAGCATTTCGCACGCATGGTTTCCCCCTACGTCAGAAGTTTCGCTATCTCTCGGCGCTAGCTGTTGTCGGCCACTGCGATGCCTGCTAGCAAGGACCGTACCGTACGCGGTCCGGCCGTCCTATTGGTTTCTTTCGACCAGAGATTGTGCTGACAGGGAGCTTTTTTCCGATTTTGACGGATCACCGGTCCAAAAAGAGGGGGAAGTGCAATGACGGGGCCTATCTGAGGTCTGTCCGCAGGGTTCAGTCGACTGCGATCGGGTCCAGCCGCCTGTAATGCAAGCTGATATCACTCAGCTTGGCCTTCTTGCCCTGCCTTTCCCAGATAGACCGACATGCTTTGGCCGCCAAGCGACACCCGGGCTCGGGGCACCTCCGAGGAGCGAAACATGCCGAGCAGCGGAACAGTCTCTACGACACGATTAGCCAGGCCAGACTTTGCAGACTCGCCACTAGTAAAGCTGTGTGGTCGGAGCTGCTGGCGACTTTTTGCCGTGTTGATCGCCGCAGTGAAGATCGGTTACGGCCATCAGAACCATGGCCACCATGGTGAAGCCCGTCGGGATCCAAAGGCCGTGTTCAAGTTGGTGACTCCACCAGGCTACCCCGCTGAGGCCACATAGCAGGGTGAAGAACGCAACCTGGAGGAGCACGTCAAGTCGGGAACCGGTCACGAGGCGGGTTGCCCACCCCGCAAAAATTCCGGCGGTGTGCAGGAGAATCCAGCCAATAATCCACAGCGATTCTGAGAATTCCATTTCCAGGGCCATCAGAAATCCATTTCTGGTGAGGGTTCGTGAAGGGAGGGGGACGCCCAAGGGGGGCCGCTTGGCGCGGTTGGGTGTGTCGGGGGTACTTTTACACGAAACGAGTTTTCAAGCCAATGCCGGCAAGGAATCGCTAGCACGCAGGGCGAGACAAAGGACTGCCGGGAAGGTCGCGCTGGTTGGCAATGAGCGGAGCTGGCAACAGGCCAACTTGTTGGTGAGAACCGAGCCGCCAGCTTCTGTTTTGGAGGGGTGTCAGGCGATCAGTTTTTTCGCGACGTTGTCGTACACGTCGGTGAGGCGGAAGTCACGGCTCTGGTAGCGGTAGGTAAGTTGAGTGTGGTCGAGACCCAACAGATGCAAGATTGTTGCCTGAACATCGTGCACGTGAAGCGGATCTTCAATTGCCTGGAAGCCAAGTTCGTCGGTTGCCCCTACTTCGACACCAGGTTTTACACCCCCACCGACCATCCACATCGAAAACGCCTCGATTAAGTGATCGCGGCCAACCGGTCCTGCTTTTTGCGGTTGGGTGACCGGCGTGCGGCCGAACTCACCTCCCCATACGACGAGGGTATCCTCCAGCAGGCCACGTTGCTTCAGGTCGTGGATGAGGGCGGCCATTGGTTGGTCGAGCTGGCGGCACATGGGCGGAAAACTTGCCTCAATACTGCCGTGATGATCCCAATCACCAAAGTTGACTTGTACGAATCGCACGCCCTGTTCGACCATTCTCCGTGCCAGGAGGCATTCGCGGGCAAACGATGGCTTTTCCAGGTTGTTCTTGTCAATGCCGTAGAGGTCGAGGATGTGTTGTGGTTCATTCGCCAGATTGATAAGTTCCGGCGCACTGGCCTGCATGCGGAATGCGAGTTCGTAGGCAGCTATCCGGGCGGCAATTTCAGGGTCCCCTTTGAGGGTGAGGCTTTGTCTGTTGAGTTGATTGACGGCGTCGACGACATAGCCGTTTTCCAATCGGGTGATTCCCCGAGGGGGGGCAAGGTCGAGAATCGGCGGCCCGCTGTTACGTAATTGAACACCGTGATAGACCGAAGAGAGGAACCCGCTGGAATGGATGCCGGCATGGGCCCGCGGTGAGCAAGTACTGCTTAAAACGACAAACCGGGTAAATCTTGTGACTCACTACCAAGTCCATAGAGTGCCCATGAGCCAAGGCTGGGCCGACCGGCTGTTCGATGTCCAGTAAGCAAGAGCAGTTCGGCGTGGGGATGGACCGATTCTTCGGTAGCGACGGTACGGAGAAAACTCAGCTCGTCGATGATTTTTTGGGTTCGAGGCAACAGGTCCGAGACGTATCGGCCCGACTGGCCGCATTGCAAGAATTTCCACGGGCTTGGCATTAAGAGCGGTTGACTGTCTTGAATTTGCTCGAACCTGATTTTGCCGATGTATGAATCGGGCATCGGCTGGCCGGCGTAGCGTTCTAACTGCGATTTGTAGTCGAACAGATCAAGGTGACTTGGCCCGCCGACCATGAACAGGTAAATCACGTTGCCTTGGCGGGGAAGTGGCCTTGGCGTGGTCGTAATGGTTCACGTGGTGTATTTGCAGTTTGTTTGGGGGTCGCCAGCGCCGGCGAATTCCAGAGGGTGGCCATGGCGAGCGACCCGAGGCCAATTCCCGACTTCGCGAAGAAAGTACGTCGGCTTTCGTCCAATTGTGCTTTCTTGAAATCACAAGTCATGGTGTCGTCACTGGCTGCTGGCAATCAGGGGGCACTTAGGGTAGCTTATTCGCGGGTAATAAATTCGTCGAGGTTCAGCAAGGCACGCGATACGGCAGTCCATGTGGCCAGTTCCAGGTTTGAGTTGGACACTGCCAGATCGAACGAATCGATAAGTTCCTTTGTCCGGTGCGGCTCTTCTTGTAACGATTTGCGTTGACGGTCCACCAATTCCATCAACATTTTCAGTTCGGTTGGTTTGGGTGAACGTGCCAGGCACAAACCAAAGGCGTGGACGATTTTTTGGGCATCGCTGGCAGCGGGTTTTTCACGTAAAGTGCGGTCGGCCAGCGCAACGGCGAATTCCACAAACCAGGGATCGTTCAAGAGGGTGAGTGCTTGCAGTGGGGTGTTGGAGCGGATCCTCCGGGTACAGGACTCGGCAGCATCGGGGATATCGAACATACGCATAAAAGGGTGGGGAGTCAGCCGCCAAAAGTGGACGTACATTCCACGGCGAAACCGCGCTTCCCCTGAATCCATTTTCCAGACACTACGGTCTGCCCGCCCCTGCATGATGCCGTCAATTTGGTAAGGAAACACGCTCGGCCCGCCAATCGTGAAGTTCAGCAAGCCACTTGCTACGAGGCCTTGGTCACGAATAATTTCGGCTTCCAGTCGCAACCGCGATTGGCGAGCCAGCAGGCGATTTTGCGGATCGATTTCATTCAAGTCGTGGCGGTTGTGCGATGCCTGTCGATAGGTCGCCGAGGTGACGATCTTGCGGTGAAGCGATTTCATGCTACCGCCCGTTTGAGTCAGTTTGCAGGCGAGCCAATCCAGCAATTCGGGATGGGATGGGGCGGCCCCATTGAGTCCGAAGTCGTCCGCGGTTTCGACCAGACCTGTGCCAAAGTACTGTTGCCAAATTCGGTTCACGGTGACCCGGGCAGTAAGGAGGTGTTCGGGCGAGGAGAGCCACCTTGCCAGGTCGAGGCGATTCGGCGGGCCGGTTGTTTTGAGCGGGGGCAGGCACTGCGGTACGTTGGGTTCCACACGCGGGCCCTGTTGAGTATGAACACCGCGAATGAAAATGTACGTATTTTGAGGGGTCGGGAGTTCTCGCATCACCAGGGTACTAATCAGTGTGGGCGTTGCTTTTTCATGCGACTTGATCCGCTCACAGCGCTCCCGATGTTCTTCATCGAGCTTACTGAACGTCATCCGCATAAACTCTTTTTGCGAGCCGTCAAATTTTGCTGGGGCTAGCGTGAGTATTTCTTCCAGGGTTGCCCGCTGCTGCGGTTGCTCCAGCCTGGCCAGCACTTCGGGTGATTCGGCAAAGCGCTCGGCCAGCACGAACTCGTACTCCTCAAGTTCTTTTTTCATAGATTCCGTTTCGGCCTTATAGGCCGCACGGGCGGCAACTTCCTCGGGCGTTGCAAACTCAAGGTTCTGATCATCGCTGCTGTTAAAGAAAGCAAACAGGTGGTAATATTCGCGCTGCGAGATCGGGTCGAATTTGTGAACGTGACATTGGGCACAGCCGATCGTCAAGCCCAGGAAGACACGCCCAATCGTGTTGGTGCGATCGATCAGGTCGACTGGGTGCCGCTGTCCCGGGGTGCTGCCACCTTTGTTGCAACGGATGAAGCCGGTTGCCGTTTTTTCAAGGTCGGTTGCATCGGGTAGGAGATCGCCAGCTACTTGCTGCACGACAAAGTCGCGAAAAGGCATATCGTTATTCAGCGCCGCGATCACCCAATCTCGATATTTCCAGATCGAACGGCGACCGTCACCCTCGTAACCATCGCTGTCGGCATAGCGGGCAACGTCAAGCCAATGTCGCCCCCACCGTTCACCAAAGTGAGGTGAAGCAAGCAAACGGTCCACAACTCGCTCATACGCATCGGGCGAAGAGTCCAATACGAACTCGCGGACTTCGGAAAGGTTCGGGGGCAAGCCAATTAAATCGAGCGAAACGCGTCGCAGCAAGGTGGTGCGGTTGGCTGCGGGCGAAGGGAGCAGACCTTGGACCTCTTGTTTTGCCAGAACATAGTAATCGATTCACTACTGTCCGGTTAGAAGTCGAATAGTGGCAACTGGTTAGGGAAAGGGGTATCTGGAAAACGGTACGTCGAGTTGGTGAGGAGCTGTAAAACAGGTGTTTTCTCGAAGGGGTTGACACTCAGAATTTGGAGGATTTCGGAGAGGCTTCGTTCGATCTTTAGTTCTTTCTTGACAATGGCAACGAGCACGTAAACGCAGATGGCGATCCAGACTTGGGT
>Ga0310121_10004671_pt1 | contig 11993 bp, 13 predicted proteins | sample CB27_Tmax_986_MG_FD_203504 | JGI IMG/M metagenome (GOLD analysis project Ga0310121, IMG submission 203504) | Marine microbial communities from Western Arctic Ocean, Canada - CB27_Tmax_986 | ecosystem: Environmental > Aquatic > Marine > Oceanic | place: Canada: Western Arctic Ocean | collected...
AGCAAGGGACTCTTGTTGTTTTCCTCGCTGAAGAAGATGATTTAGATATACAAATCAATGCCTTTCTGGTTGATAGGAAAGCGCAACGCATGGCCAGCGGCACACTTGCGTTCTACCGCAAGAAGCTAAAGCTGTTCTCTACCTACTGTGATTCACAGGCTCTCAACCTAATAGTTGAAATTCAACCCAATGATATTCGTGAATACTTGTTATGGCTCGAAGTAAAGGGTCACAATCAAGGTGGTGTTCACGCTTGTTTTCGTGCTTTGCGTACATTCCTTTATTGGTGGGAAAACGAAATAGAACCGGACGGATGGAAAAACCCTATTCGCAAAGTCAAAGCACCTAGAGTTGACACTAAACAACTGGAGCCGGTTGACATCGGCATTATTAAGTCCATGTTGGAGACGTGTGACCGGCATACTCTGACCGGGCGTAGAGACCGAGCCGCATTCATCTTTCTCATGGATACGGGCGTTCGTGCAGGCGAGTTTGTTGAGCTTGACTTAGCCGACTGCGAATATCCAAGCGGTGCAGTGACAGTGCGACGTGGCAAAGGCGGCAAACCACGAACGGTATTTATGGGTCGCAAGACCCTCAAAGTAGTACGCTCTTATCTAAGACTTCGTGACGATAAGTGCCCTGCGCTGTGGGTAACCGATGAAGGTACTCGCATAAAATACTCCGGCTTGCGTAGCATGGTCGTCAGACGAGCAAAGAGAGCAGGAGTGAAACCACCAAGCCTGCACAGTTTCCGACGTTTCTTTGCCCTTCAATGCCTTCGAAACGGCATGGACATATTCACCCTACAAAAAGCAATGGGGCATGCAGACCTGACCGTCCTAAGACGCTATCTTGCACAAACATCAGAAGACGTGCAGGCAGCCCATAGAATTGCCGGGCCTGTGGATAATGTTGATTGGTGATTCCAATGTGTGCGGGGAGTGCTGGTGCTGGCTTACGGGCTGGGTTGGATTGATGCGGGACTGCACCTGTGAGAGGCCACGCCGTCCTAAACTATAATTTGTCGTTTGGGGGCCGCACACGGTCGCCGCCGCGAGTACAATCCGAGCACGCAACGCGATCTGTTGTGGCATACTTGGGCGTGTGCTAACGACCTCTAGTCTTGCGTGTTCTTCGGCACTCAACTGTACGGCAACGGGTCGTGGTCCTGGCATGGCAGCCCCCTTTGTGTGGCGCGGATTCCTCATAATCTACCGCGCAAATCGGTCATCGTCAAACCATGCGCCTATTTGCGCCAAGCTGCACTAGGCAAAATCTGGTTCGCGAACCGCTTCGGGTGGCAGATTCCATTTCCATTTTGTCACCCAGGGAACGACAACAGTGCGTGTTCGCAGGATTCCCGGGATGCGGGCAAGCTTTCGCTCGACAAATTCGTACAGTTCCTGATTGGAACGAAAATAACCCTGCACACTGATGTCCTGCTCGCCCAATGAGCAAGCCACATATCCCACTTCGGGAAACTTGGCGATTTGGCCAGCTATTTCAGTTGCTCGGCTTGTTTCAACTACGCAAAAAATATCGGCAATGACATCATAGCCAACTAACGGCCAGTTTACCGTTGCATGGATCGTGATGACGCCATCTCCCAACAAGCGTCCAAGACGGTTGCGCACTGTGCGCTCCGACAAATCAAACCGGCGAGCGATTTCCTGTCCAGTTGTGCGCCCATCATCAACCAAACAGTTGATGATCTGGCGATCAATCTCATCTATTTGACGTGACATATTAACCCATTCAAATCAGGCCAATGCATCCCGGCGCTGCAATGCCACCAACGACATAAATTCGTACACCAGGTTCGCAGCGAGCAATCCAGTAACACTGGCGGGATCGTATGCCGGCATCACCTCCACGAGGTCAAAAGCTATAAAATTGATTCCGATCAGGCCGCGCACGAGTTCCTGACATTCTGCTCCGGTGAAGCCACCCACCTCCGGTGTGCCGGTTCCGGGAGCGTAGGCCGGATCGACAAAGTCGATATCAAACGACAAATAGGCCGGGCCGCTTCCAACCCGTGCCCGGACCTCTGCAATTGTAGAGGCGATCCCGCGGGCATGCAGCTCCGGCCCGGTTACAACATGGAAACCGGCAGTACTGCTCATTTGCTGATCTTCTTCATCATAGAGTGATCCGCGCAGGCCGATCTGGCTGGACCGGGCAACATCGATCAAGTTCTCTTCTAACGCACGGCGGAATGGCGTGCCGTGTGTGTCCTTGCCGCCGAAATATCCATGCCACAAATCGCTGTGTGAGTCGAAATGTACAAGCGCCACCGGCCCGTATTTTTCTGCGACTGCGCGCAGGATCGGCAGCGAAACAGAATGATCGCCGCCCAGAAAGATCGGCGTCACGGAACTTTCGAGCACCTGCTTAACACCCTCAACGATCAATTGATGGGAGTCTGGCAAATAACCGGGCGCGGTTGGCAGATCGCCATAATCGACGCATGAGCAATGCTCAAAAACACTCACTCCAAGCGCCGGGTTATAGGGTCGCAACAACATCGATTCGTTTCGGATGCTCTCCGGCCCAAAGCGGGCTCCGACCCGGAACGTGCCGCCTGTGTCAAATGGCACACCGACAATCGCGATATCCACATACCCGAGGTCCGTGATGTGCGGCAGGCGCATGAAAGTGCGAATACCCGAGTAACGCGGGTATTCCATTGCATTGACCGGTTGGTAGTGTGTCATCTTTGCAGGCTGGCTAATATTTTATTGCAAGACGTGCTTCACTGCATCTTCAAATTTCTGGAGCTTTTCGGCGGCATCGGCCTCATTGTGCGCCGCGCAGAGGAAATAAGGCTCAAAGCCATCAGACTCGGGCAGGACACCATTCTCGATCATATGCGTGTTAATGGCTTCCAGCATGTCCCAATTGCAATCGAGTAAATCACGCCAGTTTGTTGGCTGAGTCTCGGTGAGACTGATGCCGAACATGGCCGGGACGCCATTGAGCACGTGTGGGACACTATGTTGGCTGAGGATTCCGCTAATTCCTTCCATCAGGAGCGTCCCCACCTTCTCTATTTGTGGAAACACTTTGCCGGATTGCATGCGCTCCAACGTCGCGTCTGCGGCTGCAGTTGACACTACATTGCCGGTATAGGTGCCGCCCTGAAAGACCTTTTCGGGGGCAAATGTCATCATGACATCCCGGGAGCCGCCAATCGCAGCAACAGGATATCCATTCCCCATCGCTTTGGCATATGTGGAGATATCGGGGATCACGCCGAAATATTCCCGCGCACCGCCGGCGGCAATGCGGAAACCTGTTTTAACCTCGTCAAAGATCAGCACAATCCCGTACTGATTGCACTGCGCGCGTAAGAATTCCAGATAGCCGGGGCGCGGCATGAGGGCATTGTTATTCCCAAGGACTGGTTCAACGATGATCGCCGCAATTTGCTCGCCTTTTTCTTGCAGGATATCACCCAAGGCCTCGACTTCATTCCAGGGACAGAGTTCGACCAGATCACGGATTGACTCCGGGATACCAAGACTCTGTTTGTAAGCAAACGGCCGTTGCGGATCACCCATGTGTTCAACTTTGCCATTGGCAGTGGACCAGAGCACATAATCGTGTGCGCCGTGATAGGAACCTTCGAACTTCAAGATCAGATCGCGGCCCGTATATCCCCGCGCCAGCCGAATTGCGTGCATGGTACTCTCTGAGCCGGTGTTGGCCATCCGCACCATCTCTACACCCGGGCACATCGCAATGGTGCGTTCGGCGACGCTGACTTCATACTCCTGTGTGGCTGCAAAGGTCACACCACTATCGATTGCACTCTTTACGCGACTGTTTACAAACGCGTCGGTGTGTCCCAATATAATAGGACCCCATCCAAGCCGATAGTCAATATAGCGTTTTCCGTCAAAATTGTAGAGGTAGCCATCGTGCGCTTTTGCGACTACAAGCGTGTCACCACCAATGTAACGGTAGTTTGAATTCACGCCATAAGGTATAACTTCAAGAGCACGCTGAAAAAATTTGCGCGACTTTTAACCTTGAACAGACATTCAGAGTACTCCTCGGACGATAAACCTGCTCCTGATTTACAACTCCATATTGGAACCTATGTTATCATAACAGGAATCGCCGGAAAAGTATATAAACGCGCTATTTTATGCCGAAATAGGATATTTTAACGCCAGAAATTGCCGTAAATATCAATGCGTATGACTCCATTTTGGACCGATCAGTTCCCCCGCCCCGACGATTTGCCATGCACCGAAAGCATTCCCACCGAGGTAGACGTTGCCATCGTAGGCAGTGGCTACACCGGTCTTAATGCCGCGCGGGTGCTCGCGCAATCCGGGGCGCAGGTCGCAGTCCTAGAAAGGCATACCATTGGCTGGGGAGCCAGTTCGCGCAATGGTGGTATGGCAACGCCGGGCATCAAACAATCTCTTAAAGAAATAATCCACCGCTACGGGAAGGCCAAGGGCCGGGAGTTTTGGCAGGCTTCGCTCGACGCCATCGACTTGCTCGAACAGATCATCCGGGATGAGAAAATCGACTGCGATTGGGCGCGCAACGGGCATATCGGGTTGGCTTACAAACCCGCGCATTTTGAACACCAACGTGAACTTACACGCTGGTACAAGCAGGAATTCGGCCACGAGACGACGCTGGTCGTCCCATCCGATTTGCGCACTGAAATCGGAACGGATGCTTTTTACGGCGGCCTTGCTGATGAATACAGCGGCGGTCTGCACCCGGCCAAATATGTTTTCGGGTTGGCGCGTGCAGTTGCAGGCCACGGCGCCCAATTGTGTGAGCACACAGATGTCACGCACATCGAACGCAATCACAGCGGGTTCCAAGTGAGTACCGACCGGGGCCCGATCAAAGCGCAGGAAGTGCTGGTCGCCACCAATGGCTACACCGATCGACTGGTGCCTAAATTCAAGTCAAAGGTGTTTCCCGTCGGCAGCTATATCATCGTTACGGAACCGCTCCCATCCGAACTCAAGAAAGAACTCAGCCCCAAAGGGCGTATGTTCTACGATACGAAGAATTTCCTCAACTACTTTTGCCTGACGCCCGACGGACGAATGTTGTGGGGCGGCTTCCAAAAATAGAGCCAATTCGATAACTGGCATGCCGGCTTCTGCTTCATTGAAGATGTTGACGATCTGGTTTTCGGTGAAGCGGGGTCTCTTCATGTGGCTTCTCCTGCTCATATTTTGCCAGCAAAGTCCTGTAAGGGAAATATTACCAAATCCAAGAGGCATATTGCGAGCCCCGCCCTGATCCTTTGCCCCCGATCCTGATCGGTGGTGTAGGCGAGCAGCTAATGCTGCCCTTGATCGCACGTCACGCCGATTGGTGGAATCCGGACAATGTGCCACCAGAGGATTACCGGCGCAAACGGGACATCCTTTTTGAGAACGCTATATCTGTAGAAAGAGATCCGGCGGAGATCGTGCAGACGTATCTGATCGAGGAGGACCCAGATTTACCCGAGTCGGCCCAGGATTCACAACGTTGGATCGACCGGTTATCCCCTTTGATCGATCTCGGAGTCACGCACTTCATGATCGATTTTGGGCACGTTAAGTCTGTGGAGCCAATCAAACGCTTCGCTGAAGAAGTGATTGCCCCGCTAAACCAATAGGGGAAACAGATTGATTTGGCACTGGCTTATTTGGCAATCTCATTGAGATTCTTCAGTTATAATTAGAAACTCAATCGAAAATTCTTTGCCGCGAGCTTAAGCAACGCTTTTCAGCATCAATTTTTGAGATGAAGGTCCTCCTTGTCGCATACCTAAATAGTCTGCTATTCTCCAAATTGTTCATGCGTTTTTAATTCTTGATCATTTCTTGCCTGGTAGATCTCGTCCATAGCTTCAAGAGCATGGCCTTCTGTGACTGGAAGGTTTTCTTGAATCAGTGCTTTCTCCAAACCATTCAGAAGGCGCTTGAGCGAGTGACGTCTTGATGAGTGACCCATCAGACCAATTCTCCATACGCGACCTTTTAGGTCCCCCATACCACCACCAATTTCGATGTGATGCTCCTGCAACAAATTTCCGCGCACGCGTGCTTCGTCCACTCCATCAGGCACAACAACCGTTGTCAGACTCGGTGCGCGATACTGTGGTGCAACGAGCAACTCCAAGCCCATAGCTTCAAGGCCTGCTACAAGCGCGACATGGTTTTGCCGATGTCGAAGGAAACATGCGGCTAAGCCCTCCTGGGCGATCGTCCGTAAAGACTCATGGAGTGCAAAGATCATCGATATTGGGGCTGTGTGGTGATAAACTCGCGCTTGGCCCCAGTACTGCATCAAAAGATTGGTGTCCAAATACCAACTCTGAACAGGAACCTTGCGTCCTTGAACCACCTCACGCGCACGCGGGCTGAAAGTGATCGGCGCTAATCCCGGCGGGCAACTAAGGCACTTCTGAGTGCCGCTGTAGCAGACGTCGATCATCTGTTCGTCAACACCGACTGACATCCCACCTAAGGAAGTCACTGCATCCACGAGCAACAAACTCCCATGCTCGTGGACCACTTGTGAGATCTCGGCTAAAGGTTGTAAGACCCCGGTGGAGGTCTCTGCATGCACAATACAAACAACCTTCGCAGGGTTATTCTTCATCGCTTCTTCAACCTGGGAAACATCGACGATCCTGCCCCAGGGGCTTTTGATTTCTTGCAACACCCCACCGCAGCGACGGACCACCTCAGCCATACGCGATCCAAAATAGCCATTGGTGCACACCAATACCGAATCGCCTGGTTCAATCAGATTAAATATGGCCGCTTCCATCCCAGCGCTGCCTGTGCCGGAAATTGGAATGGTCAATTTATTTTCCGTCTCGAAAACAAACTGTAACAATACCCCGACTTCCTCCATAACCCTAGAGAACTCGGGGTCTAGGTGGCCAACTAAAGGCTGTTTCATCACCTCAAGCACCGAAGTATATACGTCGCTTGGACCTGGTCCATGAAGGTGTCTTTGCGAGATTCCTAGTGGGCGAATATCTTGGGCTTTCATAGATTCCCTCTTATTGAAAATGTCGATCAATCTGTTTCGCCTTGATCGTGGTCTGGATGTCCAAGGAGTTTTGAGATTTGCCCAGCAGCCTGTATCACAAACTGGCTCAAGTCCTGGTCATTCTCGGGTCGGAGGCGCGCCGGTGGCCCAGAGATACTCACAGCAGCAACGGCACGGCCTCCTGCTTGAAAAACAGGCGCCGCAATACACCGTACCCCGACTTCCCTTTCTTCATTATCCGTGGCGTAGTTCCGTTTGCGGATCAGATCTAATTCTGTTCGTAACTTCAGAGGATTGCTGATGGTATTGACGGTGTAAGCTTCTAAGGTGCCGGCTTCGATTAACCTCTGCAAATCAACTTCTTCCAAGTTAGCGAGCATCGCTTTGCCAACTCCTGAACAGTGAAGCGGAACCTTTACTCCTAATTGGGTGAACATCTGCACCGCACGGTTCCCTGCCCGTTCCTGAGCGATATAGACTGCATGATCCTCGCGAAGTTCTACAAGGTTAGCCAATTCATTTGTCTCATCAGCCAATTCCTTCAGGAGGGGAATCGCAATCTGGCGGAGGTCGATTTGGGTCAGGGCAGCCTGGCCGATATACAAACTTTGCGCTCCCAAGCGGTACGTTTTGTTTGCCGGATCCTGGTAGGCGTAACCCCTGACCACAAGAGTGGATAATAGCCGGTAGGCTGTTGAGCTATTGAGTTTAGCTTCTCGAGATAATTCTGTCAGTGAAATTCCTGTTTCAGCACTGGCGATAATATTCAATAATTCAAGTGCTCTATCTAGGGACTGAATATATTTAGTGGTTGGCTGATTATGTGTCATAGAGTGGTGTAAATCGGGGTTGACAGAAACGGCCATCGTGTGCTTCCTCTTGAAGTTGTCACAAACACGTTAGGAGCAACACGATGACCAACCCAACTTTGGCGCTGATGGACTATCTGCGCAACATGCAACTCGAGCCCGAAGATTTCTTGCGAGAGGGTGTGCGAAACGGGCGAGCGTGAAGTGCTGGGTTTCGCGCTGGGCGCGAATTCCTTCGCGGCTTGGTCCCGCCGAAGTCTGCATGGGGTGCAGTTGGTCACCAGCGACGCCCACGAAGGCCTGAAAGGGACACTCACGCAGGTCTTGCCGGGCGCCAGCCGGCAGCGTTGCCGCGTGCACTTCACACTTGCGACGCAAGTGTGCGCACCATCTTCGCGCAACCGAACCATCAGGCGGTGGGAAACCGCCGAATTGCTGCTCATGGCTGAGGACGACCTCCTCGCCTACATGGCTTTCCCGCCCGAACTACCAGGGACAGGTCTTAGTTCACCCGGACGCACGTGATTTTTACACCACCTGACAAGACCTAAACGTTGGCTTCTATCTAATCTTTAAATTTCATATTATGAAATTAAATTTCATTCTATAAACATATTTCTACAATAATGGGTAATTTGTAGTGAATAATTTTACATAGTAGCATAGAGTTTCTTCTCACGCAAGTTGAAGACGGATTATGTTATCAAGCAGCGAAAATGTCATGGTATGGAAACCTTGACATTTTCGCTGACTATTTACCCTGACAGTTTCGCTGCTCGTTGACAGTTAAAGCGCATAAAGAGGTGCATTTCACGATGTCGGTCAACTCAGACTGAATGTTTATACTCAATCAAAAGGTGTGATCAAGCGCCAAACCCATGGAAAACTTGCTAGAGATCAAAAACTTAACCACGCGCTTCCACACTGAAGATGGTGTTGTCCAAGCTGTAAATGGCATATCTTACAGCTTGAAGGAAGGTGAAACTCTCGGCGTAGTGGGCGAGAGTGGTTGTGGCAAGAGTGTCCACGCCCTTTCCATCCTGCGATTAATCCCATCTCCCCCCGGAAGAATCGAAAAAGGTGAGGTCTGGTTCGGAGGGCGCGATTTGCTGACCCTGGATGAAGCCGATATGCGCCTCCTGCGTGGTGGCGACATCGCCATGGTCTTCCAGGACCCAATGACCTCGCTTAATCCGGTGTTCACCGTGGGTGAGCAAATCACTGAGGCACTCATCCTGCACAAGGGTGTAGATAAAATTGGCGCTCAAGATCGGGCAGCTGAACTTCTAGACCTGGTAGGCATTCCAGATGCACGCAATCGATTAGATGATTACCCCCATCAATTTTCTGGAGGCATGTGCCAGAGAGCCATGCTGGCCATGGCGCTCTCGTGTGATCCTCGCTTGTTGATTGCTGATGAACCCACAACAGCCCTTGATGTCACTATTCAAGCTCAGATCGTCCAGCTCGTCATGCGTCTCCAAGATCGGCTGGAAATGGCGGTGATGTGGATCACACATGACCTGGGATTGGTCGCTGAATTCGCACAAACCATCAACGTAATGTACGCTGGCTACATCGTCGAGCGTGGAGAAGTGAGAAATATTTACAAGAAACCCCGCCATCCGTATACGATAGGCCTATTTGGCTCACTGCCCCGACTAGACGAAGCGCCACACACGAAGCTGACGTCCATTCCCGGCCAACCCCCCGACCTGAGCGATCTACCGAAAGGTTGTCCTTTCGTTGACCGCTGTGGGTACCGCATTGACCAATGTGCGGAGCAGATGCCTCCCCTGGAGCCGACGGATTACGGGAACCATCTCGTCGCTTGCTGGCAATGGGAAGAAGTAGCAGGAAGGAAGACCTTGTGAGCGCTGACAAGAATAGCTTGGTCAAAGTTCGCAATCTGAAGAAATACTTCCCTATCACTCAAGGCACCATCCTGCAACGCCATGTCGGTGATATTAAAGCCGTTGACGATGTCAGCTTCGACATCTATCAAGGGGAGACATTGGGTCTGGTAGGCGAGACTGGGTGCGGAAAGACCACTCTTGGGCGCACGATCCTCCGGCTTTACAAACCAACGGATGGGAAAATCTTCTTCCATGAAATTGACCTCATGGAACTCAAGGGGGCAGATTTACGCCAAGCCCGACGTCGCATGCAAATGGTCTTCCAGGATCCATACGCCTCACTTAATCCCCGTCTGACAGTCTCATCAATCGTGTCTGCCCCACTGGTCATCCATCGAATCGGAGATCGAAGGGAGAGATCAGAGCGGGTGGCAGAGCTACTCCATATGGTTGGGATCCATCCCAACAGTTTGAACCGCTACCCTCACGAATTCTCCGGAGGGCAGCGGCAGCGCATCGGCATTGCCAGGGCGCTAGCTCTCAATCCTGAACTGATCATTTGCGATGAGCCCATCTCTTCTCTTGACGTCTCAATCCAAGCCCAGGTCGTCAATCTCTTGGAAGAACTGCAAGAACGACTCGGCATTACATACCTGTTCATCGCCCACGACTTGAGCATGGTCCGCCACATCAGCGATCGCATGGGCGTGATGTACCTGGGAAAGATCGTTGAACTTGCCGATCGGAATGAGATGTACCTCAATCCTCTCCACCCTTATACTCAGGCACTGATGTCCGCAGTTCCTGTTCCTGATCCTGACGCGTCAAAAACCCGTCAGCGCATCATACTGGAAGGGGATATTCCCAGTCCGGCCAATCCTCCGAAGGGATGTAACTTCAACACCCGTTGTCCAGTCGCTGTCGAGCGATGCTTTCAAGATGATCCATCATTCATTGAAATCAATCCAGGGCATTGGGTAGCATGTCATCTGGTTACGTGAACATTCTCACGAGGCACACACCACACTGAAATTCCGTCCAACACCTCGTAAGGAGACTAGGTCATGATCAAAGGATTCACCCGCAAATTCCGTCAGTTGGAGTTTTTATCAGCCGAGGAAGAAGATGAAATCCACGGTGGAGCGTTATATGTTCTGGATAGTCGCCTATCCAAATTCAATCGCAGCATTCAATGCGGCTTACGGACTGCAATTTCTTAAGCTTAGGACTTACGCAGTTGGGATAGATTTGGTAATGTTGAAGCATGAACCAGCCCAAATGCGACGAATACGATTACATCCATTTTCTCATAGCGGCTCAGAATGCTTTCAGCACAGTCGAAGCCGCCAAGACCCATCCGGTTGGTGCCGATGGCCCGGCACATGACGCCTACACGCGTCTTCTTCAGCGGATCCGGTCGGACGGAGAGGCACTGTGGCAAGAAGTACGACCTTGCGTGCGCCGTGAGACGGGACTGCTGGTGATTGACGACAGCACACTGGATAAGCCCTACGCGCGCAACATGGCATTAGTGACACGCCACTGGTCTGGCAAGCATCGCAAAGTGGTACAAGGCATCAATCTCATCACGTTGCTGTGGAGCGATGGCACAGCCCGGCTGCCATGCGACTTACGCGTCTACAATGGGTAGTGCGCATAATCGCGCAGAAATGTGCAACAGACCGACCCAATATTCGCGCCTAGCTGCACGACAATGTGATGTAGCACTGTCATTCAACCAACTTCCGCGACAAAGGGCATATTCTTTATCTTACGAATTATCCGTGCGCTGATATCCCCAGGCCAGACGCAGGTCTTCTTCGTGTTCGACATAGTATTTGCAGGAGAATGTCGTTCTATGCGGCAAGTACGTGCTCAATCGCATTCTGGCGCGCAGTTAAAAAGCCAGCCAGCCCAGTCTCTATTGCACATTTCTGCGTGTATATGCACGGTACCCCTACAAGCCGGCAACCTGTAATACCTGGCTGGCCGGCGTTAGGGCGCTGTATGGTTGGGCGGTAGCAAACCACCGGCTGACGCATAACCCGCTGGCGCATGTGCGCGGTCCGAAACGGACGCGGACGGCGCGCAAGCACAAGCGGCAAGCACTGACGGACGCGGAAATTAGGCGAGTGCTTGCCAGACCTGACGACACGGCCGCGGGGCTGCGTGATAGGGCGCTACTGCATGTGCTGGCATACACCGGGGCGCGCAGTGTGGAAGTACACCGGGCCGACCTGGCCGACCTGCGAACAGAGGGCGGCCGCCTGGTGCTTGACGTGGCCGGCAAGGG
>Ga0310121_10004673_pt1 | contig 11990 bp, 12 predicted proteins | sample CB27_Tmax_986_MG_FD_203504 | JGI IMG/M metagenome (GOLD analysis project Ga0310121, IMG submission 203504) | Marine microbial communities from Western Arctic Ocean, Canada - CB27_Tmax_986 | ecosystem: Environmental > Aquatic > Marine > Oceanic | place: Canada: Western Arctic Ocean | collected...
CGCGTATCCGGAAAAGCGAGTGCCGCAGTCGCCCGCTGCCGCTCGCGGTCGCCGCAGAGCACCGCGTCGAAGCGCTCACGGCCCCGGCGGCGCCCCAGCGCCGCCGCCTGGCGACGCCCAAGGGGCGAGAGCGGCGGGTCGGCGTGGCCCGAGGCGAGCCCCGCCTCGTTGTCCGCGCTCGTCGAATGCGTCTCGTAGATCACGGTGAGCGGCATGCCTCGGCGGCGGGGGGACGGGCCTACGACGCCGCCGGGGAGTCGCCGCTAGCGTAAACCGTGCGGAGCCCGCGGCTGTAGGCGGCCGGCCAAACGGACGCGTGCGTTTCGTTCTCGAACGTGTGGGCGGAAACGCGGAGCTTCCCGGGAGCGATCGACTGCAGGCGCTCGATCATCAGATCGCCAACCGCGCGACGGTTCTCCTCGAGCGAACCACCAGCAATGAAGAGGTCCGTCCCGGTTGCAGCCGCGGAGTCGGCCCAATCGACCGCTAGGTCGTCGTAGAGCTGGGGCCAGACCCCGGGACTGATCGCCACGACGCGCTGGAAGGCGCCGGGCCTAGCGAGGAGTGCATAGAGAGCGAAGTCCGCACCGACCGAAGCACCCACGAGGGCTCGGTCAGTGAGGTGAGCAGGGTGGCTCCGTTCCACGAACGGCGCTACTTCCTCCGTGAGGAACGCGAGGAAATCGCCCGCGCCGACGCCTCCGGGGGCGCTGAGCCCGGACGCTCTCCGCTCGGGCGCCACGTCGTCGTGGGTTACGGCGAACAGGTCACGCTGCCGCGAGGCCCCCCATTCGGCCCGCGCGTCGTCATCGTTGAAGAGCGAGCCGATCGGGTACCCCACACCGACAACGACGAGGGGTGGCAGCTCGCCGAACGAGATCATGACCGAAGCCATCTGTGCGACCGATGCGTACCAGACGTTCGCATCAGTCACGTACGCGGTGGCGAACGGGCCAATGGCAGCCTGTGGCGCGATCACTACGACCGAAACCTCGTCGGCGAGTCCGGCCGCCGAGGTCAAGGTGGTTGTTTCAGCACCGCGCACCAGAGGACCCTGGAGATCGGTCAGCTTTCGCCTCTAGGGCCGGTCGATCTCGATCGCGGAAACCTTCGCCGGCCCCTCGCCCGTGTTCGTCCAGGAATGAAGGGTGTTATCGCCCTCGACGACGAGGTCGCCCTCGAACACGGTCACACTTTCGCCCCCATCCAGGGCGAATTCGAGCTCGCCTGTGGCGATGTAGACGTAGACATCGCAATGGACGGCGTGCCAGCCCGTGGACTGACCCGGCTCGAACTCGACCACGAGCCAGCGGCCGCCCGGGCCTGAGGGCACGTCGAAATTGTGCGCGCGCTCGGGCGGGAGCTCGCGGTTCTCGGCGATCACGGCCTTGCCGGCGGCGTTCTGGCGCGTCCGGATGAACTTCACGAGTGCCGCACCCGGCGCTCGCCCTTGTAGACGATGAGCAGGTAGAGCCGTCCCGCAGGTCCGGGCGTCCCACCCGTAGCGAGCTGCATCGAGACGACCTCGTGCGCGATGTGCGCATCGAGCCACTCGTTGGTGGCCCGATCGAGCGAGGCGCTATCCTCCGCCTCGAGCACGGTGGTGTAGAGGTAGCTCGCGGTTGCCTCGATCGGTGCGGTCACGGCCCGTGGACGGTAAGGCCGTGCGCGGCGGCAGCGCAAGGGGCGGGAAGGCGGGGCGGTCGAGCGGCGCCAGCTATAGTTGCGGCGCCATGCGACCGCGAGCAGATGAGGTCCTGAAGAGCGCACTCTGGACCTTCGACGAGTACATCGCCCCGGAAGTCACGGAGCCGTTCGCAAAGAGCCTGACGTTCACCGTGGGCAACCTCATGCGCAACGTCCTCGCACGCATCGAGCACGAGGGCCAGGCTCTCTTCGACGACAATCGTGAAACACGCGCCGTGCTCGACGAGATTCGCACCTGGATCGAAAACACGCCCGCAGCTGCGGAGCGCTCGGACCTCGTCGTGGTCGCCCAGGGCATCACGGAAGAGCAGGGCCAGCGCTATTGGACCCCCGACGAGTACCCCTCGTTGGCGAAGGTGACCGAGGAGTCGCTGGCGCTACGGGCCCTCCTCGTGGCGGCGATCGCGGCGCTCCAGGCAGCCAAGCAAGATCTGGGGGCGGACGCCGGGTATCTCGCCACGCGCCGCTCGATTCGGCGCTGTATCAAGCACCAGCTCGAGCGCGAGGCGGTTTGGTCGACAGAGGCGCTGGAGGGGCCGCGGCGCTAGCAGGCCACGGTTAGCCTTCGATCACCACCGGACCAACGATCGTGTACCCCTCGCTGAACACGACGCTCTCCAGGATGATGCGATAGCCGGTTCCGTCGAGGCGCACGATCGTGACCGTGCCGGTTACATCGAAGCCGGTGCCGAACTGCGGGATCTGGCCGCTAGCATCGACATCGAGGTACACGCAGAGACCGGTGCTCGCGGGATCATTGCAGTTGAGCGGGAACGTGCCCGTCTGCCCAGTCCAGGCGGAGCCGTACACCGTGAAGAACTGGAGTGACAGGAGGAAGCCATCGACGGCGGCCACGTTGTGGATGTGGCAGAGCGGATCGTCGGAGTTGGGGTCCGGGAGCAGATAGAAGGCGGGCGCGCCGATCTGGTCCCAGTTGATGGTCACGAGGCCGTTCGCCATCTCCAGCGCAGCCCCCGAGGGGGCCGTATCGACACCGCCCGCGCCGTCAGGAATGGTGGTTATCGGATAGTCGGGAAGGTCGAAATCAGTGCCCACGGGCTCGCGGAATTCCTTCAGCGTGAAGGAAAAATCGCCATCCGGGCTTGTCCCCTCGATATGCAGGAGCGTGTTCTTACCGACGCAGATCTCGGCGTCGACGCCCTGGCCGTCCATCACGGTGTAACAAGGTCCGGTGATGCCGCCGAAGGTGCCGTCCGCGATCTGGACTACGGTCACTCCTGACCCCGCAACCGCCCCAGTAACGAACGCAGTCGGGTCGAACAGCGTCGGGATGGGCAGCGCACCGGCACCGTCGGCCGGCGCTTGGAAGCACTGCATCTCAGAACAGAAGGTGCTCGTCTCGCCATCGTTGAAGACCATGAGGATACCGCCGGTCGATCCGCCAAAGTCGCCTTCAAAGGTGATTGCCGAGCGAGGCGGGTCCGAATCGGCGTCCGAGGCGATGGTGTAGGTGCTTACGATCGTCGCCTCGTTCGGGGCGGTGCTCGTGATTTCGTACGCGGCGAAATACGTCGCCGCCTCCGCGTCCTGCAAAGCGCTGGAGATCACGGCGATGTTGTCCGTGGCTCCGTCGCCGTTGGAGCCCCCGTCAGCCCCGCCGTTCGCACCGTCATCGACGTCATCGTCGCCGCCGCCGCCAACCGTTGATCCCTGCTGCGTCGTATCGCCAGCAGTGCTGCCGCCGTTGTCGTCATTCTCGGCGATCTGGCTGAGCAGCCAGCCGATCGCCGCGCCGATGATGATCACGGGGATGGCGTTGACCAAGAACCAGTTCGTCGACACGGAAAACCCCTGGGCAAGCAGTGCCAAGATTGTAGCGCGCTCCCGGGAAGGACAGCGATCCCGGTGAGGCTCACTCGGGGCGCTAGAATCGAGCGATGCCAGCGTTCGATGCGATCGTGGTGGGGGCGGGGCCGGCGGGAAGCACCGCCGCACGCGAGCTCGCCGCCGCCGGCGCCCACGTGTTGGTCGTCGAGCGCGCGGACTGGCCGCGCTACAAGGCCTGCGGCGGCGGCGTCCCCCTGCGCGCCGAGCGCATGCTGCCGTTTCCGATCGATAGCGTCGTCGAGGGCTCGGTCGAACGGATCGAGGTGTCCGCACGGGGATCGATGGCCTTCGCCCGGGACGCGGGCGGCCCCTTCGCCCGAATGGTGATGCGCGAACGCTTCGACGCCCTCCTCATGGAGCACGCGCAGCGGGCGGGCGCCGAGCTGCGCACCGGGACGGCCGTTCGTGGCCTGGACCTGAACGGGCGCGCACGGGTACGGGCGGACGGCTTCGAGGCCGAGGCCGAAGTGCTCATCTGTGCCGATGGCGCACACTCGCCGGTGGGGCGGATGGCGGGGCTCGGGCTCGAGATCGCGGAGTGCGCGGCCTGGGAGGTGGAGGTTCGGGGCCGCCCCGAGCGCGCGTCCGTGGCCGAAGCGACGGCGCTCATCGACGTCGGCTACGACCCCTGGGGCTACGCCTGGCTCTTCCCCAAGGCGGAGCTGCTCTCCATCGGAATCGTGCTGCCGCGTGAGGGGGCGGGGCAGATGAAATCGCTGGTCGAGCGCTACCTCGCGCGCCTCGGCCTCTCGGGGGCGACGGTCGAGATCGCGCGTGGTCACAAGATCCGCTTCCGCCGCGGCGGCGAGACGATCGCGAGCGAACGCGTGGCCCTCGTCGGCGACGCCGCCGGGCTAGCGGACGAGTTCACCGAAGAGGGAATCTCGTACGCAATCCACTCCGGCAAACTCGCGGCCCGCAACGCCCTGCGCGCACTGGGCGGAAACGGCGACCTGCGTAACTACCAAGAAGAGGTGGAGGCGGAGATCCAGCCCGAGCTGGTGGCGGCCCGGACAATCGCCTACATGTTCTACGGGATGCTACGCCGTGCCCGGCGGCCGTGGATGTTCGCCAGCGCGCACGTGCCCTTCCTCTGGGGGTCGTTCTTCGCTGCGCAGCGGGGCGATTCGAGCTACGCACGCGAAGCGCGCCGAGCGGGCCCGCTCGCGGGCGCGGCGGCGGCGCTGCTGCGCCGCCGGGACGCGCGCGAGCGGCGGGCGTGAGACGACGCCAGGTCAGCGGCCTGCGGTAGCGGACGTTCGGAAACGCACGACCGTGCCGGGAGTAGACGGTCTCCCTCCGGATCTCCACGTATCCTGCGGACTCGTACAGGCGACGAGCCCCCGCGTTCTCGACCCCCGTCGTCAACCCAAGCTGCTTCGCACCGAGCTCGCGGGCGCGAGCCTCGAGATGTTGGACGATCACACGCCCGCAGCCCTTGCGCTGCTGGTGGTGTGCAACCGCGATGAAGTCGACCTCGAAGTTATCCCCCTCGTCCGGGACGAGCGCCCCCATCGCAATCACGCGGGTTCCGCGGGGGGTCTCGATCGATCCGACGAGGAACGCGCCCGCGCGCTGGATATTCGAGGGGATGTCGGCGAGCACGGGATCGTGCGTGAGGCAAGTACGACGTTGCCGAACGGGTTCTGCGCGGAAACGCGCAGAGCAAGCACAGCGTCGCGGTCGAGAGGGACGAAGTCCCGCACATGGAGCTTCGATGGGGTCATGGGGAGGTCCTTTCGCTTGCGTCGGGAGGCACCGCACACGGCTCCGGCTGTCGCAAGACTGAGCGCAAGCAGTACCTTCGTTCGGTCGACGGAAGCTACTTACCCACGGGCGCCCTCCGGGTCGACCTGAACGGCGACCACTCTGCCGATGCTGGCAGCTTCCTGTCCCGCCGCGACGCGGGCACCAGCGCGTTGATCGCTGCCCGCACCGGCCGTAGGCTCGCCAGCGGAATGCAAGCGTGATGACAAACACCGGCCGCCTGCGCTAGGACGGCCGCCGCTCCCATAGGGAGCGAAGCGGCCCCCGACGCCCCTAGCCCGACGCCTCGGATCGGGTACAGATGGCCGCCGCATTCCCAGCTCGTAGAGCTCGCTTCGCTCGACCCCCTCCACCCTGCCCACCCCGGCGCTCGTCTGCTTCGGCTTCACGGCCTATGGCCGTTCCGCCTCCGCGCTCGCTGATCGTTTCCGGGATCGCCCGCCTTGCTCGGCAGCAACGACCATCTGCTTCGTTCCGCGGCCGTTAGTCACTCCGCCTCTCTCTGGGTCCCCCAACTCGGCAAGAAGGAAGAATTCAAAAAGAATGCCCAAGCGCTCCCCGCTCCGCACTACGCTCTCCCACCACCGGCTGCGCAGCGCGACCGTCGCCGAACGCATCGTCGCCTCCACCGGCCTCTCGCCACCGGCGCTCGTCTACGAATTCGGCGCGGGTAGCGGCGAGCTCACCGCTGCGATCCTTCCGCACGCGGGCCGGATCGTCGCGATCGAGCGAGACCGGCAGCTCTGGCGGTGCCTCCGCGATCGCTTCCGCGAGGAGGCACGCGTAGAGCCCGTCCTCGGCGACTTTCGGGAGGCTCCGCGCCCCCGGGAGCGAGCGTACGAAGTTGTGGCGAACCTGCCGTTCGCGCACACCTCGGAGGCGATGCGCTCGCTGCTCTCGACGCGAAGCGGCCTGCGCGCGGCCCATCTGGTGATGGCGCGCGACGCGGCGATGCGCTGGGGTGGCTTCGGCGAGGAGACGCTGGTGTCGGTGCTCGCCAAGCCCTGGTTCGAGTTTCGGATCGCCCTCGCCCTCCGCCAGCGCGACTTTGTGCCCGCTCCCAAGACTGATTGCGTACTCCTCACCACCCGCCGGCGACTACGCCCGCTACTCCCCGCCAGCGACGAGCGGGGATATGCGCGCTTCGTGCGGCAGGGCTTTGGCCAGGGGCGCGGAAGCGCGCGCCGCAACCTCGCCGGCGCCCTCGGCTACGAGCGCTTCGGACGGGCCGCGCGGGCGTTAGGGATCGAGCGCCAAGCACGACCGGGAGCGCTTTCGTTCGAACAATGGCTAGGGCTGTGGCGGGCATCATCCTCGCCCGGAGCCAGAGGCTGACCCGACCGCCGCGCCTCTGTAAGGCTTTCGCAATTCGGTGATGGCCACGTTCGCACACGGCCTTGCCGCGATTGCGAGCACGCCCGTACGCTGGTCACCACACCCTTCCCCAGGAGACACGAGCGCATGGCTGAGAGCGCAACACGCGAGGTGCGGCCCGACGGCAAGCTCCGGCTTCCCCCCGGGCAACGGCTGACCGAGGGCTGGCCCGTCCTCCACTACGGCAGCATCCCCCGGATGGACACCGACAGCTGGCGGTTCCACGCCTGGGGCCTCGTCGCGGAAGAGCGCCAGTTCACGTGGGACGAATTCAACGCGCTCGGCGAAACCACGGATGTCAGCGACATCCACTGCGTGACCACCTGGAGCAAGTACGACAACGAATGGGCGGGTGTGCCCTTCCGCAAGCTCTACGACGAGATCCAGGTGAAGCCCGAGGCGAAGGTCGTGATGGTGCACAGCTATGGCGGCTACACCACGAACGTCCCCCTCGAAGACCTGCTTGCGGAGGGTGTGCTCTTCGCGCGTACCCATAACGGCGAGCCGCTCAGCAACGACCACGGCTGGCCGATTCGCCTCGTGGTGCCCCACCTCTACTTTTGGAAGAGCGCGAAATGGGTGGGTGGCATGCAGTTCCTCGACGAGGACCGCCCCGGGTTCTGGGAGATGTACGGCTACCACATGTACGGCGACCCCTGGGAAGAAGAACGCTACGGCTGATTTTGAGGGCGCCACGGCGGTCCCGATCGCTGCTTTCGACCCCGGCCTAGGTTAGCTCGCGCCCCGGTACCGGCGTGGCGGACCTCCGCTGGCCGCGTTAATCCCCTCGCTCGGCGGCGGCGAGCAGCTCCTCGGCGGCGCCACGGTTGGCGGGCGTATCCCCGCCCAGCATGAGCGCGAGCTCGGCCACACGGCGCTCGCCGGTCACTTCGCAAAGGTCGCTCCAGGTGGCGCTGCCATCGCTTTCTTTCGTGACGACAAAGTGGCAGTCGGCGTAGGCCGCCACCTGCGGAAGGTGCGTCACGCAGAGGACCTGATGGCGCGCTGCAAGGCGCCGCAACGCCTGCCCCACCACCGATCCGGCGCGCCCGCCGACGCCCTCGTCGACCTCGTCGAGGACTACGAGGCGGGGCTCGGCAGCCGCACCCAGCACGGTCGTCAGCGCGAGCAGGAAGCGCGAGGTCTCGCCACCGCTGGCGACCGCTGCCAGGGGCCGGGGCGGAGCACCGGGGTTGAAGGACGCCAGCAACTCCATCTGGTCGACCCCCGACTCGGTGAAGGCGCGGGGGTTGTGCTCGCTGGTCTCTGCCGGTCGCGTATCACTGGCGATCACGTCGTAGTCGGGGAGGGCGACAGGAAGCCCCGAGGGGTCGTCGTCGCAGGCGAAGCCGGCCGCGAGGCTCGCCCCGCGCATCTCCAGGCCGACGAGCTCCTCCGACACCGCCCCGATGAGGCCCCCGGCGGCCGCGCGGCGCGCCAGCGAGAGCGACGCCGCCGTCCCCGCGGCCGCGTCAGTCAGCTCGGCCGCCCGCGCCTGCATCGATTCGAGCGACGCCCCGGCCCCCTCGATCGCCTCGAGCCGGGCCCGCGCCGAGGCTTCGTAGGCGAGGATGTCGGCCACGCGCTCACCGTACTTCCGACGCAGGCGAGCGATCAGGTCGAGCCGCTCATCGATGGCGCCGAGACGCGTGGGGTCGTCTTCGAGAGCGTCGCGGTAACGGTGGAGGGCGCGAACGAGCTCAGAGGCCGCGGACTCCAGGGTGACAGCGGGATCGGCGATCTCGGCAGCGGTAGGGTCGCGCTCGACGATGTCGTGCGCAGCGGCGACGGCTTCGCCGAGGGGCGGGGCATCGAGCGACGCGAGCGCCGTCGCCACCCCCTCGAGGAGGCGGCCGGCGTTCGCGAGCCGAGACTGCTCGGCCCGCAGTGCTTCGTCCTCGCTCGCTTCGAGGGCGGCACTCTCGATCTCGTCGACCTCGAAGCGGAGCTGATCGCGGAGGCGCTCGCGCTCCCGCGCGTCGGTACTCACCGCCTCGATCTCACGTCGCAGCGTGCGCAGCTCGCGAACCTGAACGGCCATCACTTCGCGCTGCTCCGTGAGCCCGGCAAACACGTCCAGGACGCCGAGCTGCACCGCCGGACGGAGCAGCCTGAGCTGCCCCGATTGGCCGTGAATGTCGATGTGCTCGGCGCCGAGAGCGCGGAGCCTTTCGGGCGGCACGCCCGTGCCGTCCACGTGCGCGGCCGTGCGCCCCGAGAGCCGCACCGTGCGCTCGATCGTGATCGGCTGACCACCCGTCAGGAGGTCGGCCCGGACCGCGGCGCTCTCTGCGCCGGGCGCCACGACACTGCGGCCGTGCCGCCCACCGAAGAGAAAGTCGAGCGCGTCCACGATGATCGACTTGCCCGCGCCGGTCTCGCCGGTAACCACGTTGAGGCCCGGCCCGGGGGCCAGGACGACAGCTCGGGCGACGGCGAAATCGGTGACGGTGAGCTTTTCAAGCACCATCGTTCATGGTGCTGCTGAGCTGGATCTCGAGGCGCCCGGTGAGGTCGGCATAGAACGACGACGGGGAGCGTAAGCGCGCAAATCGCGTCCTGTGCGGACTCGCCCCGACGGCGACCTGGGCGCCGCCTCCGAGGGGCACGTCCTCCTGGCCATCGACGGTGAGGATCGCACCCTCATCTGAGCGTACAGTCAGCAGCACTTTGGAATCTGGCTGGAGGACGAGCGAGCGACCGATTGCGAGGTGCGCCGACACCGGCGTGACCACGAGATGGTGCTCGCCCGGCGAGAGGATCGGGCCCCCGGCACTGAGCGAATAGCCGGTGCTGCCCGTCGGGGTCGCAACGATCATCCCGTCGCAGCGGTAAACGGCGACCCGGGCATCGTCGATTTCGAGCTCAACGTAGACGGGGCGGCCCGGCGCTCGGCGGCTGAGGACGACGTCGTTGAGGCCGTGGAAGGTACGGCCGGCCGCGTCACCGGCCACGATGGTGCAAGTCACCATCAGGCGCTCCTCGATCCCCCACTCACCCGCCACGAGCCGTTCGAACTCCCCAAAGACTTCGTCCGGGCTGATGCTGGTGAGGAAACCGAGCCGCCCCATATTCACGCCGAGGATGGGCGCGCCATCGGGCACGGCGATTCGCGCGGCGCGCAGGACGGTGCCGTCACCGCCTAGGCACAGGATGAGGTCGGCCCCTGGGATCCCGGGGCTTGGGGGATCGGCCCAGACGTCCGCTAACGAGACCGTGATCCCTACCCGCTCGAACTCCTTAGCAATGCGCTCAGCGAGCGCAAACGCGGGCTGGTTGCCCTCGGGCCAGAGCACGACCACCCGCTTCAGCATGACGCGCCCTTTTCCGGACTCCTGAGATGGACCAGGATCTCGCGATTTCCCTTGTCGCCCGTCACTGGCGAATCGATCGTGCCCAGCACGGCCCAGCCCGCGGTTGCGGCCCACTGCACGAACTCGTCACGGACGCGCGTGCGCACGGCCTCGTCGCGAATCACGCCCCCGCGGGGAACGTCCGCGGGGCCGGCCTCGAACTGCGGCTTGAGCAGTACAACACCACCGGTCCCGTTGGGGACGCGCGAGGCCACCGAGGGCAGCACCTTGCGTAGTGAGATGAACGACACGTCGGCAACGAAGAGGTCGAGGGGCGGGAGCGGGGGGAGGTCACGGGCGTTCGTGCCCTCCATGAGCGTGACCCGAGGGTCCTCGCGCAGGCGCTGATGGAGCTGCGCGCGGCCGACATCGACCGCCAGCACCGACAGCGCCCCGCGCTGCAACAGGCAATCGCTGAAGCCGCCCGTGGACGCGCCGATATCGAGGCAGCGACGGCCCCTCGGGTCGATCGCGAACGCATCGAGCGCGGCCTGGAGCTTGCGACCGCCGCGGCTCACGTACGGATCGACCTGGGTCAGTTCGAGCGGCGCGGCCTCTTCGAGCAGGGTCGCCGGCTTCACGAGCGTGAGCGTGCCGGTGCGGGCGCGACCCGCCATGATCAGGCGCCGCGCACCCTCACGGGAGTCGGCCAGGCCACGGCGCACGAGGAGCTGGTCGGCGCGGACGCGAGGCATCGCGTAAAGGCTAGCGCATGGTGGAGTTCAAAGTTCGGAGTTCGGAGTTCGGAGTTCGGAGCTCGTCCCGCGACCGCCCCGGCTATCCTGGAAGGCGAGATGATCCGCGCACCGAATTGATCTGAACGCCCGCACGCAAGGGCACCGCCGCGGCAGTGGCTGTCGTCGACGACCACCACTCCCCCGGAGGCTTGCCATGCGTCTGTATTCCGAATTCGCCGATTGGTTCCATCTCCTCACCGCGCCCGCCGACTACGCCGAGGAGGCGGGCCACTATCGCGCCGCCCTCGTCGCAGCCTGCGCAGGTCCGGCCGAGACCCTGCTCGAGCTGGGCTCCGGCGGCGGCAACAACGCTTCGTTTCTGAAGCAGCACTTCGCCTGCACCCTCACCGACCTGTCGCCGCAAATGCTCGCGATCAGCGCCGACCTCAACCCGGAGTGCGAGCATGTCGAGGGTGACATGCGCTCGCTCCGCCTCGAGCGGACGTTCGACCTCGTCTTCGCGCATGACGCCGTGGACTATATGACGACGCTCGACGACCTTCGCACGCTGGCCGCAACGGCCTTTGCCCATACGCGCCCAGGCGGCGCCGCACTCTTCGCGCCCGATTGCGTGCGCGAGAGCTTCGTGCCCGAGACGGACCACGGGGGCCACGACGGGGACGACGGCCGCGCGATGCGCTACCTCGAGTGGACGCACGACCCGGACCCGGCGGACACGCAGTATGACGTGGAGATGGCCTACCTGATGCGCGACGCCGACGGCCGCGTCGAGGTGGCCCACGACCACTGGACCTGCGGGCTATTCCCGCAAGCCGAGTGGCACGCCGTGCTCGGCGGCGCGGGCTTCGAAGTGCGCGACTACCCCTCCTACGATCCGGTGGAATACCCCGCTTTGCGGCTCTTCCTCTGCCACCGGCCGTCGTGACCGCTTTGAACCGCTGTCGAAGCTGCACAGGGAGGGGGAGCGATACGTCTCTACGCTGAACTCGCCGACTGGTTTCAGCTGGTCACCGCCCCTGCGAGCTATGCGGAGCCGGCCGCCCACTATCGCGCTGCCCTCCTCGACGCCTGCGCAGGTCCGGCGACGACACTGCTCGAGCTGGGCTCCGGCGGCGGCAACGGCGCCTCGCACTTGAAGCAATGGTTCGCCTGCACCCTCACCGACCTTTCGCCGCAGATGCTGGCGATCAGTGCGGCCCTCAACCCCGAGTGTGCGCACATCGAAGGAGACATGCGCTCGCTG
>Ga0310121_10004674_pt1 | contig 11984 bp, 13 predicted proteins | sample CB27_Tmax_986_MG_FD_203504 | JGI IMG/M metagenome (GOLD analysis project Ga0310121, IMG submission 203504) | Marine microbial communities from Western Arctic Ocean, Canada - CB27_Tmax_986 | ecosystem: Environmental > Aquatic > Marine > Oceanic | place: Canada: Western Arctic Ocean | collected...
CTCCAGTTTCGACGGGAGGAAAGGCAAAACCGAAGACGAAGTGAGGAAGGATCCGAGCTCTGGGTAGTTAGCGTCTCGGCCGTGCCCCCCATGGGCCGACCCGTGCTCTTGCCGGGTCAAACCGGGAAAACAGACCCCTCAGGGGCCTGGCTAAGAAACACCCGATAGATCCCCGATCCGCCTCACCTGAGGATGCAACAGAACAGGAACCACTCGCTACTCAGAATCAGTGGAGTGAGCGGACAATCCTGCGATGATCGTATCCACATGCATCACGAACTCGAGAGCGTTGTGGATGATCGTGTTTCTGTCGTCGCCTGAGGCTTGTGGAACCCAGTAGCCTTCAGGATGCTGTTGCGAGACGAACCAGTCTCCCATCCGGTAGGTCCAGTCCCGATACTGCGTTTCCCCAGTGACGAGATAGAGCAGAGAACTGCCCCAACCGCTCTTGCACACCGGATCGTATTTGAACTGGTGTTCGGTCGCTGACATCGAGAACGCCTGGTAGAGTCTTGCCAGGTCGAGGTATTCCGATCGGGGTTCTGCCAGGTAGAGCCGACAGAGAAAGCCGGCGGCGATTCCTCCTAGCGTCCAGCGCTGGTTGCGGTCGATCGAGTTCTCGACTACGTACCAGAACTGATCCTCCTCAGAAAAGGTCCGTGTGGGCTCCTGGCGGGCGCGAGACCAATCGTAGAAAAAGCGCCGGGGTAGGTCGTCCTGGGCGTCGTAGATCGTTTGAAGAAATCGGTAGACGGCACGAGCCTGCTCGAGATGTCCGGTTGCGAGGCAGGAAAAACCAGCCCCGGTGGTATAGGGGATGCTCATGCCATCGCCCATCGAGCCATCCTCCAAACGATCGTTGGGGAAGCCTCCCGAGATCGGGTCTTGTAGTCTCAAAAACTCCGGCATCAGACCATACGAGAGATCGTACTGCCCTGCCAGGTGGGCGCCCAGGATCAGAGCAGAATCCCGATAAGCCCAGGCATCGTAGATAGTTCGGTAGGGTCCACCAATCGTGCCCTCCGAGGTCAGCATATGCTTGCGGATCCAACCACATATGCCGCTGGCGGCATCGCTTTCCCCTACCAGGGAGAAAGTCCAGGGAGCCCGGTAGAAAAAGTATCCACCCGAAGTAGCATCACCAATAGACCCGTCTGCATTGATCTGATCCAAGAGCCAGTCCGTCGCGCTTTGACGAGTGGCACGATAGGCTGTCAGTCGATCGTGCTCAACACCATTCTTCGTAGTGGTCATCATTGTCCCCCTTCAGTGAGCAGTGAGCAGTAAACATCGCTGGATAGTGAGAAGAACGGTCACTAGTCAACATAAGTCGAATATCGCCTTGGGCCTGAGCAACGCTAGACAAATCACTCCTTCACACATCACTACTCTCCCACTGCTCACTGCTCACTGCTCACTGCTCACTGCTCACTCAACTTAGCGCAGCGTGAGACCTCCGTCCACCGGGATCACCGTCCCGGTTATGAAATCAGCCGCCGGGGAGCACAGGTAAAGAACCGCGCCTGCCAGATCTTCGACGGTAGCCAGCCGGTTCAATGGGATGCGCGAAAGCAAATGATCCCTCATTCCTGGCCGATCCAGCGTCTGCCGAGCCAGCTCTGTTTCAATGAATGTGGGCGCGACAGCGTTCACGGTGATCTGATGCGGGGCCCACTCCAGCGCCAGTACCCGGGTCAACATCAGCAGCCCCGCCTTACTCGAAGAGTAGGCCGCCCGCTCCTCCATTGGAATCAGGCCTGCCGCCGAGGACACGTTTATGATCTTGCCCTCTTTTCGAGCGATCATGCTTGACGCAACCTCCTTGGAGCAGAAGAACGCTCCTTTCAGGTTGACATCAAGAATCTGGTCCCACTGATCTTCGGTTACTTCAGTGGCGGGACGAGGGATATTGATCCCAGCGTTGTTCACCAGGATATCGATCGGACCGAGGTTCTGCTCCACTGAGGCGACCGCCTCGCGGATATTGGAGAGGTCGGTCACCTCCAATTTGGCAGGAAAGCTCCGCCGACCCAGGGCCTTGATACGACTTGCAGTCTCCTCGAGACTCTCGAGCTGGCGAGCCGTGATGGCCACGTCAACCCCAACCTCCGCCAGTTTGACAGCGATTCCTGCGCCTATTCCCCGACTAGAGCCGGTAACCAAGGCCGTTTTTCCTTCTAACAACAAAGTGCTTCCTGTGTGAGCGATCGAACCTCAAACCAACAGTGACACCGGACCGCTAGCCTCAACCTGCAACCCCTTCCCCACCTCATCCGCACCAGACAATGATCATCCGAGCCAGCACTCGAGCCGTCTCCACCAGACTCTCCAACTCGACGTATTCGTCCGGCGCATGAAGGTTGGCCCCACTGGGACCATAGTAGACCGCCTGCTCTCCCTTCTGAGCACTGAAGTAGCGAGCGTCAGCCGTCCCCGGAAATACTTCCTGTTTCAGGCTCCGGCCGCGCACGGTTTGATGCGCTTCGGAAAGGGAATGGATGAGGCTGCCATCGCCCGCTTCCGAATCCAGGGCCCACCCGAGAGCTCTAAAACCAGGAAAGCGTAGGGTCGGTGGCTGCTCTACTAGCCAGGGATCGCTCGAGCTCGCGCGTTCCAGATGGGTCTCGACGAAGCTCCGAGCCTGGTCGAAGGACCAGCCGATCGGGAATGACATCCGGCAGGTAAAACGGCACTCCAGAGGGACGTTCGAAGGCCAGTCCCCGCCCTGGATCTTTCCCACGCTCAAGGTCAGCGGATTCTTGTATCCCGCAAAGGAGGGATGGTCGAAAGCCGCGTTCAGAGCTTCGACGGCTGCCGGCTTGAGCCGTGCTATCAGGGAAGTCGCGGTTTCGATAGCGTTGACATACTGACCGGCCTTGCCCACGTAGGCGGGTTTTCCGCGTACCGTGACCTCGAACCAAAGGACGCCCGGAGTGGCCGTCCAGGCTTGCAGGCCGGTGGGCTCGGTGATGACGGCGCCATCGACCTTCCCGCTGCGGATCCGGCTGGCCAGCATTCCGTTGCCGGTGCACTCTTCCTCGATCACGCTCTCGAAAATAACAGGGCCGCGAAGGTCGACTCCTGTGTCCATGACCGCCTGGATGGCGAGGAGAGCGGCCGCCAGCCCTGCCTTCATGTCCATGCTGCCTCTGCCATACATCCGTCCATCGGTGATGGTGGCACCCCAGGGATCGTAGCTCCACCAGTCGACCGGCTCTGGACTGACCACATCTACGTGACCGTTGAGCACCAGCGATCTGCCCGCCCCTCCAGCGGGTTTGAGGGTGCCGCGGACGTTTGGCCTCTCCTGGTATCCCCAGTCCACAGGAGCGAAGGTGGAATGTGACGACAGGTCTTCGAGGTCGAGATCCCACCTCTCGGCCTCCAGGCCCATGCCCTGAAGATGGCGGTAGAGAATGTCCTGAGCAGGGCGTTCCGCCCCCAACAGGGTAGGGCATCGGACCAGATCGCCGAGAAGCTGGATGTAGTCGTCGCGATAATGGTCCACAGCGGCGGCAGCGGCGTCCTGCTGGGCGAGGGCCGTTCCCGTCAGCCTACCGTCGCTCATCTCCATAGTGGACCTTAGGGAAGCCTATTCAATAACGGAGCGGACATCCACCGCATCCCTTAAACCGTCGCCAATGAAGTTCACGGCCAGAACGATTATCGCGATCGCCAGGCCCGGGGACATCCACAGCCAGGGTAGACTGGAAAGCACCGCAGGTGATTGTGCTTCGTTGAGCATACCGCCCCAGCTCGGAGTAGGTGGACGAACCCCGAGTCCCAGGAAGCTCAATGTTGCCTCCAACAGAATCGCATTGGCGATACCAAAGGTCGAGAGGACCGTCAGTGGGCCGAAGGCGTTGGGTAGGATGTGCCGAAGAATGATTCGAACGCTGTTGCTGCCGACGGCGCGAGCTGCCAGGACGAACTCCTCCTCTCGAATTGCCAGGATCTGGCCTCGTATGAGACGACAGGTACGAGGCCACTGGAGCAAGCCGATCACGACAATGACAGAAGTCAGACTTGGTCCGATGATGGAGACGAAGATCATCACCATCAAAAGCGCTGGGATGCTCAGCAAGGTGTCCGTCAGTCGCATGATGATCTGATCCAGCAGACCTCCAAAGTAACCGGCCAGCGCTCCCAGGAAGGATCCGATGAAGGTGTAGAGGGCCACCGCGAGAATACCCACGGTTAGCGAAATACGGCTGCCGTATACCAGCCGGCTCCATACATCCCGTCCGATCAGATCGGTACCCAGCCAATGATCGGTGCTCGGGGCCTGACGCAGTGCGTCCAGTCGAACTTCCAAGGGGTCGTGTCCTGTTACCAGCGGGGCCGCCAGGGACAACAGGATGATGAGGAGCAAGGCGGCAGCCCCTCCTACAGCGAGGCGGTGCAGCATAAAGCGGCGCATCACCTGCCGGAACAGGGACTCGTATTTGAATTCGGTAGTTTCCTGAGCCTTCATTCTTGTCTGGTTCACCTAGGAGCCTGCGCGGTAGAAATTGATCTACTGAGAAAACGGTAGAATCGGCCCATATTTCCCTGATTTTTCGACGAATAGAACAACTATGCGCCTCGAAATCGAGAAAATCTGGCCTCGATTCCCCGCTTTCTCGCCACGATCATTTCTATCGCGCAGACTCCTAGTCCCGCCCAACGCGGACTCTTGGATCGGCGGCCGCATAGGCAATGTCGGCAATGAGCCCACTCAGGAGGACTCCGGTCCCAACGACCAACACGACGCCCATCAACAGAGAGGGGTCTCGATCGGAAGCCGCTCGGACCGCCATAAAACCCATCCCAGGCCAGGCAAAGATCTGCTCCGTCACAATTGCCCCAACCACCAACTCCGGGAGCAGTAGTCCGAGGATGCTGATGATCGGCACCAGCGCGTTGCGAAGCGCATGTCGCAAGAACACCGCCGGGTCCGCAAGACCTTTCGCCCTGGCCGTGACGACGTATTCCCGGCGCAAGACTTCCAACATGCTGGCGCGCGTGTAACGCATTAGTTGCGCGGCGTTCGCCAGGCCCAGGATGCCTGCCGGGAGAACCAGATGGCTCAAGCGATCCGCCAGAGACGGGACTCCACCCAGTGTGGCCATGCCGCTGGTAGGCAGGACCCGGAGGTAGACTCCAAAGACATAGATCGCCAGTAGGCCCAGAAAGAAGGTAGGCGTGGAGATCATCGTCATCGTGAAGCCCGTCAACACATAATCCAGCTTCGAGTACTGCTTGATGGCAGAGATCACCCCGAAGGGGATACCCAGGAAGAGACCGATCAGCAGTGCCGTTCCCATCAGTTGCAGGGTGACCGGCAAGCGCACGGCCAGCTCCTCCGAGATCGATCGACGAGTGACGATCGAGAACCCGAGATCCCCTCGCAGCAGCCCCTCCAGCCAGCGTAGATATCGGACGGGGACGGGCTGGTCAAGGCCAAGCTCGCGTCGTTTTTCCTCGATCCACTCCGGCGACTGCTGAGCGAGCACGCTAGGATCCAATCGAGCTAAAAGGGGGTCGCCCGGTGCCAGCGAGAGCGCCGCGAAAGCGATGAAAGTGATGCCCAGCAAGACGGGGACGGAAATCAGTAGACGGCGTATGATGAATTGGCTCACAGGCGATTTTCTCTAGGCACTATTGAGTAGTGAGCAGTAAGCAGTGACAGTGAACATCGCAGGATAGTGGGCAGAGAACCGTCATTAGTCAAGATAACTCAAGATATTGCTCAGGAAACGCTTGACACTTCACTCTTCCACTGCTCACTAATCAACTACTCACCAGAAAGCGTCCAGGTCTCGATATTGGAGAACGTGCGCCTGGAGTCGCGGTAGACCTTGAACCCGCCTCCCAGTCGCTTGGTGGCCGCATGAAAGTCGTGGCGCGACCAGAGCGGCAGGATGGGTACATCCCGATTGAGGATCCTAGCCACCTCGTGGTAGACCTCATCGCGTTCGTCGGGGTCGATAACCTGACTTGCCTTGGCGAAGAGCTGATCGAGTTCGCAGTTGAGGTATCCAGATTGCCATTCCTTTCTGTGGCAGTTGAAGTAGGTCGCCGACACGTGGGGACCCACTCCATAAGCTCCTCCGTTGGATCCGAACATCTCAAGCAGGTGCCGCTGTTCCATGATCCGAGAGATGAAGGCGGTCGAGTCCATGGCGTCGAGACGGACGTTGAGCCCGACCTGCCGCAGCTGATGCTCGAAGATTGGGAAGATCATGGGAGCGCTGGGATAGGTTTGATCGTACACGATGCGCAGGGGAGGCTCTAAATCGAACTCCGCCTCCCGCAGTAGGCGTCTCGATTTCTCTGGGTTGTAGTCGTAGGGATTCAAGTCAGCGTACCCGTCCAGAGCTGGGTTGGCTCCCCGCAGCACCCGGGCGTGCCCCCGGAAGACGTGCTCGACGATACTCTTCCGATCGATCGCATGGTAGACAGCCTGGCGAAAGCGTCGGTCCTGAAGGCGAGGGTCCTCGCCTATAAAATACAGAGCGGTCATCCCGACCCCAGGTCCGGAGATGATGTTGAGACCTTCAAGCCCGGTGAGCCGCTCGAATCCAAATAGCTTCAGGCGCAGGGCCAGGTCGAGCTCGCCGCTCTCGAGTTGGGCGAATGCCACCTCGGAACGGAGCCGTTTCATGAACACCTTCTCGATCTGGGGTTTACCTTTGAAGTAGTCCGGATTGACATCGAATTCGGCCATTTGATCGGTCAGGTACCGGACAAACTTATAGGGGCCGGTTCCCACCGGTGAGGAAGAGGCAAACTTGGTCGATTCGGGGGCATCTGGAGACGTGTCTTTCAGAACGTGTTCGGGGATCATGACGCAAGTGGGCTCGGTCAGGCGATGAAGAAAAAGAGCATCAGGCAGGGTCAGGGTCACGCGTATCGTGTGGCTATCCAGCAACTCGAGACCCGAAATGCTGTGGGTCCTACCCTCTTTGTAGTCCTGCGCTCCGTCAACCGTTTCAAGGTATTTGACGTATCGGTAGGGCTCGAGCACCTGGCGTTCGAAGGAAAAGCGGACGTCCCCTGCGGTAAAAGGGGTTCCATCGTGCCAGCGGACATCGCGGCGCAGATGGAATGTGTAGATCCTTGCATCCCCGCTGATGTCCCATTTTTCGGCCAGGTCTGGGATGATGGTCGTCAGATCTCTGTCTAGCTTTACCAAGGTGTTGAAAAGGAGGTAGAAGACTACGGCCTGGCTGAAGGTCTGGTAGGCGGCGGGGTGCCACAGAGGAGTGATGTCCCCGATCCAGACGAAACGGAGTGTCTTGGTCTCGGCGTCGGATCCTGCATCTGCTGGACTTGCCCCGCTTCCACCTCCCCCGGATGTGAGAGGTGTGCAGCAGACGAGGGGCAGCATGAGAGCCGCCAGTCCGCAAGTCCGGAGCAGCGACTTCAGTCCTGACATAGACCCTCGGTGGGTAGAGTGACCTCACGGGTCGATGGCGCCGTCTGGTCCTGGGGATGGGTGCTTTGAAGTCCAAGAGTCCGAATCACTTCTCTCCTCCGGAGGCAAAACAGAGGTTGACTGCCTGGCATCCCTCGCCGAACCACTGAAACGGGGGGCGGAGGTCGAGATCCTCGATCGGAAAACGAACCTTGCAGCTGTCATGTTGGGAAGAGTAGTGCGTCGCCAGAATCTGCTCCAGGGCGTGACGGGAGCTGCTTCCGTTTGACAGAGAATCGCGTCCGGTTTCCATAGCCTCGATCAGATCCTCCAGCAGATAGACCATGGGAGCCGTATATCTCATCACCTGGGGAAAAGGGTGTTGCAGCAGCTCCCGGAACTGGTTGTTTCGGTTTCGCTTCCACAACTGTGTCTCATTGCCGCTCCAGCTGATGGCACCCTCGGTTCCGCAGATTTCGCTACGCGTAAGGCTGTGGCCATCTCTACCGTTGAAGAAAACCCGGACCCCATTGTCGTAGACGGCGTAAGCGGTACCCCCAATGTCCACACCTCGCTGGGTGGGTACTACCGACATTTCGGCTGCAGGGTCTTCGGCGTGGCCGATCAGCCAACGGGTGGGAGTGTCGTCGACAAAGTAGTTTGCCAGATCGTAGAAATGCGTTCCACTCAAGAAGAGGCGACCGGCCCAGGTCATTGAGAGAGTTAACACGTCTCCGATCTCACCCTGCTCGATCAGTTCCTTGGTGCGGATCACAAAAGGATCGCCGCGACGGGTGTGGTTGATCGAGAGTGCAACTCCGCCTGTCTCGCAAGCATTTACTATGGCATCGGCCTCGCCGAGCGTAGGACACAGGGGCTTCTCGCAGAAGATTCCCCGCACTCCAGCCTCGACGCAGTCCTGGATATGCTGAGCATGGAGTGAAGGAGGGCTAGCGATGCTGACGATCTCGGGGCGCTCGTCTTCGAGCATATGCCGGTGGTCGGAATAGAGCGGACGGACCTCCCAGCGTTCTCCGAAATCCTGGAGTCGCTTCTGATCGGGATCCGCTCCCGCTACCAGTTGGGTTCGAAGATGGGTCTTCAGGACTTCGGAGTGCCCAAAGGGTAGGATCAACCGACCCCTCAGGCCCGCGATCTCGTCCATGCAATAGCTGCCCATCGACCCGCACCCGATGAGTGCTGCCCGGTAGACCTTGTCGCTCCCGGAAGTCGGCATAAGATTCAGTCCTCGGTCTTGGCGAAGAAGGCGACCAATAATAACATCCTGAGCAACGCTCGGAACTACCGGGATTAGACTTCATCGATTTCTCGAAGGGGGACTGCTAAACTCCGAGATCATGAAAAGAAGAACGTTCCTGAAAAAGACGACGAGTGCTGGTGGAATGGTGCTTTCTTCGCTGGCAGTGGGGACTGGATTATGCACCAGCGAATTGCTGTCCGCAGCCCGATCTTCGAAGGCGTCCGATAAAGGAAAGAGTCCCATCAGGGTCGGGGTCATCACTCAAAAGGGCGGACCTCACCTGACTATCTACCTCAAGGCCCTGGCGGCGAGTGAAGGTTTGGCGGGGTTCGCCATCTCGGATGAGAGTGGTGCGACCTTCGAGCAGGCCGAGAGCTCGCTAGGCCAGCGGTTTCCAGATCTAGGAAAGTTTCGGGACTATCGCAACATGATCGAGAAGTTCAAGCCGCAGATGGTGCTCATTTCGCTGGAGGCACATCTCGCCCCGGATCGAATCCGGGAGGCTTTGGAAGGAAACTGCAGCGTCCTGGCCGAGAAGCCGGCTTGTGTCCGAGCGGAGGACTTCGAGCCTCTGGTGCAGCTCGCCGAGTCCAGGAAGCTGCACCTGATGCTGTCGCTGCCCGGACGGTTACACCCTTCGGCGATCAAGGCGAAGGAGTTGATCCGTTCCGGATTTCTGGGAAAGCTCTATGGCACCCAGGTGTTCCAGGTCAAGGACCAGACGCGACTGACCCGACCCAGCTACCAGGATTCCTGGTTTGCCTTCAAGAACAAGGCCGGGGGAGGACATCTGATCTGGCTGGGAATACACAATTTGGATCTGCTCCAGTACCTGGCCGACGATCCCATCGCTAAGGTCTCCGCCGTTTGCAGGAATGTAGGTGGACAACCGGTCGAGATCGAAGACGCGGAAGCGTTAGCGTTCCAGTTCAAGAACGGAATGGTGGGTACCTTTCACGGTGGCTATTATCTGGAGCAGGGGGGGACCCAATCCGCGCTCACGATTTGGGGCTCGAAGGGTTGGCTTCGAATCAGCGGCTCTCGACACAAATCCGACTCGCGGCAGCAGTTGGATTGGCAATCGACCCACCCCGATGCACCGGAAGGGATCCAATCGATTCCTCTCCCAACCGACGTCAACAGCTACCAACTGCTGGTGCAGGCTGCGATAAAGGCCTCAGCAGGGATAGACGAGGCCCCTCTTACCGGCAGGGATTGCCTCCAGGTGCTCCGAGTGATCTTCGGTGCGTATCGCTCCTCGGAGACGGGACGAGAGCAGAGCATCGGCTAGGAGGAGCGGTAGATTATGCGGAATATGTTGGTCTTCGTTGCTCGCGGGATTCCTGGATCCTACCGTCTTAGTTGCAGAAGAAGGAACGGGCGCACTAGAGATCAACGGCGCCTTCGAGGCAGACCTCCAAGAGACCAATGCACAGCTTGTTTTCAATCAGCGCGCCAGCATTTGGATGCTTCAGATCAGATCTCGGCGAGAGTACAAGAAGCAGCACGGCAGCGGCTTCACGGCCAACCTGTTTTTCTCAAGAAAGTTTGATGCCGCCTCAGACACCTACCCGATCCGCTTCCAGTATCTATCCAGTAGCGATACCCTGGGAGGATCCGTAATAGTCTCAGGGAAAAAACGGGTCGTGTTTTCCCACGACACCGAGGGTACCGCTAACTTTGCAGCCTTCGATGAGCGGGTCGAAGGCAGTTTTGAGTTTTTCGCGTACAGTGGTTCCAAGGAACCGAGGCAAAAGATCTCCGTAAAGGGAACCTTTAGTTGCCCCCGGGGCGAGGCTCTGAAATAGTCCTCGAATCCAACGACGATTTCAGTACAGAAGGCGGCTCTTACACAGAGTCACACACAGAAATGGGATAATCCGCTTTGTGCGCCCGTAGCTCAGCTGGATAGAGCAACGGACTTCTAATCCGTAGGTCGCAGGTTCGAATCCTGCCGGGCGTACCAATCTTTTCAAGGGATTAGGGCAATCACCCTAACCGACCCCCGTGCCAGTGATGACCGCGTTGATGGTTGCCCCGCCTAGACGATTACCCCTTTCGTGCGCTCCCTCGCTCGTCTTTGTCTTTAGGAGATGGAGCTGTAGTAACGACTCTCGGTCTCCGGTAGCCCCCCACAAGCTCTCGATGTTCCCCTTTAGCTCCTCCAGCGCCCATGAGGTGCTCTGGTCAAGGAAATCCTTGGCGATGACCTTGAGCGTGCCGGTTTCGCGCACCAGCTCGGCGAAGCGAAACTGCAATCCGGCCATGCCTACTCCTCATCCTCGGTGTCAATCCGATCCTGGTCAAGCGGATCAACCATTGCCGCCAGCGCAGGGTTGTCCTTCGCATTCGTGATTTCCATCCAGACGGCATCGGCAAACGCTGGCCAGTGGTCTGGGCGAATCCGGACAGCACTCGCGGGCGTACCAAACTCCCCAGTTGGCTGAAGGTCGGCGTTCAAACAGACGACTGGAGGGCAGCCCATCGACGTCGAGGATTCTGCAGTGCTCTCACTTCAGTTCGAGAACGGCGCACTGGGCACCCTTCACTCGGCCTACTACTTGGACGGAGGCTATCAGAGCCAGATCGTCATATGGGGTTCACAGGGTTGGCTGAGGCTGGCCGGTGGAGGGACGTTCGAGAGTGACCTCGAATGGTCTTCGACCCGTGATGGAGGGCCAAAAGAGGTTCACACCTTTTCCTATAACCGAGAGCCGAAGTCTACAGCGGGAATTCAAGCCTTGATACAGGCAGTGGTGGATGCCACTCTGGGCCTGAGAGAGCCTCCGGTTGCAGCGGCGGAATGCCTGCAAGTCCTGAAGCTGGTGTCTGGCCTCTACGCCTCCGCTCGAGAAGGCGCGATCACGGCTGTCACCTGATGGCGTATCCCACGGTGATCTGGACCGGAACGAACTACGACATCATTCCAGGCATCACGGCCCTGGCCCTGCTTCCCTGGGTCGACCGCATTCATAAGCGAACCCTCCAGGCGTGGAACGTGGGGATGGCCGGAGTGCTTGTGGTCACGGTAGTCACGGCCGGGCTCGCAGCGCCCACGCCATTCTGCCAGATCGCGGGTGACCCGGCCAACGTCTTCATCTCGAGCTTTCCCTTCATCTGGCTTCCCACGGTTCTCGTGGCGTCAGCCTGGCTCGGCCACATCGTTCTCTTTCGCCGACTGCGCAGGGCCTGAGGGAGCGGTCCCATCAGCGTGAACCAACCGATCCGCCTACGGGCCCCGGTCTGCTGTCGATGTCCCCCCGCTTCAAGCACCTAGCCGCTGGACGCGACGATACGACGACACCCTTGGCGGCCAGTACACTG
>Ga0310121_10004675_pt1 | contig 11984 bp, 6 predicted proteins | sample CB27_Tmax_986_MG_FD_203504 | JGI IMG/M metagenome (GOLD analysis project Ga0310121, IMG submission 203504) | Marine microbial communities from Western Arctic Ocean, Canada - CB27_Tmax_986 | ecosystem: Environmental > Aquatic > Marine > Oceanic | place: Canada: Western Arctic Ocean | collected...
CAGCTCGTTCAGTTCGCCAGCCAGATTCGCATTTGGCGCGGATTCGCCTCGTTATGAAACGGACATCGTTCCAATCTTCAAAGCCAGCTGTGTCCGCTGCCACAATCCGGACGCTCGTAAGGCGGAGTTGGATCTGAGCACACCTCAAGGATTGTTCCGCGGCGGCGAGTCGGGCGAGTCGATTGTCTCGGGCGACCCAGAGGCTAGTTTGCTTTACGAGTACATCCACGACGGTACGATGCCGCCAGCAGAGGACAAGCGGCTGACCGAAGCGCAAATCCACACGATCCACCGCTGGATCAAATCTGGCACACCCTTCGTTCAATCCGTCAACCTCGCAGAGTTGGCGGCTGCGGGCGAGGTCAACAATCACGATATCGAACCGTTGCTGCTACTGCGTTGTGCTTACTGCCATGGGTTGCGGAAGCAGGAAGGTGATTTGGACCTGCGAACCAAGGCTTCGATACTCAAGGGTGGCAAGTCCGGCCCCGCGATGATCTTGGGCCAACCTGAAGAGAGCCTGCTGCTCAAGAAAATTCACGCGGGCGAGATGCCACCCAATGACAAGTTGATCGTGGCCGGCGTCAAACCCATGGCGTCTGGCGAAATTGAAAAGCTGGCACGCTGGATTGAACTCGGTGCACCCGAGGTTTATGTGGAACCGGACGTTGCTTCCTTCGAGCCCGACGCCTTAGTGAGCGGCGAAGATCGTCAGTTCTGGTCCTTTCAGCCGCCGCGTGAAGTGGCGTTCCCGGCTGCGGATCACCCTGCGGTAAGAAACCCGCTTGACGCCTTTGTGATTCGTCGGCTCCGCGAGCAGAAGCTCGAACTTGCCAGCCCTGCCACCAAGACGTCGTTATTGCGCCGTGCATCGTTTGACTTGACAGGCCTCCCGCCAACGGCCGCCGAGATCGAGGCGTTTCTGGCCGACGACGGTCCGCTGGCCTATGGTCGACTTGTCGATCGCCTCTTGGCCTCGCCGCGCTACGGCGAACGCTGGGCACGGTTCTGGCTCGATGCTGCCGGCTATGCCGATTCGGAGGGAAAGAGAAGCGCCGATCCGATTCGCCCGCATGCCTACAAGTATCGCGATTACGTGATCCGCTCATTCAACGTCGACAAGCCGTACGATCGATTTCTGCGCGAGCAGCTGGCGGGTGACGAGTTGGCCGATTACGAAAACGCACCGAAAATGACATCCGAGTTGGTCGACAACCTGATCGCCACGGGCTTTTTACGGATGGCGCCGGACGGAACCGGTTCCGATGTCGTCAATTTTGTTCCCGAGCGAATGGAAGTCATTGCAGACGAAATGGATGTATTCGGTTCCACGGTACTGGGATTGACGATGAAGTGTGCACGCTGCCACAGCCACAAATACGACCCGATTCCGCAGCGGGACTATTACCGGTTAGTGGCCGTTTTCAAAGGCGCGCTAGACGAACACGATTGGCTCAAACCGGCGTTTGTTCCTGGCCAAACAAAGGTGACCAAACCGGGACGAGTCTTGCCTTATGCGACGGAAGAAGAGCTTCACGAGCTGAGTCGGCGTAATCGACAGATCGATCGCGACATTGCCCAGCAGCGCGCACAGCTCGCCGGACTGGCCGCATCGATTCGCGAAGAACATCTCAACGAGCAGTTGCGGCAGCTGCCCGAGGCACTGCACGAGGATCTGCGGGCGGTCTTTCGCACGCCCGGCGAACAGCGCGACGAGGTTCAACAGTATCTGTTTGCCAAATTCGAAAAGAAACTGTGGCTTTCCGACAAGGCGTTCAAACGCCACCAAGGGTACAAGCGGGCAGAAATAGAAGCCAACCGTTTTATCAAATCACTCGAAAGCGAGAAGAACGATCAGCCGCAAATCCGATCTCTATGGGATCGCGGCACCCCTTCGCCCACGTACATCTATCGGCGGGGAGATTACCTGCAACCAACACGGCTGGTCGGACCGGGAGTGCCGTCTGTTTTGACGGATGGCAAAACTCCCTTTGTCGTGACGCCGCCCTGGCCGGGTGCAGAAAAAACGGGCCGGCGGCTGGCGTTGGCCAACTGGTTGACCAAGCCCGATCATCCACTGACTGCCCGCGTGATGGTCAATCGGATTTGGAAACACCACTTCGGCCGCGGCATTGTGAAGTCCGTCGACAACTTCGGAAAGCTCGGTACGCCGCCCACCCACCCCGATCTGCTCGATTGGCTCGCGCGGCGGTTCGTGCACCAGGGTTGGAGCGTCAAAGCGATGCACCGGTTGATCATGACATCTGCCGTTTATCGGCAGTCGTCTGTCGTGCCTTTGAAAACCCTGAACGCCGACCCAGAAAACCAGTGGCTGGCGCGGATGCCCCTGCGGCGGCTGGATGCTGAGCAAGTGCGGGATACGCTGCTGTTCGTTGCCGGGATGCTGGACGAACGCCCGTTTGGCAGACCGGACGCGGTCCAGGTACGCGGCGACGGACTGGTGACGTCGATTGGCGCCGACGCCAGCTGGCGACGCAGCGTCTTTGTCAGGCACCGCCGCAAGGAAATGCCCACCGTCTTGGAGACCTTTGATCTGCCGCAGATGAACCCGGCTTGCCAACAACGGACGACATCGACGGTCGCGCAGCAAGCGTTGTTCTTGCTGAACAGCAAGGCCGTTCGCGAGTTGAGCGTCGATTTTGCGCGTCGCGTTTCTCCGCAGACAACCGACCTGCCGGAACGGATCGAACGTTGTTACTTGACCGCACTCGGCCGGCCGCCAACAGACGAAGAACGCCAAGTTGCCGAGCGGGCACTCGTGGCACTGACCGAGGAATGGTCGGCCAAGCTCGCAAGCGATGAAACACTCGCGAGCGATGAAACAGGCTTGGCCGCCGAGCGAGCACTCGGTGTGTTTTGCCACACGCTGATGAACTCCGCGGCGTTCTTGTATATCGATTGAGATAGAGAGGAAGATTGATAATAGGACAGCGATAATAGAACAGCACAGTGTGCCACTGACTCTGGCTCTGCCAGTGGGAAATTGCGGCTTAAGCGTCGCATACCGAGCAGTGGCAAAGCCATTGGCACGCCGTTGATTGTTTCCGATCAGGCGAGAGAGCTTGGTCAATTCTCACCGCGCCAAGCCGGTGGCTTGACTTTGGGTTAACCCTGAACACTTTTCGGTCCTGCGTTACTGCCACCGCGAGTCATGTCATGACAGAACTGCATCCTCCGCCACTAGAACAAGCAGCGCTCACGCGCCGCGGGTTTTTTCACCGGGCCGCCGACGGCTTGCAGGGAGCCGCCCTAGCCTATTTATTGAGCAGCGACCTGTTCGGTACCTCGACGCTGCACGCCTCCGAGACGGGATTGGTTCCGCCCAGTGGCGGACCCCGGCCGATCTACGACCTGCGGGTTCGCCAGCCACATCATGAGCCGAAGGCGAAGGCGGTAATCCAGCTGTTCATGAATGGCGGCCCTAGCCAAGTCGATCTGTTCGATCCAAAACCGATGCTGGACAAGCATCACGGTGAGCCGTACTTCGACAAGATCGCACAGGATGTTTCATCGCCTCAGGCCGCGGGTGGACTTTTGAGGAGCCCGTTTGAATTCAAGCAACATGGCGACAGCGGCATTTGGTTGTCGGACGCCATGCCGCATCTGGCTAGCGAAGTCGACAACATCGCAGTCATTCGCTCGATGTTCAATTCGCATCCCAACCATGAACCTGCCTTGTTCAAAATTCACTCCGGGCGATTACTACCTGGGCTCCCCACCTTGGGTGCTTGGGTTGTTTACGGCTTGGGGAGCGAAAACCAAAGCTTGCCTTCCTACGTTGTGTTGGACGATCCGCTGGGATTGCCCGTCAACACCGTGCAGAGTTGGCAATCGGGTTATTTGCCACCGGTCTATCAGGGCACACGCATTCGTTCGACCGGCTCACCGGTCTTGAATCTGAATCCGGAGCAGCCGAGGCCGCCGGCGATCGTGCAGCTGCAACGTGATTTGCTGCAGCGTTTAGACCGGATTCACCAGCGACAACGCCCGGGCATGTTGCAGTTGGACGCCCGCATCCGCAGCTACGAATTAGCTGCCCGCATGCAACTCGAAGCGACCGACGCGCTCGATGTGAATCAGGAATCTCAGCACACGCTAAACCGCTACGGCGTGGGGGACAAAACAACGGATTCGTATGCGCGTCGGTGTCTGATGGCCCGCAGGCTAGTCGAGCGTGGCGTTCGCTTTGTACAACTCTTCATTAACGGGCAAATCTGGGACAATCACACGAATCTCGAAGGGTCCCTCCGGTCGGCATGCAATCGTACGGACAAGCCCGTTGCGGCACTGCTGGCCGATTTGAAACAGCGAGGTCTTTTGGATCAAACGTTGGTGATTTGGGGCGGTGAATTTGGCCGACTGCCAATTGCCCAGTTCCGCGATCCTCAGAAGACTGGCAGTGCGGGCCGTGATCATGGACCCCGCGGTTTCACGCTCTGGATGGCGGGAGGCGGTATCAAGGGTGGAGTCAGCTACGGTGGGACAGACGAAATCGGCTTTGCCGCAGAAGAGAATCCGGTCAGCATCGCCGACTGGCATGCGACCGTCCTGCATCAACTTGGTTTACATCACGAAGAGTTGTTCTTTCTCCGTAACGGCCTGAAGGAAAAGCTAACGGATACGCAGCAGCCGCGCATCGTGAACGAGGTACTGGCGTGAAGTCAGCAGAACCAACCTGCTGAACTGGTGGCCGAAGGAAGGCCCCTTCAAAGGGACCATGATTTCGCAACGGTGTTCTGTGTGACGCTGGCTCTGCCAGTGCTGAACCTTCTTTAACATCGCACACCGAGCACTGGCAAAGCCAGTGGCACACCGTTGATTGTCTCGTATCCGGTATTTCCTAACGCGGCCTTCGGCCGCAACCAAATATTACTGTGGCTTCCAATCCTCAGCGAAGTGCAGCAGGAGGCCCACGGATGCCAAAGCGGACCCACGGATGAAAAAGTCTTCCGTATCCGTGGGTCCGCCTTGCCATCCGTGGGCTCTATCTTGAAAAGTTGCGCACGATGCGAAGACTTGAACCATTAGTAGCACGAATCAGAGCCTTCGTGGTTGAAACCCTTCTACAAACCAAGATTGCTCGGCGCGATTCCCCAGCTCCAAGAAAATGGACTATCTCAGCTGCTTAAAACATGCACGCACGGCGCGCAGATCTTACAGAGTAAGACTCTAACGGCCGCCGACTACTTTTCGCTGGCCAAAACACAGCGGAGTCCTACGGCGTCATCGCGCAGGTTCTTCGCTGCGGCCCGGCGGTAGGAACTGGTTAGTTGCTCGGCCGTGTCCTTCCAGCTGCCTCCACGCAGGACTCGCCGCCTTTCATCGTCTCCACTCTTCCAGGCAGTACCGTCAACTGGGACTCCCTGATAATCGTCGTGCCAGCCATCGGCGCACCACTCCCACAGATAGCCATGAATGTCGTAGAGTCCCCATGCGTTGGGCTCCTTCGCCCCCACTGGAGGATCGTTTCCTTTGGCGTTGCCCGTAAACCAGCCATAACGGTCGAGTTCCTGCGGGTCGTCACCGAACGAATAGGCGGTTTTCGTGCCAGCGCGTGCCACATATTCCCACTCGGCTTCGGTTGGCAAACGGATCATTTGATCCGGCTCGATCAACTTAGCGGCCTGCATCAACTTCGTGGCCTTTTGACAAAACTGTTGCGCCTCGTCAAACGAGAACCACTCGGCTGAATTCCTTGCTCCTTTCCACTTGGACGGGTTCGACCCCATGACCGCCTCCCACAAGTTCTGCGGTACTTCATATTTGGCAATCGAAAAACGATAAGCCAATTTGACGCGATGCACGGGGCGCTCGTTAGACTGACCACCTTGCGCCCGGCCCACTTCGAACTCCGCCGGAAACGGTCCCTCGCCGGGTGTGATCGAGATGAACTCCGAGTGGAACGTTTTGAGCAACTCGGCTTGCGACGCCGAGGATCCCGCGGAGAACACAACGGCTGCGAGTAGGGTCAGCTGCATGGGACTACTGAGATCGATGAAGATTGGAAGAGTGACAACTTCAACAGAACCGTCCTATTGATTCGCGGTCGCGGATCGGACATGGCGGAAACACCACCTCGCCGACGGGCCGCTGTTACGGGCCGGCTCACTCTGTCGAGTCCTGAATGTGCGCACCGGCGTAAAGCGTACCTTGACGGTACGCATCGGCCATGGCCCTGGGCACTTCGGCTTCAGCTAAGACAAGCAGCGCGCGGTTCGCGGCGACCTCCGCCTTGTTCTTTTGTTCCAACGCGACGGCCTCGGCTCGCCGTTGCTCTGCCTCCGCGCGTCGCTTGCGCGTATCGGCTTCGGCCTGGTCGGCTTGCAGCCTCGCGCCGATGTTCTCACCGACATCAATGTCGGCGATATCGATCGACACGATTTCGAATGCCGTTTGTGCGTCCAGCCCGCGCTGCAGCACGGCGCGGGAAATTAGGTCAGGGTTTTCCAACACATGCTTGTGTGATTCGGAAGATCCGATCGACGTGATGATGCCTTCACCGACCCGGGCGATGATCGTGTCTTCGGTCGCTCCGCCGATCAATTGTTCCAGGTTCGTGCGCACCGTGACGAGGGTCCTGACCTTGAGCTCAACCCCATTTTTGGCAATGGCGCTGAGCGTTGTCTTGCCACTGCGACGTGGGTCTGGGCAAGCGATGACCTTGGGATGCACGCTGGTCCGCACCGCATCGAGCACGTCGCGGCCAGCCAGATCGATCGCCGCGGCGCGGTCAAAGTCGAGATCAATCCCGGCCCGATGAGCGGCAATGATTGCTTTGGTCACGTTCATCACATTGCCTCCGGCCAGATAGTGAAACTCCAGCCGAGCGGTACTGATGCCCACCTTCCGGTCGATATCCAGACCGGCCTGGGACGACATAATTTTGGCTGTCACGATCACTCGAGGGTTAACTTGTCGAAAACCCATCCCAACTAACGAGAGCAGACGAACATCGGCACTGGACATATACGCCTGAAGCCAGATCTTGCCGTAGGCTAGCGCCACGATGAGACCGATGACCAAGAGCAGAAGAGCGAAGATGATGACCGCCAGGCCCACGATCCCCCCAATCCCCACGAGCCCTGAATCTTCGTTGCCTTCGACTTGTGCGATCAGTAATGGGAGAATGTTCTCCATGACGGTCCCCGTTGTGCTGGAGAATTGAGTCGGCCTTGAGGCCTTTGGCTGGCAAGCGAATCATAGCCGATCCGCGGGCGCAAAAGTAGATCCCGTCGACAGCGCAGCTGCCAATGGGTTGGCACGGGTGGCACGCTCACAACGAAGTGGACGGCGTGGCAAAAGTCACCACGCCCTTCGCCTCGGGCTCAGGGACGTGCCACCCGTGCCACCTTTCTGCCACCCGCGGCACCCCAGGGCGTGGGAGCGCCGCCCCCCGTTCGGCGATAGGACACCGTCCCCGCGTCGCGCGGCGCAAAAGAAAACCCGGCATCCGGGATGCCGGGTAACGATGACTCTACTCGAGCGCTTCAAAATGCCTGCTGGACTTACTGAGCTGCCGGGCTCGACTCGGCCGGAGCATGGTTCCCCGATTCGTCGTCGGTCGCCGCAACTGCAGCATCTCCGGAAAGGCGAATTAACGACTCCGGCAGCTCGACACCGCCGATGTCCTTCATCACCTGCATCATCGGCGGCAACGTCTTGGCCAGGCCGCTGAGGAAATCAGCGGTATTGGTACGACCGTTCTTTCCACCGTTCTCCCAAACCACGATCTTGTCGAACTTGATATTCGAGATAGCCTTCGAAGAAGCTTCGGCCAGGTTGTCCAAGTGTTCCAGCATCAAGATCTGGAAGGCTTCGTTGGCGCCGCCACAGGCACCGATGATGCGTTGGAGACCGTCGCCCTTCTTGGCCAGGATCTCGAATTGACCGCGGGCTTCGGCATCCAGTTTTGCAAAGATCGCGTCGGCTTGGGCGTTCGCTTGGATGCGTACTCGATCCGCGTCGGCTTCGGCGTCCACTGTGATCTTGGCTCTCGCGGCCTTGGCGGGTGCTTCCAGCTTGGCACGTTCCTCGGCCTCGACACGTTCGGCATCTGCCAGCGCAGCCTTTGCCATGGCCCGGTTTTGCACCTCGAGCACGGCGGCTTCCGCTTCCTTCTTACGGCTTTCACCCAGCTGGTAGGCTTCCGCACGCCTAACGGCCAGTTCGGCTTGCGAAGCGGCGATCGTGGCCTGGGCTTGATTCTCACCGTCAATTGCGGTGGCGTCGGCACCAGCGACACTGATACGCATCTCACGTTCGGCGTTCTTCACCTCAGCCTCTCGCAGGTACGCAGCCTGCTGCTCGCCAATGATCTGTTCTTTTTCCAGATCAGCGACGCGCACAGCCCTGTGACGTTCTGCCTCGCGAGTACCGATCGACTGATCACGCTTGGCGTTGGCAACTTGGATTTGCTGTTCGCGTTCCGCTTCGGCCACGCGAACCTCGCCCATCTTATGATTCTCGGCCACGTCACCGCGGGCCTTCTGGATGGCTTCGGAGGCCGCCTTCTGCCCGATCGCGTCGATGTATCCGGACTCGTCCGTGATGTCCGTGATGTTAACATTGATCAACTGCAACCCAACTTTGTTCAGCTCGGGTTCCAGGTGCGCCTGAACCTGTCCCAGGAATTGGTCCCGGTCACGGTTGATCTCTTCGATAACCATGCTGGCGATCACTTGGCGCAAAATACCGAAGATGATTTCCTCGGCCTGCTTGCGGATCTCGCCGACCGACAATCCCAGCAAGCGGATTGCCGCCTGTTGCATGACGGCCGGTTCCGTGCTGATGGCTACCGTAAAAACACTGGGCACGTTGACCCGAATGTTCTCGAACGACAACGCCCCGCGCAGCGGGATCTCGATCTGAATCGGCTCCAGGCTCAAATAAGCGTAGTCCTGGACTAGCGGGACGATGAACGCCGCACCACCGTGAATCGTCTTGGCGGCTTTGCCCCCGCCCGGGGTACGACCATAGATCACGAGCACCCGGTTACTAGGGCACCGCTTGTACTGCTTGGCGAGAAGAATCACCAGTCCCAGAAAGACCAACATCACCATAATCACGATGACGCCGGCAATCATAGGCAGGCCGCCGGGAATCTGTGCAAAGAGCAACGCACTGGACATCGAGTTTGTCTCCTACTGAGGGGGGCCGACGAAGCGGCGCTTGTTCGCTAACACAACTGGGACAACACACTGGTCAACCTGGGCCCGACGTTCGTTGCTGTCTGGCTTTACACCGTTTGGATCGCCTCTGTGACCGGCTTCACCTCAACCGTGTTTTGGTTGATCACATGCACCACTTCGATGGGTGTGCCAGTCGCTAACCGCTCGGACTCGCCGGTCATGGCCTGATACTCCATGATCCGATCCTGCATCCGCAGCTGGATCTTGCCGGAACCGGAATTACCGGCCGGAATCGGCAAATAGACCGTACCGCGCCGGCCGACGGACCGTTCAATTTTCACAGTCCCGTCGTGCTTCAGACGCAGCATCAGCTGCATGAGGTAATGTACGCCGTACATAGCGACCGCGCCGGCACAAGTCGCGACGAGTAAGGCCACGAGCGGCTGTCCCGGCAGGCCCTCCTGAACGGCCAAACCCATGAGCCCGAAAAACATCACAGCTGAAACAACTGTGCGAAACGATACGACTCCAAAGAACCAGGTCGATCCGTGGTCGTGGACGTCCCCTTGGACATCCCCCACGTCCAGGTCTCCTGGGTCCGGAATGTCATCCACGAAATCCAAATCGTCCGCTCCGAAGCCGACGATCGTGATCGCAAACTGCACCAAAAAAATAGTCCCCGCGATTAGCGCGCACCAGAAAAACACGATTCCCATGGCCATCTCCCGGCTGATCCGGATCGGTCATCCGGATAATGCAACAGATCGTAAAGAACGTGGGACGCGTTGTGACACATCCCACCCTAAGAGGCACATGTTGTCGACGCCGAGGTTATTTGTAGAACGGAATTCATTCCGTTCGTTGCCGACAGAAGATGAACGGAATAAATTCCGTTCTACTCTTGGATAACCCCGGCCAAACATGGCGGTCGTTTCTGTCAAGGGCTATTCGCCGCGAAACTCGAATTCTTGACTTCTCACCGCTGTGCGCATCATGGGACATTAATATCTGCCTGTCAAACAACTTAAACGCCCTCATCACCAAAACCGGATTGGCGGGCGTACAGTTTTTCGCGCGTGGCCCACAAGCCAGCGGACGGCGTGGGAATGAAGTAACAGCGTTGGCCGTTGACTTCGTTGAACCCCTCTCTCAACTGCTCGACAGGATAGCGACTCAGCGTCTCGTGGATGTCCGCGTATTGAAAATTGACACCCTCGATTTCTGATCGACTCAGGTGGCCCGGCGCGTAGGTGATCTTGAAGCGACCCTCGGACGATCCGTGAATCAGATGCGCGGCTCCGTGCGCCAGATCCTGCAAGTCTGCTTCTTCACCGTACAACTGCATCACCTGTGACGTACCCACATAGCCGTACTTGCGAATCAGGGCATCCACATCCGCTTGTTCACCGAAACGCTTTAGCCCGGGCGCGATGATCAACAGTTCGCCGCCATCAGCGATCGCCATCCGCGTGCGATACACAGCTTTGTTGGCTACCCAGGTGCTGAAGAATTCGTCGCCCTGCATAACGCAGACGACCCGCTCCAGCGGTTCCTCCAGCACCGTAATGTTTTGCTCGCGCGACTGCCGTGCCGCGGCGAGATACGTTTCCAAATCGTCACCGATGTGGATGCCTGTGTGGACCAGATCCCCAGATTCACCGCGGGCTAAAACAACCTGGATGTACAAGTCCGGCAAACCACTCAGGAACTCCTCTTCTGCTCGGTTAAAGCACTGCCGCACCGGCGTCAACAGATTGCCGAGATTGTTTTCGATGCCGCAACAGGCGGCAGCCATATGCGCAGCGCAAATCAGCTCCTTGCCCGCCAAGCCGATGAAATAGTTCTTGTTATGGTTGGCGAATCCCAGTACCTCGTGCGGGACCACATGTCCGATGTTGATGATGAGGTCCCAGGGCTCGTCTATCAGTTTCCGGTTGAGCCATATGGGCATGGCCCAATTGGCGATTCCGCCGGTCACTTTCTCGACGTAGTCCGCCGGAACCTCGCCGAGCTGAACGACACCGTCCCGCCAATCGTGCGGGTGAATCCGCTCGTGAGGGATCGCGCCGAACATGGCACGATTCTGCTCTACCGTATGCGGCTCGTGTTGTCCCAAGGTGGGAATCACATGCACGTCTGCCTCGCCTTGCAGCAACTCGTAAAGCACTTCGGTGATCCAACCGCTGCCAGAGTGCATGCGCGTGATATCTGGCGGCAGTAGCAGCACACGTTTCGGGGAGGCACAAACGCGCTGCCTGGCCTCGCTCACCGTGTGCTGGAGCAGCTGTTCGATCCGCTCGCGGTCGATCCGGTCGGCAGTTTCGGAGATCCAAGGCATAGGAAGTCGTGTGTTGGGAGTCGAGAATCGAGAACTGGCAGAGTGGGATTCTTCGGAATTGTCGCGGGCAGTACGCACGGGCTGACGCCACAATGCCACTTACTTTGGCCATAGTCGTTGATCGCTCCGCGATCAAAATGCCCTGATCGCGGAGCGATCAGCAACGATCGCTGTGATCTTCGGCGCCGGTCTCTCAGCTCTCGACTGTTCTCGACTCGGCCTCCGCTACCTCGACTAAGGTCCGCACGAAGGCACCGCTACCGCCAGCGTCCAGCCAGGGCTTTTCACTTGCCAGGAAGGCGGGACCGGCAATATCGATATGCACCCAAGTTGTTTCCTGAACGAATTCTTCGAGGAACTTTGCTGCGGTAATGGCACCGGCCCAGCGTCCTTCTCCTATGTTCTTGATGTCGGCGACCTTACTCTTGATCTGCTCTGCGTACTCTACAAACATCGGCAGTTGCCAGGCCCGTTCGCCGCAAGTCCGAGCCGCCGAG
>Ga0310121_10004677_pt1 | contig 11978 bp, 6 predicted proteins | sample CB27_Tmax_986_MG_FD_203504 | JGI IMG/M metagenome (GOLD analysis project Ga0310121, IMG submission 203504) | Marine microbial communities from Western Arctic Ocean, Canada - CB27_Tmax_986 | ecosystem: Environmental > Aquatic > Marine > Oceanic | place: Canada: Western Arctic Ocean | collected...
TGCTTAGCTTCGTAAGCCTTGATCACACGAACTCGTAAATCCATCGAAATTGTTTTCATGCCTATTCTTATCGGCACGGGTATATCATACCTTTAGTTGCTCTAGGGTTGAACCTGTCCCGAATTAATCGAATTCATGGTTGAAGAAGAGGCGGCGCATTTGGGGTTCATTTTAAGCGGTTTGCATTTTTTCGGATAGACCGAGGGCTAGAATAATGGCGTTTCGCAACCGAAATAGGTGTCGATAGCTTTAGGTCCATCCGAGCCGTAACCGGGATGGAGCGATTGGCCAGCCTGGTATCCCCAATCGCTTGCTACGCGTGCGGCTCTGATGTTTGGGAATGCAGCGAGCTGCTATAGTAATTCATGCCTGAACTTCCGGAGGTTGAGACGGTACGTCGGTCGCTAGAAACGCGATTGGTGGGGCGGGCGCTGGTTGGTTGTGAGGTTCGTTTTCCTGGTGTGTTGCAGATCGATCCCCTGGTAAAGGAACCTCTATTTCCCGCGGCGTTTCAAGGGGCAGGGCGGCGTGGGAAGATGCTTTGGTTGGAGTTATCCGGGGGGCAGTCGCTTCTGGCGCATTTTCGGATGACTGGCGCCTTTTACTTCCGGAGGGAGGGACAGGAGCCGGTGGCACACACTCATGTGGAGTTTCCGCTCGATGATGGGGACATCCTTTCGTTTCGGGACCCGCGGCGTTTCGGCGGGCTGTGGTGGTTGGGAAGCGGATCGCTTTTTAACAACCCTCCCCTGGCGGGCATTGGACCGGATGCGCTCGCGATCAGAGAAGAGGAGTTCGTGAGTCTTTTCCAATCGAAGAACCGGATGACGAAACCGCTTCTGTTAGATCAACACGCTCTGGCCGGCTTGGGAAACATTTATGTCGATGAGATTCTATTCCGAGCGGAGATTCACCCCAAGCAGCCATCCGACTCGATCTCCGAACTGAAGCTCATCACGCTTTGGAAACTTATGCGGGAGACTTTGAACGAAGCGATTGGACTGGGTGGATCGAGCATCCGTGATTTCATTGATTCCAACGGGGTTTCGGGGAGATACCAGGAAGAACATCTGGTCTATAGGAAGCAAGAAACCCCTTGCACCAGGTGTGGCGGTCCTCTCCGGCGAATCCTTGTCGCGCAACGGGGGACTTGCTACTGCCCGAAGTGCCAAAAGATTTACCGAAGGAAAAAGCGAATCAGGTCCCGGTGAAGTTTCTCAGCTTGGCAAGAAGAAAGTAAACCAGATTGGACCAACGGTTGGCGCGGTCCAGCCAGGAAAACCGCTCGATGGCCTTCCCCAGTTCGCGGCGATAGCCTTCGAGGTCACCGCTTTTTCTCAGGACGAAGGCCAGCCGGTAGGCCGGTTCGCTGATGGAGCTGTTCCTCTCCAGCGCCGCGCGGTACCAGGTTTCGGCTTTTTCCATATCCTCGAGCGCCTCGAAAGCCCGTCCAATCAATACATGAGTGTGCCCATATCCCAATTCGGGACGAATCTTCAATGCTTCCTCAAGATGTGCAACCGCCTCCTGGTAATCACCCTTGTGATACTGCGCCTGTCCCAGGAGGGAATGGCAATGGGCATGGTCCGGGACAATCTCGAGGGCGCTTGAAAGATCTGCAACCGCGCGAATCCACTGGCGCGACGCTAAGTAGATCTCTCCCGACTCCATTCTCGCTTCGAAACCATTGGGATTTAACTTACCCAGAGCGAGCCTACGGTGTAGGCGCATCCGCAGCCGCCGACCTTGGAGGATGTGAAAGAGTGGAATGGAAGCATACGCGAGGACGATGATGATTGCGCCGGTTGTAAAGAATTGGACAACCCAATCAATCAGCGCGTTCATTCAGCCCTCCCCCCACCCGATCGGCCCCCGACCCGATGAGGAGATCAGGGATTTATATGGAGGAGGCTATCATAGTAATTTCGAACGCGATCACGCCAGTGGGGGGAGACTTCCTCGAGGCCGCCGCGAAGCAGGCGAGCGAGTTCGGCAAGCTGTTTGTCATCAAGAGGGGCAGATTCGGAAACGCCCTCTCCTTCTATCGGTTCGCCGATTGCCCTCAAAGCTCGGCGCTTTTTCCGGAAACCCTTGGTGTGGAGTGATTTTTCCGCATCCAGCAACCGCTGTTCGATCTTGTCCTGAATCTGTGTCACACGGTTCGTTATGCTCCCTTTTTCCAGGTCTTTCTCGACTTGCTCCATCATATCTCCGATGCCGCCCAGGCTGCCGGTGGCCTTTTTCAAGTGACCATACTGGCGGTTGAGTTGCTCGAGCTGCTTGCGGATGGATTGCTGGTGGCGCGCCATCTTGCGCATCTGTTCAGAGAGCCCTTGACTGGTTCCGTTCTCGCCTTCGCGGTTGCCCTCTCCCTCTTTCGGAAGTCCCTCCTGCCCCTTCATTTCCTGTCCGCCTTCTTTCGGAATCCGTCCTCCTGGCTTATTCATCTGTTCTTTCAATCTTTGAGTGAGTTCGTTCAAACCGCCCTGGCACTGACACATCTTCTTCAAACTCTTAAAATAGGCATCCATTGGGGCTCCTCCACCGCTGCCGCCACCGCCCATGGACGCATCAATCGATCTGAGCAGACGTTCGATCGCCAGGTTGGTCCGTCCAAGAGCCTGGTGGGAGCGGATGCTGACCAGCATTGGCGAGGATTCCTCCATCACCTTTGTATTCTTCTCCCAGTTGCGTGAGGCCTGGTCGAAGAGTCGAACAACGGCGAAATCAGCAAAGGGATTCTTGGCCGAGGCTTCGAGGAACTCCGCCGACAGCCTGGAGGCCTCCTGACGGAACCAACCCATCTCCAGACCAAGCCGTCTCATGCGGTCGACATTGGGCCATGCAGGCAACGGTTTGTAACGGAAAAGATCCAGGTCGTTCTGTTCGCTGACTTCCGAGAGGACGAAGGCGCGTTCCAGTATCTGGGTCAAGCGCTCGATATCCATTTCGGCCTTGGCCCCGGAGGAGCAGCAATTTTCGAGTTGATTTGCCAAGCTCGAAAGTCCATCCTTGGCCTTCATTTGGCACTTGGAGCTTTTCATGAGCTGACTCTTTCTAAGACTTGAAAGCGCTGATTCCTGGTCTTGCGGGATAGATTCTGTCTCCGGTGATTTCGCCATCTTCTCGATTTCTTCGGAAAGCTGGTTCTCTTGTTCGGCAGCCTTCTCTTTCAGTCGCTTGAGTTCATCCAGAAGAGCTTGCGTTTCCTGGTTGAGTAGTTCCTGACGGTTCGCGAGCGCCTTTTCAGCGGGGGATGGTTCCGCAGCCTCGGGCGGCGATTCCTGGGTCTCACCGGATTTCGCTTCCGATTCCTTAGGGTCCTTTTCCGCTGCTGCTACCTCGGATTCTTTTTGTTCGTCCCCCTTTTCCTTCAACCCATCCTCTTTGGCCTGTTCCGATTCCGCACTTTCCGATTGCTTATCTGACTCTTTAGCAGACTCCGATTCCTTCGGGCTTTCCGAGTCGGCGGTTTGTTGTGTGCTGTCAGCTTGGGTCTCTTCCGATTCCTCGGCCCCGGATTCAGTCGCGGGAGACTCCTCCGAGGCTGCCTGCTCCTGGGGTTGCTGCTGTTGCTGCTCACCCTTCTGGGCAGCTTCCTCCAGCTCCTCCATTAGTTTGTCCAGCCGAGTTTCCAGGTCGGACAACTCGCCCTCGAAAACAGGTTCCTCGGTTTCTTCCGCGGATTCCGATTCCGGACTCTTCTCCCCGGGGTTGTTTTCTTCATGCAGGTCCTCGGTCGCCTCTTGCAGTTCCTCCTGTAGTTGGGCGAGCTGGGTCGCTTGTTCCTTCAGCGCTTCGAGTTCCTGTTCGATCCACATATTTTCAAGAAGAGAGATTTGGCGATCCAACTGTTTCTCGAAATCGGCCAGGGCCATTTCGGTCTCTTCCATTTCGGTCGGAACGAGGAGGTCTTCCTGGAGCTTCTTCAATGTTTCCTGGAGTTCCTTGAGGATCTGTTTGGATTCCGTGGAAAGGATTTCATCCAAGAGTTTCTGCACCTGCTCGAATTTCAGCATGGTGCGTAGCGCCATATCGCTTTCCTCTTGCAACCGCTTGAGGGTGCTATCCAGATCATCGGCGAGGTCGGTCAGCTGTTCTTGAACGTTTTGCTGGCGTTCGACTGTTTCCTCCAATTTCTTCTCGTTCTGAAATTTCTCCTCACCCGTTTTCCGGTTACCCTGTGTCCGTTGCAGCTCCTGCCGTATTTCCTTGAACTGGCGGCTAATCTGTTTTTGTTCATCCAGGAGTTCTTCGAGCTCTTCGGTGGATCTGGACCTGAGCGCGGCCATTTCATCCAGGTTTTCTTCCACTGTGGGGAACCTTAGCCCGTAAGTTTCGCTACGCCCCCACTCGCCGGGAGTTTCACCGCGCCAATCCAGTGCTTCGATCCAATAGGCCACCCGGTCTCCGGGCCAAAGATCGGCGACCAAGAGGTCGAATACCGCATCCAGCAGGAGTGTGGTCGCGGAGGCAATCTGGTCGCTTGGGATTGAATGGATGATCTTGCGGTGGGTGGGGTTATCGGGAAGACCGTTGTCAATTCTGTAGGCAAGCGCGACATCGACGAGCGCGACATCATCCGCTGCGATAATTTTTAGCGGAACCTGAAGATTATCAGGGAGGACGCTCTCACGGCTGGGGGAGAGAATTTCTACCGCAGGGGCCTTGTCTGGAACCGCGAAATAGGGGATGTCCCGAGTCTTCGAGGTTTGACCAAAACGATCCTGTAGTGAAGCTCGAACCCAGCCGCTTCCGGAGAGCAAGAAGTTCGACTCCAATGACTTGGATTCGGCGACAAGGATTGGTTCGGCTATCTTAACAGCACGGGTCTCCGAGAAAATCTCGAGTGTGGCGGAGGAGATGTCATTATTTGTTTTCCAATCCAGTCTTGCGGTTGATCCCACCATCGCCTCGATCCGGGAAGGGTTATGGAGGGAGGGTGCTTCTGACCTGACATAAGGTGGAGGCGAAAGGGTCACTCGCAACGATTCAACCGCCGGGGGGTAAATGGGTTCGATCCGGCACACATTGCTGCGTCTTCCCGCGGCATTGGCGAAGACATCCATCTGTCCCTCGACCTTGAACGGTTCAGTGGACGATCCCTGACCAGCGGTAGGCAATAGCTTCCAGGGTTCGCCCGTTTTTCGAGCAACGAGGCCAACGGAATCTTTATTGACGCCCTCTCTGTCCTCGAAGAGGTGGTAACGGGAGGCCGAGTCACGCACGAGATACACTTTTCCGCCGATTGGAACCTCGAGCAATTCAGGGATCTGGAGCGAGGCGGGAACTCGATCCGAAATCAACCGATCTCCGAACAAGGCCGCGTAAAAGGCTGATCCTCCGTTGTTGGTTGAGACAGCCCACAGCCCTAGACAGACCAGTAAGATGACCAACGCCGGGAGGGTTCGCTTAAGATGGGGTCGTATCCCCAGTCCCACTCGTTCCCATTCCGGGGGCGGCAGAGAGCTTATGTCACGAGCAATGCCCTGTTCCAAGTCCTCCGAATATCCGAGGTGCCTGCTTTCGTCCCGATTCTCGGTGAGGTATTCCAAAGTAGAAAGTTCGTCGTAGTACTCGGGATGAGCCGATTCAAGGAGGCGATAAAGGCTGTGGTTCTTCCAAAATCCCTGGCAGAGGCTCGGAATCCTCTTAGCTCCCCAGATAACGCCAAGCGCCAGCCATGCCAAAACGACCCCGTGGGTCCACCGAACACCGAGACCGAGAAATTCAAGGACGAACAACAAGATCAATGCCCCGCCAACCGCGATGATGGCGGCGGCGAAGAGATCAAGCAGTGTCCAAAAGAACAACTGAAACCTAAAATGGTTAACAAATGATTTCATTGTGTTAGTTAGTCTTTAATCCTCTCGGCTCTGAAAGACTTGTAGATGCGCCTCCTCGAACGCGATCCACACATCAACTTGTTCAGGATGCCCTTCCCTTGCGGGAAGCGCAACCGCGGGACCGCCAAACCGCTCTTTTTCAGCGACTTGTTCGCAGGCCTTCCTGAATTCATCGGCGTCGCCGGACGAATCCCATAGCGATCTCCAGTAGAGGACTTTTCCCCCCTCATCATTTTCTGCCAGGAGATAGCGATCGCCGCCCCATCCGGCCGCTGCTTTCCGGGCAGCGTGTGAGGGTAGGATATCCGTAAACAGGGTTTTGATGAAGAACTCCCCGAAAGTATTTTCCCAGGTATTTTTCCAGCCCGGTCCGAGCGGTTCCAGCACACCAGGTTCAAAATCAATCTCGAGGGGAGGATCGGAACCTTTTATGTACTTTTCGGGATGGAGGATCTCCTCTGTGGACGCCGGTGGACGCCGGTAGGCGTAGTTGACCACCTCCCAATCGGCAACGTCTGTCAACGACAACGGATTCTTTCTGGGAACTAATCTCCCATCAACAACCTCGGTCCTCTGGGAAAGCTCCAGGAAGAAGGTCTGACCACCCAAATAGGGAAACAACATCCAAGCCTGGATAAGCGGTGGGGATGCCGCGAAGGTTGCATCATCCATGAAAGCGCTCGTCACCAAAGTGGTGAAGGCACTCCCGATATCCATATCGCTTACGGCGTATTCCAACATGGAAAGGGTAGCGTCCCCCTCCGCCACGGCCAGCGCCGCCACGGCCCGGTCATCGTTTTCAATATCTTCAATTGGGAGCGAGAGCAGGTCGAAATGCTGATCGGTCAAAGCATGTGTCAGCTCATGCTCCAGAATGATTCGGGAGATGGCAACCTTAAGCGAGAGGTCCCCTACCACAACCATCTGCTTGGTATGCTGGTCATAGAACCCGCCAACCTGTTCACCAAGAAGGTGGCGAAAAAAGGTTTCCAGTTGGAGGTCTTTCGGGATTGCCCCCAGTAGAGCTAAGGATGCCTGCATACTCTTCCATTGTTCGGGGGAATACTGGCGGTTCAATTCTTTTGCCAGAAACGAATCGAGTTCCTCTTTTCCCATTCGATCAAGGGGAAGTTTCGTTTTGAATTCGAGGCCACGGATTTCCTCGGTCCGGCGAACGATTTCGTCGTATCCTTCCTCGATCCCGGGTTCCGAAAAGGCGGCATGAACAGGGAGAAGGATTAAGACAGACGCAACAAACAATGCCCGAACAACAGCCCGGCGGCCGACCAAGCGACGAATGTGAGTCATTTAACTGGCATTCTCCTTATCCTCGATTGAAGCAATCCTTTTGCGGAGTGTATTTCGAGACATGCCGAGAATCCGGGATGCCTGGACCTGGTTGCCTCCTGTTAAGGCAATCGCTTCCTCCACAAGCATTCTCTCGATCTGCTCCAGTACGGGGAAGCAGGCGCCTTGAATCTGAATATCAGCCTTTGCCTGGTAGAGGAGGCGGGAAAGATGGTGAGGAAGTGTATCCTCGGATTTCGATTCGGTCCCTTTTTCCGTCGGGGCGGTGAGGCCACCGCCCAGCCCAAGATCCTCCTGAGAGATGGCATGACCGCGACAATGGACCAGGACACGGCGAATGGTATTTTCGAGTTCGCGCACGTTCCCCGGCCAGTCATAAGAAGAAAGCGCCGAGACAGTTTCGGGAAGGATTGCGGGAACTTCGGTTCCGTCCGTGTGAGTGTGTTTCGCGAGAAAGTAACGGACAAGCGGAGGAATGTCTTCCGATCTTTCCCGGAGGGGAGGAAGGTCAATCGTGACAACATTGAGCCGGTAGTAGAGGTCTTCCCTAAAACGACCGGCCTTAACATGGTCTTCGAGGGGACAGTTGGTCGCAGCCAGGACGCGGACATCCACCTTCCTTCCTTCGGGTGAGCCAACTGGGGTGACCCTTTTATCCTCGAGAAACCGGAGCAGCTTGACCTGAGTTTCCAGCGACGTCTCACCGATCTCATCCAGGAAAACTGTGCCTCCATCGGCCTGTTCAAACTTCCCGATCTTTCTTTCGTGCGCGCCTGTAAACGATCCTTTTTCATGACCGAAAAGTTCGCTCTCCATCAAGTTTTCCGGGATTGCCGCACAATTGATTGGAAGAAACAAACAGTCCTTCCGGGATGAGAACTGGAAGAGGGCGCGCGCGACGAGCTCCTTGCCGGTTCCACTTTCGCCGCGTATCAGGACCGGTTCGCCGGAGGATGCGGCGCGTCCGATTTTCTTATAGACATCCTGCATGGCCGGGGAAAGGCCGATGATGCAATCGCCATCTTCCGGTGTTTCCAGCTGCTCTTTCTCGACGAGATGCACAGCGGTGGACATCGCCTCATGAGCCTGGTGGGCGCGGTGAATCAAGTCGCGCATCTCTTCTGTCTCGAACGGCTTGATGACATAGTCGTAAGCACCATGTCGGGTGGCCTCGATAGCGGTGTTCGCGGAAGCGTAGGCTGTCATCAGGATCACTGAGATTTTTGGGTCAAGCGCCTTGATGCGCCTGAGAGTTTCCGATCCGTCCATTTCGCTACCTAGCCGGACATCCACGACCGCGACGGCCACATCCCCTCTTTGGACCCGGTCAACTGCCTCAGTGCCTCCTGCGAAAGTCTCCAGGGCAAAGGGCTCGCGCGCCATCATCCTGCGGAAGGAATAGAGCAGGGCCTCGTCATCATCGACGACAATCAGCACGGAGTTGGTGGAATTTGTCACTTTTGATTAATGTTCCAGCTTAAAAGTGCGATCTATTACTCCAAAAATCCTGGGCGGTAGGAAATCCGGCCTCGGGGCAATCCGAGGCGATTTTCTGAGTTCGGCCCTCCAATATAGCGCATTGGGACAATATCAGGTTATCATTGCGTATATGGGATGGGAATGGTCCCATTCCGATTGAGATCAGATCGTCTGGAGAGCATCAAGCTCCTTTCAATGGTTCATGCGATAATTAGCCATCGGTGATATTTCCACTGAAGGGATTGAGGGGGCTCTGGACGACATTAAGGAGAATTGCAATGTCGGGCAGAAATAAGATAGCAGTCCCGCTTTGGGCGACCCCTCTGGCCCTGATTATTGGGTGTATAGGTGTCTGTTCGGGAAGCAACCCACAAACGATCGCTGTAGCCCAGCGGTACGATGACAAAGCCGCCATAGGCGGAGCGACGTTACCGCCGCGAGCGCCAGCCGCGCTGGAGCCTATTGGTCCTCCAAGGAGCGCGCCGAAGAGTTATCCGCGTTCCACCTCCGAGAAGAGGACAAGTGGTGATACCTCCAGTGGTTATTCGAGATCGGCAGAACCTCGAAGGTCTGCCGGGAGGCGCGGTCTGCCGCGCGGGTTGGATATCGAGTTCCAAGCCAAGGGTGGTCGTTACAGCACCATGCTTCCGGAAGGTGGAGGAAACAGCAGATCTATCCAGGAAGGCGAACGCCTCCGGTGGAAATACCCGCGGGATAACGAGTGGAGGGTTCTGGAGGCGTACGGTGCAACCCAGGTCAGCTTTAATTCCAGCCATTATGAAATCAGCGGAGATTTTTTCCACAGTTTTCGAGATAAGAACCGTCAGGTCCAAGTCCCCACTTTAAGTGAGGCCAGGAAGCGCAGGGACACTCCGCGAGTGATTTCCCAGCACCGGGAGAACATCCGCTTTTTCGCCGAGGTTGATACCTCCGCGCCAAAGGCCCCTCCTCCTGATGGAAACTGCGCAGTCTGGCAAAAGGGAAAATTATGGTTGAACGACCAGGTTTCGGGCTCGGTCGATTCAATCGTGGGCGGGGAAGGAGTCGACCAGCTTTCGGTTGAAACAATGACTCCCGGAATGATCTTTGTCCTGGTCCCCCCATCGCAAATATTGGCTTACGCAGTAACAGTGGATTTCGAAGCGGAGATTTACGCGGAGATCGGCAGGAAAAGAGGATTGGCCGATGCGGAGGCACACCGCATCGGGACTCTCCTCCAACTTGCGAAATCGCCTGAAGAAGCAGCCTGGTGTAATGCACGCGTCGCCTACGAGCAAGGTGAATCCGTTTTCTGGGAACAGAGGCTGCAAATGTACAACCACTTCCTGGAGGGACAATTGGATTCGTTTGCCCTGATTCGATCGGGTCACCCGATCCCGCATGTCCAATTAGCTTCCGTCTTTTACCGCCACGAGAATGTCGAACTTTCTGTCGGAGTGTTTTCGGACTACCAGGGGAGGTGTGTTCTCCCGGCGAACGCTTTTCTTTGGATCAACGATTCGATACCACCGGGCGCGACTCCCTTCTCTCTGGAGATCCTGGACCAGAGCGATCCACCGTTCCTTGGTTCCGACACCCGATTCCGTACGGAGGGAGATACTCTCCTTGCGGAGGAGAAAACCAAAGGTACTGGAACGTGGGTGGCGCGTGACCCGGTTGTGGATGTGTACCGTTACGCTCGGTTCTCACCTCCTCAACCGGGGGGACCACCAGTTTACCTGGTTGATGTGACCGCAGATATTTCGGGCGCTTTGAAAAGATTGAACCGGGAGGGCCCAACCAGTTTTCGAATGGGAACGATTCAACTCACACCCGATCAGATCCGGATCGACCTGCAACCGCAAGCGTTGCCGGTCCCTGCGCGAATGGACTCCATAGTTACTGACATCCTGATGGAACCATTGGATATCCGGGGGTGGGTCTCGGCGCGTCGGCGCCGGTTGCGCGAGGTTTTCGAGAAAGCGCCGGTCCTGCCGGATGCGGTGTTGGATGTTTTCGAGGAGGCCGTTGATGAGCTCGCGCTTCGAGTTTACGAGATCGAAGGATCAAGTCGTGCGGCCGGCGGCGGATATCGTTTTAAGCCCACGCGGGTTTCGATGACCCTTTCGCGGACACCCCAACCAGGTGAAATGGCCCTGGAAATGGTGATGAGCAATAAAGAGGGCAAGAGCGCCTCTGTTGTGCGGACTGTGCGCCCCGAGATTGATGTGCTGGATTTCGCAGCGAGATCGGTGGCGTTGAATCGGTCGAAGGCACGGATACAAGACTTCAGGCCGATGACACGCCAAAACTGGTTGAGTATGCTTGGACAGACCAGAACGGCGAACGCCAACCGATGAGGGACTGAGAATCGAACTTCTCGCGGTAAGACAGGGAAAGAACCCATGCGTTATATTTTCGTAGTTCCATTTTTGGTTCTCATCGCCTCTGTGTCGGCTGAAAACCGGATCAAACTGGTTTACGGCGATGTCCTGGAGGGGACGGTCATCGGCGAGACAGCAACGACCTACACCATCCGTGGACCCTACGGTGAACGAATCCTCCAGAAGGCGGATGTGCAGGAGATTATCGGCGAGACACCCGGAACCGGTCAGTCGGTTACTGCCCAAACCGTGCCCGCGATCGCCGGCCCGCCCATCCTGCCACCGCGATCAGAGGGAACAGCCGCGCTGCCTCCCGCGCCGGCAGCCTCCCCGCCAGTGCCGTTACCAGATGTCTGGACGCAGTCCGGCGCTGGCACTGGTCCGGATTCGACTGGTCCAACCCCTTACACCTTGTTCAAAAACAACGCTCTCCTGCAAGCCGGGTGGGCAGACCTCGAGATAGCCTACCGGCAGGCCGCTTACGCCACAGGTCAGAAGATTCAGACTGATTACATCGCCCGGATCATTCCGCCGGATTACCTGCGCGCAAAGCTGGTGACGCCCATTCCTCCCAGCGCCCAAATGCCGAGCGGGGGGAAAGCGGAATACGATCTTTATCGGGCGAGGTCTACACTCTGGCAGGTTTCAAAGGTTCCCGGCCAGCCGATCCAGTACCTTCAGATGGATGCCTTGAAACAGGACGGAATGGGAACCAGCCAACTGGTGGCGTTCCAACGTGGTTTCGCGGGAGCTGGGACGGATGAGTCCGTCCTTGCTGTGTTGGCGAACCACAGCCGGGTTCTTGGATCTGAGTTCCCCAACGGGCATGACTGTTGGGTTCTGGAAACGGTCAATTCCCCCGAGCTGGTCGAGGCGCAAATCCCACGGTACGCACTGGAGATGCAAGCCGGGATCCGCCAGCAGCTCTCAACAATCGGTTCGATCAAGAATTGGGTGGGTAAAAATGATAACGTCCAGTGGA
>Ga0310121_10004679_pt1 | contig 11976 bp, 6 predicted proteins | sample CB27_Tmax_986_MG_FD_203504 | JGI IMG/M metagenome (GOLD analysis project Ga0310121, IMG submission 203504) | Marine microbial communities from Western Arctic Ocean, Canada - CB27_Tmax_986 | ecosystem: Environmental > Aquatic > Marine > Oceanic | place: Canada: Western Arctic Ocean | collected...
AAGGGGATCATAGGGACGCCCCCCGTTGCCGTCTCGATCGTTTCACCGAGGTCGTACTCGAGTCCTTGGACAACTCCATCTACGAACAGGAGAGTCTCACCTAGCGTAGTAGCGCCGTCGGGCACAATCGCCGCGAGCATGTACCACTGGCCGGTAACCAACGCCGTATCCACGCCTTGGGTTGTGCTGCCTTGGATGTTGAGCGTGAAAAGGTCGCGTCCCGTGTATACGCCCTCCTCGATTTCTCGAGCGACCTGGAATTTAAACCCGGTACGCGTATTGGGTGTAGGGACCGACGTACCGTAATCAAAGATTCCAACCGCCCCCCCCAGGGTCCCCACAGGTAATCCACCGAGTCCCGGCGGTATGTCCATATTCAGCCAGGCGACTATCGTCCTGGGATTGGACCCGGTGACAGGTATGTAGTCGTCGGTGGTAGCCCCGTTGGCGCTCCCGGTGAATTCATACGCCTGGTTGCTTGCATCAAAGCCAAGCAAGCCGTCTACAGGACGGGGCCCGGTGGCACCTTGGGTGGCGCCCCCTGTTAATCCGGTGAGCGGGTGACTGCCCGCCGAATCCGCTCCAATCCCGGACGTTTCGTTGAGCCTCCAGTAGGCGTCCGGATTCAGTGCCGACACCGCGTCGGAATATACTGACCCGTAAGTTACCGACGCCAAGGCGATTGACAGGACGCTGATCGAAAAAACTGTGACACGAATCGTAATTTTCGTCATGGCTGGGTACTCTTCTTTGGTTGGATTAGAGCGCAACGCAGCACCGGCGGCGCCCTAAAATACGTTTGCCGGCTAGCGACAGGCATGTCAGTAGCACCAACACCACCGACGACGGCTCCGGCACGCCCTGCACTCCGCTCAGCGTTGTCGTCGTGCCAAACTGAGTCTCCCAGTTGGCCAGGTCGACTTCATCCACGTCGCCATCGCCGTCCGAGTCGCCATCGCTTACCGTGCAGTTGGTGCAACTGGGGTCAAAGCCACGCTGCCAGGCCAGAAAGTCCGCTCCATCCCGATCACCGTCACCGTCAAAGTCCGCCGTGACGACCGTGCCGGTCTGGGCAACACCCCACAGGTTCTGGATATCGGCGCCAGTCAGTGCACTTTCCCAGACTGCCACCTCGTCCACCTGTCCGTCCATTGCGAATCCGCCCGAGTCACGGCCAATGGAGAATCCGTACGGGAGGGGATCCAGGCCTGGATCGGACAAATTGAAGTTTGGATCAGCGGGGGTTACGCCGGTGTCGTTCACCAAATCTTGGAGCACGCCGTCGACATAGATTTCGGCATTCCCAAGCACGCCACCGTCATAGACAACACCCACCATGTGCCAATCGCCCGGTTCGATCGGCGTGGTCGTGGCCTGGACTTCGCGTCCGACTATGTTCAACACAACCACGTCGTATCCCAACGCGCCGACGTATGGAACGGTGCTGTTGTCCATTCCGAACTGGACCTTGAGGCCCCAGCCTTTAAACGTATTTGCCGGACGGAGGTTGGAAGTCCAACCGAACAGATCGATCGGCCCGCCATGCTGTTGCCGCGTGACATCGGTATTGAACCACCCTACCACTGTTCGGGGTTCCTCCCCGGCCGCAGGGATATAGTCCGCGACTTGCGCACGGAGCCCGGAGCTGAAGTCCCAGGCATCGTTGGTGGCCGCCATACCTTGAAAACCGTCGGCGGGACGCGGGCCGGCCACGTTGAAGTTGATGCCGGCTTCGACGCTGGTGAAGTCATGGTTTCCCGTATCGTCGCTGCCGGCGCCGCTGCTGCTATCCGAACGATAATAGGCGTCCGGGTTCAATGCCTGTACGGCATCGGTATACGGTGATCCGTAAGTTTCGGACGGCAAGAAGATCGCCAGGGCGGTGATCGGGAACATCGTGATTAGAAGCAAGTTCTTCTTCATGGCTGGGTACTCCTGTTTGGTTAAATTGACGGTTGCCGAATTACCAACGTTCCACGTGAGCCAGCGTCCGGTGAATGCGTCGAAACGCTTCCATCGGGCCAGCGGACCTCCACTTTTTCAACGAAGATTTTATTTTTGTCTCCCGCACCAAATGCCAAAATGCTGCTGGACTGCGATAAGTATCCGCCCCCTGCCTGAACCTCAGCTGTCTGCATTATCCCGTTGTTCAGATACACCGCCACTCGGGCGCCGATGGCCATCCAGTTCGGCGGCTGTGCCCGCAGACGAAGTGTCAAGATGCCCGTTTGTTCAGAACTGTTGCGCTCATAGACTACCACCTCTTTATCGTTGACCGCGATAACCATGTCAAGCAAACCATCCCCGTTCACGTCGGCGGAGGTTAAGGCCTTTGCGTCGGCGGGGATAACCAAGCCACTATGGTCGGGCCAGACAGGTTTCCAGCGGGGTTGATCCGTTTCCCCTCCCCCCAGCATCAAGAGACTCACCCCGCCGTCCATGCGGGCGGTTTCCCGCTGCGGAGTGAAGAAGTTTTGTACCATGTAGAGATCGGTCTGGGCGTCACCGTCTATATCCGTGAGGATCACACCAAAGCCAGGGGAAGCCTGTGCTATTCGCGGCAATGGGTCGAATGTAAAGTGCGCCTTCCCATCGTTGATTAGCACGCCTGAGGCAAGTGTGTTGACCTCGAATCGGTGCGCGTCCTCCAAGCATTTCGGCGTGTAGATTTCTACCAGCAAAGCCATAGCGAATTGCTTGTAGCTGGGAAATCTGTTCCGCAGCGGCGGCATCGCATTCTGGGAGCAGCTCTTGCCCCGCACTGGCAACAGGGACTTCTCCTCATATTTAGCTTCCACCAGATGCTTGTGCCCCGAATTATCGAAGTCACCGTAATAGAGAACAATTGGTTTGTTAGCCGACGGTTCGCCGTACTTAGTGTTCAGGCCGAAGTTAGTGACGGCGTAATCGATGTCGCCATCATTGTCGATGTCACGGGCGGCCACTCCGTTCCACCATCCCAAGAGATTGGCCAGCCCCGCTTCCACGGTGCTGTCGACAAGCTGCCCCCGGTGGCTGCGATAGATCTTGATCGGCCCCCATTCATGGGTAACCAACAAATCGACCCAGCCATCGCCGTCCGCGTCGGACCATACGGCGCTGGTAACAAGCCCCGTTAGCCGCAGTCCGGGCGCCACTTCGTCCGTGACATCGGTAAATCTTGGTGAGGTCGTACTGTCGTTACGCAACAGACGGCTGGCAGGGCTCAGCGGGTATTGGCCCGGAATCACACGTGAGCCCACAAATAAATCCAAGTCGCCGTCCCGGTCGAAGTCAGCCGCTGTGACCACGCTTCCGCTGTCGAGAACATCGGGAAGTACTTTATCGGCAGCCTGCTTGAAGCTGCCACTTCCGTCGTTTAAGTAGAGCCGGTCACGAAGCAGCTCGTCACCCGCTTGGCACTCGACACCGCCACTGACGACATAGAGGTCTAAATCGCCGTCTCCCTCCACGTCAATAAACACCGCTCCCATATCCTCATGGGCCGAGGATGCGGCCAGTGCTGGCACCCCCTTTTGTCTGAACCGCCCATCGGCGCCGTTCAAGAGAAGTGTTCCCGCCTGGCCGGCGGCACCGCCTACGTAAAGGTCGTCATTGCCATCCCCATCGACATCGCCCCAGGCAAGGCCAGGTCCCAATTGAGAAAGTTTGTTTGGCAACAGAGGTTGCTGCGCAAAGTCGTCGTGAGACTTTTCTCTGTGCCGGATGCCTTTGAGTGTCGTTGTCCTGATAAACATAGGCGGCGCTTGGCGCGATGGTTCACCAGGGGGTGCCTCTGCCTCCGGCTCGGTGATCTGGAACAAGCGGTCGGCGGGCAGTCCGTCGAATGTTTGAGTGTGACCGCTGGGCCATTGGACCACCAGGCGATCGATTGTTTCCAGTGGGCCCAACCCGAAGTGCACAAGCGGTTCATTGGCCGACATGAATCCGCGCGCCAGGGTCAGGTAACGGACCTGATCACTCCCGGCTGTCTCGATCCGCACCTTAGCACCGATGCCGAAGGAGTTGCTCTGCGTACCGACGAGCCGAATCATTACCCGATGACCCTCGTGCCCCCGATTACGGTAGACGCTGACCGGTTCTTCGAAATTGTTGACAACCAGGTCGAGATCGCCATCGTTGTCGAGATCGCCCAGCGCTGCTCCGAAGCTGACTCCCTGCTTATCGAGTCCCCAGGAAGCTCCCACCTCGGTGAACTTCAGATCGCCCAGATTCTGGTATGCCAGGTTGGCTTCGCGCTGCTGGGGAGAGTCCATCCACATGTCCCATGCCGCCGCTGTCTTCAGACCGCCCAATTCCATCGCCTCGTTGCGGAGGTCGGTGTTAAACCACTCGCGTGTCATGCCATTGGAGACGAACAAGTCCTCGCGGCCATCGTTGTCCAGGTCGCCGAACTTAACGGCCCAAGTCCAATTCGTCTTGTCCAGGCCGACCAGCGAGGCGACTTCCATGAAGCGGTCGACGCCCGTGTTGAGGTAAACCGTGTTCCGCATCACCTGGCGCGGTTCGGGATGGGTGAGAAAAAAGGAGTCGAAGTTGTCCATTTCACCCATCGCGACTTTCGACTTGAAATGGGTCGTGCCCGCCATGTCGGAGCCCATCAGATCGAGGCGCCCGTCGTTGTTGATGTCAGCCACGTCGCTACCCATCGAGTACCACGGGGTGCATGGCAGTACCGCTTTAGCCACATCGGTGAATTTTCCTTGACCCTCGTTGCGGTAGAGGTGGTCCGGACCATAAAAATCGTTGGCCACGTAAAGATCGGGGCGTCCATCGTCGTTGTAGTCCCACCAGATGGCGCTGAGGCCGTAAAAACCTCCGGAGATGCCCGCCCGCTTGCTGACGTCGGTAAACGTTCCGTCGCCGTTGTTGCGATAAAGATGGTCGTATTGCCCACCCATCAGCATTTTTGGCTTGCCATCGGGCTTGACCAGAACATACATCAACTCGCGTGCCGCAGGCGGTACGACCCACTTGCCATCATGAAACGTAATCTGGCCAGTGATTTCACTCTTCGGCATCAAGCGATTGGTGAGCAGGTAGCCATCGAGGTCGCCGTCGTTGTCGTAGTCGGCGAATGCCATCATCACGCTGGCGCCGCGGAAATCGAGTCCATACTCCTTGGCACGCTCGATAAAAGTGCCGTCTCCCTGGTTGATGAACAGGCGGTTGGGCGTATCGTACCCGCAGATATAGAGGTCCAAGAGTTGGTCGTTATCGATGTCGACGAAAGTAGCGCCGCCGCCCCAGGCGCCACGGTCGTCGACTCCGGCGCGCTGCGTAACGTCCTCGAAACGAAAGCCGCCCAAATTGCGATACAAGCGACTCCCGCCGTGGGGCCGCGTGAGGTAGAGGTCCGACAGGCCGTCGCCGTCATAGTCGCCAATGCAGACGCCGCCGCCCGCCATTGCGTTGTCGAGTTGTTTGGCATGCTCGGGCGAGGGATCCCAGCGATGCTCAAAGTCGATCCCGGTCTCACTTGCCGAGAGCGCTTCGAAGCGGGGGCCGTCAGTCGCGTCGCCGCGAGGCTCGAAATCGCGCCAGGCGATGCCTTCGTACAGGGCAGTATAGGCTATGGGTGTAACGGGGCTTGCGCGAGGCGTGCGGCCGCACCCCGCCCAACAACCGATCAGAACCAGCACGCAGCAGGTCGTCGTCGAGTGGCAACGGAATTTGGTGGGAGTGGTCATTGGGTAGCGATGTGCCAATTCAATACTACACTGTGGTTCGTTCGCGAAACCGCAAGCGGCCGCTTGCGGTTTCGTGCACTATTTTTCCGGCTCCAAAACTAGTAACCAACCCCGTTTCGCGGGCACGGTGATCGTGTCTCCAGGCCGAAACTCCTCTGGCGATTGAACTTCCTCAATCTCTGCCGCCCGCAAGCGGGAATTTTGCGGCGTGAGGTTCACGGCACGCCAGTCAATGTCGAGGCGAACATCGAAGTTTTCGGCGCCAAAATTGGCCACCGCCACAAGCGTACGATCGGGACGGACATACGCGGTCGCCACGACATCCGGATGATCGGTCCGCACCGGACACGCCGGATCCCAATAGCCAACCATCTCGGCATCCTCAATGCCAAACTGGTCCCACAATTTCCATACAGCGCTGGGGCTACGACGACCGGGACCTTCCTCGCCCCATCCCATGCGTCCCGTCATCCCGTAGGCCATCCCGAGCCACGGGTTGCCGCCGCTCATCATTTCTCCCATCAGGCCGAAGGGAATGCCGGAGATTTCAACGAGCCAAAAATCGGGCTGCAGATCGCCGTAGTTAAAGCCTTCGCCAAACCACAGTTTATCGATGTAGGGCATGTGTTGTATGTAAAGGTTCGCACAATTGGCGAAGCCGGCCCGCTCGTCGAAGTGGTTCCAGGAATGGAGATCGATCAAGGAGCCTGGTTTGACTTGATCCATCACTTTGCGGGCTCGCTGCATCACGGTGCGGTCATATGCGCAGTCGTCGATGTAGATGCCGTCGACGCTCTCCGTGCCGAGCAGCCACGCTAGACCTTCCAAGTAGTAGTTGTGCCACCGCGACATGCCGGCGGTCAGATGGGAGGCGTCCCCACTGCCCAGGTCGGCCCATGCTCCGTGATAGTCGCGCAAGCCGAGATGTTCCGCATTCCAAGAGAACCCGCCGGATGCGCCGCGGCGGTCCTCATCCCCGTCGGCGAGGATCTCGCTGCCCAGGCTGCGCAAGGCCCACAACTCCGCGGTGTGGTTGGAGAGCTCGCGGACCGTGTAGTAGAGCTTGGCCCGCATCCCCGCGTCGTGCGATTTTTGTACGTAGTCTTTAATCGTCGGCGTCGTGACGAAAGGATAGTTGATGTAGGGATTCTGCTTTCCGTTGGCATGGAGGTTGATGATGTTGCAGCCCAGGTCGCGGACCGTTTGAAATGTCGGCACGGTGTTCTCATTGGGACCGCTGGTGTACCGGTGCCAATAGCGCGATTGCCAATGCTGCTGGGTGTTGAGCGTACGAAATGGCGTGATGCACAGATTAAAGTAAAAGTGCAGCGGCTCGTACGGGCGGATCTCGCGCGGTCCGCTATACGCCTTCAGCACGACCTGTTCCGGGCCGTCGTCGGCAATTACGCAACCGCCGCGGCCGTTATTGTGCCAGGCGGGCGGAAGATTCAGCGGTCGGTATTGGTAGTAAATGTTGACGTTCGGCCGCACGTAGTTCTCGCCGAGCAATTGGCACTGCAGCCCGGCGTTGGCATCGCCAATCCAAACCGAGTCTTGGTGGCGATCTTGATCCCATTTCCATCGAACATCGCGGGGACGATTGCCGCCGCGCTGCCCCATCCCCATGAGGTACTTCGCTACACGGGTACGCAGCGGAATCTCCAAACGAATATCGTTGACTTGGGTAGCACGTTCGGCGCTTAGCACAAGCCGATAGGCAACGAAACCGTCAAACTCCATGCGGCCCTGGCACTCGAGCGTCAAGTTGCCGTCGCTGCTCGTGCTTTGCCAGCTGACGTTGCCCTCGGTCTGCTTAGTGAATTCGAGTTGGCCGTCGCCCAGCGGTCTCGTCACTCCCGAAGATTGCTCGACAACCAAGCGGATCGGCGAGGCCAACATGTCGCGCGGCTTTTCCACCAGTTTGGTGACGCTGGGGGAGAAGTGGCTCTTGATTTGTTTTGGCAGGCCATCAGGGCCCAAGACGACACGTCGGCCCAAGCAACCGATCGAGTTGTTGTCGACCGCCAGCGGCGTAAACGGCTCGCTCGGTTGGTCGTCCAAACCAATCGTTGAATCGAGCCACCGCAGGCGCGCGTGACGCCACAGGTCGCCATCGCCTCGGTCCGCGAGCGGCTCTCCGCGGACGTCAATTCGGACCGCGATTCGCTCAGGCGGTTGACCTTCCGGCGCAACCGTGACGGCGCCCTCGTACTGGCCATGCGGCGCGTCTGCCGGCACGTCAATGCCGCACCACAAGGCTTGCACACGGTTGCGACTGACCGAGACGGTTTTGTCAAACGTCCGGCCTTGCCAGTCGATTCCGCCCGTATTGAAGCATCGCAGCGGGAGGGAGGTAGCGTCTGGCGTTTCCGACCGCAAATTTTCACACCGCAGCTCGACTTCCCGCAGCGCGTCGCGGGCTGCAAATATGCCGAGTTGAAACGCATAGAACTCACCTGGCTGCGCTTGTCCGCGAAACACTACGGACGGCCCAGACGTCACCCACCGCAGCGGCAGGCGGTCTTTCATGCGGATCACGTGCTGCCGGTCCTCAGGAAAGACGAGAAAAGGTTGGTCTGGGTGGGCAGCTAAGAGTGCGTCGACTTCCCCACGGCTCGCGGCATGCTCCATCTCCGTGAAGCGGTTGAATCCGTTGACCGATTCGAAGTCGACAAACTGGGCTGTGGGTAATTCTTGCCACGCCTGGCTCGCCAGGCCGACCTCGTCGAGGCCATGCGCTTGCGACCACGCCGCTTCCGGCGCCTGCCAAGTGGGATATTGCCACTGGTCCCCGCGCTCGACTTGCTGCCAACCGTCTGCGAACTCGTGTGTGTTGATCAGCAGGTAATAGATATAGTAGTCGCCTGGCGTCGCGGCGGGCTGAAATGCAATATCGCCGAAATCGTCGTTCCGCCGCATCACGACGACGTTTCTCACCGGCTTGCCGGTGGCGGCGTCGACGACGAAGACCGCATCTTTGGGAAGCCCTTCGACGGCCGGAAGACTGTCGATGCGAAAAGGGAGTCGCCATGGCAAGTGGGCGCGCACCGCCGGCTGCGGCTCTTCCACCCGGACGACGGCGCGATGATTGCCCCAGCCTTCCCAGCGCCGCTGAGTGTGCTCACGCTCAAGTTCGAGCGCGCCAGGACTATCGCGCGCTTGTGCCGCTGCGACCGGCAGCGCCACGACGTCGGCCGATGCAGTAGCAATTAGCGCCCAGATTGCAATGGCTGCGGTCATCGGTGGGAGCAGATTGCTTCTCATCTATTTCGACTGTTGTATTTCCAAGAATGTCATAAACCGTTGGAGCATCGAATGTTGACCACGCTAGCTTTCTAACCGGGTGTACAAACCGTCGAAGTACGTAAACGTTTGCTAGCTGTTGCTTTGTTCGAGAAAAGCTCGGATAGCGTGGCATGTCGTGACTTCGCCGTCGTTTCCCCGGAAAATCATGCTAGCGTAACAAACCTTTGAAATAGTAAAGGGTTAAGACTCTCACACAAGTACAACAGTCGAACTATTATCTCACAGAAAAAACGGCTTCGGCGCGGGCGATCGAGACCTCCGCGCCGAAGCCTTAAGCTTCCAACCCGATGACACCTGCCACTAGGCGCGGCGGCGCATCGAGCCTAACAGAAGAGCAGCAATTCCCAGAAGCGCGCATGACGCTGGCTCAGGTATATTCGCGGCGTCCCAGAGTCCCTGAATCGCAACCCCGCTCAGCTTTTCCGTGTGGACCGATACGTGGTCCACTCGAGCGTTGGCGCCGAAACCACCCACCGCCTGGCCAAGACGGAAGCCCAAGGCAGGGCCGTTGGTTCCACCCGTGTTCGGGACCGCGACCGTATCCTGAACGATGTTGGTTTGCAGCGCGCCGTCGATCCAGATCATGGCATCCCCCAACGGGGCTGTGCCGTCTCCCTCGAAGCCAATGGCGATCATGTGCCAGTCGCCGACATTGATTGGTGTATCGAGTGCCTGAATCTGCCGACCTTGAATATTAAGTGTTGCCGCATCAAAACCCGTGGCGGCGTTTGTTCCCGGGTCCCATCCAGTTTCGATGAAGAGCGACCAGGCGGTGAAAGTGTTCGCGCCACCGAAGTCTAAGCCCCATTGCCAGATATTATGGGCGCCCCCCAGCGTCGCGCGGTCCGTATCGAGATTGACCCAGGCGATCACAGTCCGTGGATCCTGGCCTAGTGCTGGAAGGTATTGCGTAGCGCCTTCCCCCGATCGCGCCACCTGCGGTCCGGTGAACTGATAGGCACCATTGGCCGCGTCCATCCCCGGTAAGCCATCGCCGGCCGTCGGGCCGCCAGCATAGGTGTTGGTGAAATAGTTGTCCATGTGGTGTCCGTTTGCCGTGGTGTCTTGTGGGGCACCAGATCCCTCATCACCCCGATAATACGCGTCGGGATTCAATGCATTAACAGCATCGGAATAGGGCGACGCGTGCAGTACCGCAGGCACGCAAATGAGAATCGCAATGAGCGCCACTAAAATTGTACGTATCGAACTAGTTTGAATCGCTGTCATTAGTTGCTACCTCCAAGAAAATGTTTTTGCAAGAGACGAAATAGAATAGCCAAAGTCGTGTTTTGCCATTCGACAAGCACCGAGCAAGTCGCCGGACAAATTCAGGGGACCGGCCTCAGTTGGTGGAACGTTAACCCGTTGCAGAACAGCTAGTCGGGCGCCCCACGATTGGCCGAGTCACGTGCTCGTGCTCGACCTTTGGGAAAAGCAGGGGATGGAATCATGACAGTAGCATCCTCCTTTCTCGAATTAGAGATCAGCGACGGGTTAAAATCGTGTCTTCTGAAGCTGCTAGCTGATGCACTTCGGCGGTGCTTTGTGACGGCGACCGGGCCGTCGAACACACCTCCCGAATTGCCTGATAAAAAAAATTACCCGACTTCGCCATTGTACTTTCCAGCGGGTTAAAAAGAATACAAAAAACAGCCATTCACATGCATATTTTGACCGACCTGGCAATGGCCTGGGCCCCAGTTCCAGCGTACTGTTTTTCATCTATTTAGACATGACTTGACAGCTTTGCAAGGCCTAGTTAATAATGTAGAGCTAGTCGCCGCGTAAGGCGAGAACATACATATAACTAGCATCATCACACCGTCCCATGGAGCATCGCTGTGCTCACCGAATCATGTGTTGTGCCGACATCGGAGAGCTCAGTGGGCGGCCTCTCGCTCCACTGTATTTGGACCGTTTCTGCGGACCCGTCCTACGACGTGCCGGCCCACAAGGCGATACGCGACTCAGCTCACACGGATCACGGGGGCGGCCGCAGCCTGATCGCCTTCCGAACGATTCATGGCCAAGGGCAGTTCGAGCTGCGGTCGAACCGTATGCTGGAAGTGAGCGGCGATACAGTCGTTTTGACTGACTGGTCGTCGCTCGTTCGTTATCGATGTGTCGGTGACGCTTGGAATTTCTGGTGGTTTGATTTCGCCGTTTCCAATCCACTCGATTTTAACTACGATCAGGTCTTTAACATCCCAATTCAAGACGAGGAACGGGCCCTCTACGAAAGTATTCTCAAAAACCTCCGTGCTAGCGACAACGCGGGTCGGAGCCTGGCGTGCGCGCAGTTCCAGATGCTGCTTTGCCAATGGCGACGGGAGCAATGTGAGTCTGTCGCGGGAAACCGCCACAATCATCTTGTCCAATCTGTGATCTCGGAAATGCACGCTAGGTTGGACGGAACATTTACAGTTTCCGAGATGTCTGCCATGGTCGATCTGTCGGAGTCGCATTTTCGGCGCCTGTTCCAAACGATTATGGGTACTACTCCTAAGAAACACTACGACCAGCTGCGCCTGGTCTGGGCGGATCATAATCTAAAAATCGGACGGATGAACGTCACGGAAGTCTCCAACGCACTTGGGTTTTTCAGTCCTTTTCATTTTTCGCGTATTTATCGACAGCACTATGGTTTCCCACCTTCCAAGCGGAAACCGAGTAATCATTTCATCGAGCGGATGAGCTGAAACGGAGAGTAACGGTGATTTATCATGGGTTTCATCACGGGGCCATCTTCATCATCGCAGCGTCCAATGTTCTCGCAGCCGCTTTGGCCATTGCAGTGGACCCAGTTGTAGAGATAGAAGAGACCGTGCAGCGGACCACCGGTGTGGGTAATCCGAGCACAGATTTCGGCTCCGGGCCGGATGGCTATTGGGCGATTCAACCGATCCGTCGCTACGAGGTGGAAAGCGAGGCGGAAGGCGTGGAGCAGGCCGCGATTGGCAGCGTGATCGATGCGCTG
>Ga0310121_10004680_pt1 | contig 11976 bp, 12 predicted proteins | sample CB27_Tmax_986_MG_FD_203504 | JGI IMG/M metagenome (GOLD analysis project Ga0310121, IMG submission 203504) | Marine microbial communities from Western Arctic Ocean, Canada - CB27_Tmax_986 | ecosystem: Environmental > Aquatic > Marine > Oceanic | place: Canada: Western Arctic Ocean | collected...
CCTATTCGAACATTCCACGAAATTCGAAATTTACAACCTGGGACGTGGCGCTCCGGTCGTCCTGGCAGATTTCATCGCATGCTTGGAAGAAATATCTGGCGCGAAAGCAAATTTGCGCACTGTGCCTGCTCCGGCGACGGAGCAGTTGCTTACCTTCGCAGATATCACGAAAGCGCGGGATCACTTTGGATATAACCCTGAGGTAGGTGTTGCGGAGGGGTTAGAGGCATTCTGGCGTTGGTTCTCTATACATTACAATCCGATGTCGAAGTCTGCCGAGAGAACCTAAGCAATTTCATGGCGCCGAACTTATTGCCCGCGATGCGTATGCCGACGCGCTTGAGTCTGGTAATTCTCGGATTGGCGGCAGTCAATCGTCTTGTTGCTGTACTGTCTGTCCCAGTCGAAGAACTCCTCACCCCGCGATGTAGCGGCTGTACTGGGGTTGTGCTCTATGATCACTTGGCGCACTCGATTCTGGAACAACAACAGTATTCATTCAATGGTCTCCCGAGTGCAGAAGTGCCTCCGCTGTATCCGATCGTCTTGGCGGCAACATATCGAATGGCAGGAGCAGACAACTATCTGGCAATGCGGTTGTTTCAAGTCGTCATAGGCACAGGAACAACCTTCATGGTAGGTGCAATTGCCCAACTTCTATTTGGTCTCCATGTTTCACAGCTTGCAGAGTTTTTGGTAGCGACAAATCCCTTCCTCCTGTTTTACACAGCAGAACTACAAACTGAGACGCTCTTTTCCTTTCTTGCCGCGCTGGGCATATACCTGTGTTTTAAGCTTCGATCGGCGGATGGAACTTCCTGGAGGGTAGTTCTAGCAGCAGGGGTTGTCCTCGGACTAACAATATTATGCCGGCCAACTGGACTGGTGCTTCCCATAGTCTGGCTCGCCTGGCTAGCTCTTGTTTCGCGCCGGCACGTTGTTAGAGTGGGGGGTGTAGTGCTCATTGCCGCGCTAACCATTGTTCCATGGATGGTGCGCAACGCGACAGTATTTGGACGATTCATTTCTATCTCAGCCAATGGCTTCTCGAATATTGCTGGTTACTATGTCATGCGAGGTTATGAACTCTCGTACACTGGCCCACCGTTGCCAGAGCAGTACGATGAATACGGATCTGCCAATCCGTTTGCTTATTTGGGCGATGCAGCGCTTGAAGATTATTCTCGTAATTTGGTGCTTGGCCATTGTAGGGTACGCCCACAGGACTGCGCTTCTGCATGGGTGGCCTCGTTTTTACACCTGTGGAGTCCGTTCATTTCAGCCGAAGTCTATTCCCTCCCGGTGCAGATCGTCGCTATTGGCGCGTATTTACCTGTGTTGATTTTAGGTATTATCGGCCTGGGAGTTGCATATAAGACGACAAAGGTAGAAGCGCATCACTCTTTTTCATAATGTTGCTGTTCGCTTTTATGGCATTGAGTGCAATCAAAGTGCCAGAAATTAGCTATCGTGTTACAGTGGTTGATCCCTGCCTAGCTGTATTTGCCTCTGTCACATTGATTCGGATTTGGCCGGCGACCTATCGTAAGACGATGTATCTAATGGGGCGAATGAAGTTGCGTCGCATAGGAGACGATTACGGCGCGAGAATGTAGTCGACTGCAGCTGCTAAATCATCCAATACCAGAACGTCATCAAGCCCGTGATTTTTGAGCAGATCTGCTTGAGCAATTCCACGTCCTGTGCGCAGGAGGATCGGGTGCACTCCGGCAGCCAGCCCAGCTTGTATGTCCGTCACAGCATCGCCGACCAACCATGAACGATTTAAATCAAGCCGGAGTTCCTGGGCTGCCTGCAGCAACAGGCCCGGTTGTGGTTTGCGACAGACGCAGTATTCGTCGGGTCGGTGGGGGCAAAGTTGCACAGCGTCAATGCGGCCATTATTTTCCACAATGAGGGCAACCAGACGCTGGTTGACGCCGTCTGCCTGTGCGCGTGAGAAGACGCCGCGCCCAACGCCGGATTGGTTCGTAACGATTACAATAGCGTATTCACTTTGGGCAAGCGCTGCTAAGGCAGCGCGCGCGCCCGGGATCAGGCGGACATGCTCCCAGCGGCGCACATAGTTCGGTCTATTTTCATTAATCACACCATCCCGATCAAGGAAAACAGCCCTTCGGAATGAATTAGATGTTGGATTGGTCATTTGAATATCACCAAGAGATTATAACAATCGAATGAAACGAATACTCGTAACCGGCGGTGCCGGATTCATTGGTTCGCATACGGTGGATTTGCTCCTGCAACGCGGCTATCAGATTCGGGTGCTCGACCTGCTCACACCACCGGTCCACTTGAATGGAGAGCTTCCCGATTATTTTCCGCCGGAGGCCGAGTTTCTTCTCGGGGATGTGCGCGACAAGTCAATTTGGGAGCGCGCGCTGAAGGGAGTTGATGCTGTTTTCCATCTCGCAGCCTATCAGGATTATTTGCCTGATTTCTCCAAGTTTTTTCATGTCAATGTCGTGGGCACAGCGTTGCTCTATGAAGTTATTGTGGAGCAAAAATTGCCAATCCAGAAAATCGTGGTTGCCTCCTCGCAAGCAGCCTACGGAGAAGGTAAATACGAATGCCTTGCGGATGGCGTGCAGTACCCGTTGCCACGTCCAACGGCGCAACTCGATCAACAAGATTGGGAGCCCCATTGTCCGGTTTGTGGACAAGGAATGCAATGGTTGCCTACCGATGAGAGTCGAGTCACGCCGCATAACTCCTATTCGATGAGCAAGTACAACGAAGAGATGATCGCTCTGGTGCTTGGACGGCGTTATGAAATCCCGAGTGTTGCAATGCGTTACTCTATTGTGCAGGGCGCGCGGCAATCCTTCCGCAATGCCTATTCTGGTGTCCTGCGGATTTTTGCCATGCAGGTGCTGGGCGGGCAACATCCGACGGCCTACGAAGATGGCGAGCAGGTGCGTGACTACGTCTATGTGGGTGATGTGGCAAAGGCAAATTTACTCGTGCTGCAGGATGCGTGTGTCGATTACCAGGCGTTAAACGTCGGTGGTGGTCGACCAGTCACCGTAAACGAGTTTGCAAGGGGGATGGCACAAGCTGCCGGGAAACCCGAGTTGACCCCCGTTTCAATCGGGGAATATCGCTTTGGTGACACCCGCCACATCCTGTCCGATGTCAGTAAATTACAGTCTCTTGGTTGGCAACCTCTAGAGTCTGTTGAGCAGAGTGCGCAAGAATACCTGGATTGGATTTCAGAACAAGCTGGGTTTGAAGATTACGCCTCGCATGCGCGGGAATATATGCAAGCAGTTGGGACGCTGCGTGGCGGAAGCTAGGTTGAAATGTTAATCGCTCGCGCACCGGTGCGTATCTCCTTCGGAGGGGGTGGCACTGATCTTCCGGCCTACTCCGATACCTACGGAGGTGCAGTCGTCAGCACGACGATCGACAAATATGTCTATGTTGTGATGACGGTACGCCCCAGCCCCGATCTCCAAATCCTATCTTCAGATTACCGGACATTTTTCCGACACACCGGTGGGGAAGTAACCTTTTGGGAAGGCGAACTCAACCTGCCAAAAGCGATCCTGCACGAGTTCGGCATTCATCGGGGTATTTCAATGTTTTTGGCTTCGGAGGTGCCGCCTGGCACGGGTCTTGGCTCGTCCTCTACGGTATCCGTCGCCTGCATAAAAGCAGTGAGCGTGGCATGTGGCGAAAGACTTGATAAACAAGCCATTGCTGAGTTGGCCTGCCAGATTGAGATTGGCAAATTGGAAATGCCAATTGGTTTTCAAGATCAGTTTGCCGCCTCCTATGGTGGTTTTAATTGGTTTGAATTTTCTACCAAAGGAAAGCAGGCTGAACGTATCAAAATGCCGGCCGGATTTGTTGAGAATTTGCAACGCCGTTTATTGCTGTTCTTTACCGGGCAGGCGCGTGATTCGACAAAAATTTTGGCTCGCCAGAGTGACAACACGAAGAAGAAATATTCGTCTACATTGGACGCTCTCCACGCAGTGCGCGAGATGGCAGACCGGATGCGTGCCTGTCTGGAAGCCGGCGATCTGGAACTGTTCGGGAATTTGCTACACGAGGGCTGGGAGCACAAGAAGAGATTCGCCAGCGGGATCAGCAATCCACGCGTGGACGAACTCTACGCCACAGCCCAGTCGGCGGGTGCAATGGGTGGCAAGTTGGCGGGCGCGGGCGGTGGCGGATTCATGATGATCTATTGTGAGGACGGTCGACAAGAGGCCGTTACTGCGGCGATGGAAGAGCTTGGCCTGCAACGCATGAATTACAATTTCGAGAATGGTGGCGCGCGTGTACTACTCAATGCAGGCTTGCGCCTACAGGAACAGGATCGATGAGTCGCCGCGGACAGTACCTTTTATTCTCGGCATTGATCGTTGCCGACGCTGTCGGGGTCGTCGGCGGTCTCTTGATCGCGCTCTTCTCAATTGCTTCTCTCGGTGCGAATGCTTCCGAATATGTTGTCACAATCCAACTGGCACTGCCTCTGTACTTGTTAGTCTTTGCCGGGCTACGTTTATATGATCTGGAAACGGTTCTGGAAGACTCGCAGGAATATGCCACAGTTGCGACGGGTTGCACCTACGGCATTATGGGATTGATCGTGCTCAACACTGTGCTGCGTTCACCGGAGTTGGAACTTGCTTGGCTCCTTGCCGGTTGGGTTGCGACGATTGTCACCGTTGGCCTTGGCCGTTTTCTGATGCGCCGGGTTGTGCGTGCCTTACGCCGCTCTGGTCACTTGATTACACGCGCCCTAATCGTGGGAGCAGATGAGCAAGGCCGTACAATCGCACGGCAATTTCAATCGGTGGCCTCATCGGGAGTGGATGTGATTGGGTTCGTTGACGACTTTCTGCCATTGGGTACACATGTGGAAGATGGGCTGCATGTAATTGGACATCCGAGCAGCCTTAACGAGGTGGCTCTCGAAAATGGCGTTAAAGAGGTCGTGGTTGTGCCGGGCGCGGTGGCCTGGGAGACGTTCTATGAATTGCTCGAACATGCCTCCCAATCCGATGGACTGCGGATTCGACTCTCTCCAGGTTATTACGATCTGCTCGCCAATACTCCGCGCGTGGCGCATCGGAATTTTGTGCCGCTCTTTATTCTGGATCGTGTACGCATATCCGGTCTCGACTGGCTGCTTAAAGCATCTGTTGATTATGGTCTCGGGCTGCTGGCACTGCTGCTCAGTTTGCCTCTTATAGCACTCATAGCGATCGTATTGTTTTTCGCCCGCCAAGAGCATGTTCTGGAACGTCTGTATGTTATCGGAATGGGGGGTAGACGTTTTCGAGCCGCGGTCTTCTCTGCGGATGAAGGAAAAGCCCTTGGGCGCCTACTTGCTCAGAGCGGCCTTACGCGCTTACCTTTATTGTTCCTGATTCCATTCGGTCGCATGAGCCTGGTGGGGCCACGACTTGTGCGTGAGAGCGACCAGAACACATTTCGTCGCTGGCTGCCAGCTCTGGCTACCATGCGGCCCGGCGTGACCGGCCCTTGGGCCGTTGTGCCGATTGCTTCATTGGAAGAGGAAATGCGAGCTGTGTTGTATTACATTCGGAACTGGACTGTCTGGCTCGATTTGCAAATTCTCGTTCAAACTGTGCTGGTTGTGTTGCGCCGTCGCTGGGCACGATTGACTGAATGAAACGAATGCGGAATGCAAAGTTTCGAATCGAAAATTCTACATGGAGTGTCTATGGACTACGTTGATCAATATCTGACCGAACTTGAAGCTGTAATTCATAGTTTGTCCCGGGATGATGTTCGTAAGGTTGTTGAGGCGCTGCTCGTCGCCTGGCGGGCTGATAAGCAAATTTTCATTATCGGCAACGGAGGCAGTGCAGCGACAGCCTCCCACATGATGAACGATATTAACAAGCTGACGATCATGCCGGGCAAGCCACGTTTCCGCGCTATTGCCCTTTCGGACAATGTGCCCTTGATGACGGCGTGGGGGAATGATGCGGCTTATGAAGATATATTTGCAGAACCGCTGCGCAACCTGATGCGTGCTGACGACATATTGATCGCAATCTCAACAAGTGGTAATTCGCCCAACATCGTGAAGGCAGTCGATGTTGCCCACGACGAATACAATGCGCAAGTCATCGCGTTTGTGGGCGACAAAGGGGGGCGTCTGGCAGAGCAGGCTGACATTCTCATTCGGATTCCCAGCGACCACATTGGGCAGCAGGAGGACGGTCATGTGATCCTTGATCATGTCATCTCCAACGCGTTGCTCGACCGAATACAAAACAGTAGCTGAGATCAGATATTCGTGAATGCAGCCACTCCTGCTGAGGATCTAGACAACAATCCAACCCTAGATTTGTCTGTCGTGGTGCCTGTCTATAACGAGGCGCAGTGTATCGGACCAACTCTCGCAACGCTGCTGGACTATCTGCGTGGACTGGACTTGAGCTGGGAGTTGTTCGTTGTAAATGATGGCAGCCGTGATAGTACGGTCGAGTTGGTCTCTCAGGTGCTCAAGGATGTCGCCGGTGCACATCTGTTGAACTATCAGCCTAACCGGGGTAAGGGCTACGCCGTGCGCACAGGTGTGTTGGCATCACAAGGACGCTGGGTGATCTTTCTCGACGCCGATTTGTCAACTCCGGTAGAGGAAATCGGAAACGCACTCAAACATTTGAGCGCCGGGGTTGATATAGTGATCGGCTCGCGGGCGCACCCGGATGCGCGTATCGAAAAACGCCCTGCGTTGTTCAGGCGCTTTGCAACCGCCGTCTTCGACCAGGTTAAATTTTTACTTGTCGGTTTGCGTGAAATCTCGGATACCCAATGCGGTTTCAAAGGATATCGGCGGACAGCCGTTGTGCCGCTCTATGAGCGCTCGGTTGTCAACCGCTTCATGTTCGATGTGGAGATTTTATTCCTCGCAAAGCGCGCCGGGCTGCAGATTGTCGAATTGCCAGTCCGCTGGCGAGATGTACCGGGGAGCACCGTGCGATTCTGGCTTGGGGTATATTCCATGTTCCGGGACTTGCTGCGCATCCGTTGGGCGCATCGCGGATTCGGGGTTCAATAAAGTCGGTATTTACAAAACAATCGGGCGCTTAAGGAACGAGAGCAACAAATCCGCTGCGCCTTTCACGTCGGCCTCGTCAATCATTTCGGAAGGAGTGTGGATGTGTCGGCAAGGTACTGAGACAACCCCGGCAGGAACTCCGATGCGGCTCACCTGAACTGCGCGGGCGTCGGTCGTTCCGTGTTCGAGTACTTCCATTTGGTAGGGCAGCTTTGCCGCCTCGGCAGCTTCGCGTAAATGACGAACAATGCGGGGGTCCGCTAGCATACCTTGATCTCGGATTTTGATCGCCGGGCCGCCGCCCAACGAAACATCCATCTTCCAGCCTTTGGGCGTGTCACCGGTGCGGGTGACATCGATCGCGATTGCCACATCCGGGTCGAACCCATACGCAGCCGGACCTGCACCGCGCGTACCTACCTCCTCTTGTACGCTCCATACGAAAGCAACTTCGTGCGGGGTACGCCGTAACGCCTTCATCACCTGCAGCAATACAACACAGCCGATGCGGTCGTCCATGCTCTTGGCAATGAGGCGTGAGCCGATCTCCTCCAACGGACGATAAAAGCCCGCCGCAGCTCCAATCTGAACCGGGCAATCTTCACGGCTCGTGGCCCCCACATCGATAAACAATTGATCAAATTTAGGCACGGAATTCGTATTCAAGCGTTTTTCGATCCCGATCACGCCCAGCGTTCCGTCGGCGAAGCGCACGCGGCTGCCCATGCAGCTCAGCGTCGAAACGCCGCCCAGGGGTATGAAGCGGCAAAAGCCTTGCTCGTCTACATGCGTGACCATGACGCCAATCTCGTCCATGTGTGCGATGAGCATGACTTTTTTGCCTGATTTGGACTTCTTTTTAATTGCCCCGATCAGGTTGCCGATGCCGTCCACAGTGATGTAATCCGGGATGCCCCGAATTTCGGAACGGATCATCTCCCGGATTTGATCTTCGTGGCCGGATGGGCCGTAGGCTTCGACGAGCTTCTCGATCTGTACTCTCACAGTTGCTTCTCCATCGCGACAGCTTTTGAGTCGCGGTTTACTTTCTAGACAGTACCTTTGGTGACAGCGCTTCCAATCCAGCGCGCACGAGTTTAATCGTGTTCGCGATGTCCTCACGCGACACCAGCGCTGCTGGTGAATGGATATAACGGGCGGGCACTGAGATACCAATTATGGGAATGCTATCATGTGATCGCTGGATCGCGCCTGCATCGTTGCCGCCGCCGCCGGGCTGCCGATATTGGAAGGGTATCTTCTGAGCACGGGCAACGGCTTCAAAATGGGCGACCAGCCGGCGGTCGTGAAGCGAGCTGGCATCGGCCAATGAGAGCGCCGGTCCGAATCCCAGCCGTGCGTTATAGTGCACGTTCTCGTTTGCTTCATCCTCCGCTGGCAGATCGTTTGCCGGAGTGACCTCCAACACCACAGCGGCGTCCGGTTCGATTGTGAAAGCGGCGACACGCGCACCGCGCAGACCGACTTCTTCCTGTACAGTGAAGGCCGCCGTGAATTTGAAGGGCAACGCTTTGCCGCGCAGCAATTCAATCAGGATCGCGACGCCAACGCGATCGTCGAGTGCTTTGCCGCGCAGGGTGTGCCCCAGATTTTCAAACGGCGTGGCAAAGGTCGCGCGTTCACCCGGCCGCACATAGCGCAAGGCCGCTTCCTTGCTGCTCGCACCGATGTCGATGCGAAGCGACTCCATGCTGGGTGACGCATTTTGTTCATTCCGGTTGAGTAAATGTACTGGCGAGGCACCGATAACGCCTGGGATTTTTTCCCGGCCGACCCACATGGGTTTTCCAATCAACACACGCGGGTCCAGGCCGCCATTGGGGGCAAAGCGTAGCAGGCCATCGCTGGATACCGCAACAATCATTACCCCGACTTCGTCTATATGTGCTGCGGCCATCACATGCATGCGGCCACGTCCCTTTTTGGTGGCGATGATATTGCCCATCGTATCGGTCGATACCTGATCGACATGACCATCGATGGCGTTCAGAACAATTTTTCGAATTGCGCCTTCGTCGCCGCTTACGCCCACAGCCTCGGAAAGCTCCTGCAGACGCTTCACAACGCCGACGGTCAGTTTCGCGCGGTTTGGGGCACGCTTTGCGCCGGATTTAACTTTCGTCTTCGTTCCGGAATGGCTTTTGCGTTTCGCCTGTGGCATGTTTACTTGCGATCTGAGATAAGAGATGGTGATTGATATCTCTACTCTCTAGTCTCTAATCGCCCTCCTCATCAAGCGCGAGTTTGTCAAGTGACTCGCCATCCAGCCGGACGATAAATTCGGCGATGAGGCGACCCGCTCGCTGAATATCACGCAACGCCACTATCTCAACCGGTGTGTGCATGTTCTTAAGCGGCAATCCGAGGTCGGCTGTAGGGACGCCTGTTCGGCTGACCTGGATTGCGAAGGAGTCTGTGCCGCCCGGTCGGGGTGAGAACTCCTGTTGAAGGGGCAATTCCAGTTCCTGCGCCAGATCGCGTAACATTCTGTGGAGTTTTGGGTGCTGGTTCGGCCCCCAGCCAATTGTCGGTCCATCGCCAGCCTTGAATGTTTTCCATTCAGGCAGGCCGGGTTGCCGGGCCCATGTCACATCCACTACAATCGCCATGTCCGGCTGTAAACCATAGGCGGAGGTATAGGCTCCTCCGTACGATATCTCTTCCTGGACGGTTGCGACAGCGACTACATCCCAATCGTGCGGACGGCCCTGTAATGCTTCGAGGCAGACCGACAGCGTCGCAACTGAGGCGCGGTTATCCAATGCACTTGCTGCCAGCATCCCGTCTTTCAATACTGTGGGCGGCTGCGCAAATGTAATCAGGTCGCCGATCTGTACCGCGCGCTTTACGCCTTCCGGCGGAATACCTACATCCACGTAGAGTTTGTCAAGCGGCGTGACCTTCTTGTGATCGGCGGCCTGTTTCAGATGTGGCGGGATGCTGACGATCACCCCCGGCAGCGTTTTGGCATTTGCACGGCCGCCAGTGGCATGCACATCGACCAGAGTTCCTGGCATGATGCGCTCGTCTATCCCGCCAATCCCGGTAATGCCAATGAAGCCGGCCTGTACGCGGGTCGCCATCAGACCAATCGCGTCCATGTGCGCCGCAAGCATAATGCGCTTGCGCGGTTCGCGCTTAGTGCCATTTCGAATGGCCCACAGGCTGCCCAAGCGGTCGCCATCGAGTTTATCTACGAGTGGCTTCCAGGCTGCGGCGATGACCTCGCGGATGTGGGTCTCATAGGCGGAGAGGCCCGGGGTATTGCAAAGTGTTTTTAGATGCTTAACCAGTTCCATACGTTGTCACATTATGGTTATGGTGTCGTCGGGGTACAGGTCGGCGTACATGTTTCTGTGGCTGTAGCTGTGGCTGTTTCCGTGGCTGTTTCCGACGGTGTGTCCGTCATGGTCGCTGAGGCTGTATTGGTCACTGTGGCCGTGTTACTGGCTGTGTGGGACGCAGTCGGCGTTGCTGTGTTCGTTCGCGTTTGTGTCGGCACGTTCGTCGCTGAGGGAATCGGTGTATCAGTCGGCACAGGTGTGTCCGTTGGCGTATTAGTCGGTGTGTTCGACGGAGTGAAGGTCAATGTCGGTGGTACAAATTGAGTCGGTGTATTGGGTAAAATATCAGTTGGTCCGGGTGTAGGGGTGGAAGTGATTGTTGTTGTCTGTTCTGGCCCCGGGGTGTTTGTCACGAGTTGCAGCTGAGTGGGTGTTGGCAGCAGTTGTGTGGCAGTCACATTGCGGTTTTCATCGAGAGGCAGGATGAGCGCAACAAATCCTGCACAATAGCACGGCAAGGACAATAATATCGCCCCGGTCAGTATTGCGTACCTGCGCCGGCGGCGGCGATCAAGCTCATCGAAGAAAGACATGAATGCACGTACGCCCGCAAGATATCATTCTAGCTGAAGTGCTTTACATAATAATTCTGTTCTGCACTCCTCTACGTCAACGAATGCGGATAATAGCAGCAGCCTGAGGGGGTGTCAATTTTGGCACTCTTCACGGGTATCCTGTGAAAGCATGCATTGAGCTGAGATTGCTTGCCCAAATTATTTCATGCAGTATAATTCTCGCGGGGAACATTGAGTTACAATTAATTGATTTGTAGGCCTGCCAAGGCCGGACAGTTTCAAGTGACTTCGCCAGTTCAGTCGTCCAAAACCAACTCCATTGCAAATCAGCTTGGCGAAATGCGCAAGCTGGCATCCGACATCAAGGGATTGCTCGGGAGTCATCGCGATATTCTCTCCAAAGCTGGTTTACGGTTGCCTCCAGTAGTCTCTGATGGCCTTACCCACCTTGCGACCAATCTGGAGAGAACCGAAAGCCTCGTTTCGGAACACGAACGTGAACTAAGTCAACTGCATGCACTCGTGGATGTGGGACAGGTGATCAATTCCTCGCTCGATTTGACAACGGTATTGAACGAAGTGATGGACACCATTATCCGGCTGATGGGCGCAGAGCGCGGCTTCCTCATGCTGCGCGATTCTGATGGTGAGATGGATTTCCGCATAGCCCGAAACGTTGAGCAGGAAACACTAGCAGAGACCGACTTTGAGATCAGCCGTACCATTGTGATCCGTGTGGCCGCAACGGGCGAATCGGTGGTTACAACCAACGCTCAGGAAGATCCGCGTTTTGGCAAACAGGAAAGCGTTGTAGCATACAACCTGCGCTCCATCTTGTGCGTCCCGCTCCAAGTTAAAGGAGTAGTCACTGGTGTCATCTATGCAGACAACCGCATTCGCACTGGTTTGTTCAATGAGCGTGATCGCAATCTCATGACGGCCTTTGCCAACCAGGCCGCTGTCGCAATCGAAAACGCGCGTTTGTTTGAGAGTGTCAAGCAAACATTGGATGAAGTGACTGCTT
>Ga0310121_10004681_pt1 | contig 11975 bp, 11 predicted proteins | sample CB27_Tmax_986_MG_FD_203504 | JGI IMG/M metagenome (GOLD analysis project Ga0310121, IMG submission 203504) | Marine microbial communities from Western Arctic Ocean, Canada - CB27_Tmax_986 | ecosystem: Environmental > Aquatic > Marine > Oceanic | place: Canada: Western Arctic Ocean | collected...
AGAACATGAGAGTTTTATTCAGGAAAATCCGCTTGTGGCGACTGGTGACAGCAATGTTTGTATAGGGCCTGATTGGTTATGCACGGGTCAGTTCTGTTGGGCAAAGCCTCGACGTTCAACTCGATAAGTTACAACATTGCGATAAGATTTTTTAGGAGAAGAAAAGCGGGGCATCGGGCAAGCGGCATCAACTGGAAACTTGTTTGGAGTATGTACGAGAAGGGGATACTCTCGTCGTGACCCGACTCGATCGGTTGGCACGTTCGACACTGCATCTATGCCAGATCGCTGATTATTTGAAGGAGAAGCAGGTTAATTTGCAGGTGTTGGACCAGAGCATTGACACTGGAGATGCTACGGGACGCTTGCTGTTCAATATGCTGGGGGCCATTGCCCAGTTTGAGACGGAGATCCGTGCGGAGCGACAGATGGATGGGATTCAGAAGGCGAAAGAACGCGGGGTGCGCTTCGGCCAGGAAAAGAAACTAACCGCACAGCAGGTAGCCGAACTCCAAGAAAGGCGCAAACAGGGGGAACTGATCAAAACGTTGATGAAAAACTACGACATATCAAAAGCAACCATCTATCGTTATCTGAATCTGGTTGGAGTGTCCAAATGAAAATAGAACATCAGTGTAATTGCAAATCAGGCTGTATCAGTTACCGTTGCAGCTGCCTCAAGAACAGTAAACCATGTGACGACCGCTGTGGTTGTACAAACTGCCAGAATCCGCTAAATGGCGTCGATCTGTCTGGTTTATCCGTCTGTGCCATCCAGAATATCCAGGCGTATAAGCGTCTTTCCGAACAGCAATTAGATACCCTGTTAGCGTTACCGTGCGGAGATACTGAAGCTCCACTCCGAGAGTTACTCAAAGGCTTCACATGTCCGGATTGTCAAGAAGAGTATTGGTACTCATTCTGCTGGGACGACGTCGTTCAAGAGGGAAACACGTGGCATTGCGAGATATGTCATGAGTGTCGAGACTGGCGGGAATGGCACTGTGAGCAATGCGACAGGTGTACCTATGGGGTCACATTGCCTTGCGAACATTGCGGAAATGAGGAGGGAATAATGACTTTCTAAAGTTTTACCCGAACAGTATCCTCCTATCCTGGTCATCTCGGTGACGACCATATCTTTCACATCGATTATTCAGTAATGGCAGGTACCCACATAAGGTCAAAGAGGTGTGGCTGCTGGTAACGCGAATGTGTGTATGCCCCCTTAAGCACCTTTTCGAGGGGATATGCAAAACCCCCCACGTTGTGATCCCCCTGGCCCGTCGCGATAGCTGGAACTCTTTGGCGGGGGAGGTCTATGCCACTGCTTGTCGTCTGGCCAACGCCGACCAACGGGAAAAGCTGGACGAGGAGATCAGGCGACTCAACATCCGTTCCGAACGCTGGTGGTGAGGAAAGACTCATGCAGCAAGAGGACTTGCAGGGAAATGCCATAGGCTGCATCTGTTCCGATTGGGAGAATAATATCCAACACCTGGAAAGTCTGCTGCTATTGGGGATGACCCATGGGAGAGAATACCAGGGAGCTTCTTTTCGTTTCTGCCCCTGGTGTGGGCAATCCCTGGCCGGAGTCACAGGCCAGCGTAATGAAGCCCTCTTGGATGCATGCCGGCAGCGCATCCAAGAGAATTTCTTCGTTAAAGATGAGTGGGGCACGCCGCAAACGCCCAATATGCTGGTAGCAGCCCGTCCCATCGCCGATTATCGACAGGCAACCGCTGATATTCTGGGCACACTGGAACTGATGTTGGCTTTTGTGGAGGCAGGGACGCGTTTTACCAACGAATACGGCGATATAGATGAACCCTTTTATGAGGGGTTGGAACTTATGCTGGCCGATTTCCGGGAGCTGCTGTTGGCCAATCCAGGCTTCTATGAATAGGCAGACCTAGCGCAGCGTCTGGCCGACCTAGGGCGAGATGCTGGATGGTTGGGGTGGGGCTACGGGGATTATGTGACGGAGCAGGTGACCAAGATTCAACAACACTTCGGTGATGTCTAAAGCAGATGACTATTCTGTCTTACAGCGATATAGCCTTATGGCACTTCATGACAGTAATGTTTGTATAGGGCCTACTATGAATGCCAGAGGGAGGCGAACCGGACTGGTAAGGGAGTGCGTCTGCGTTTGCATTTAACCGCAGCATCGGAGTTGGCCGGCCTGCCCTGGGAATTCCTTTATGACCCCCGGAAGAAGGACTACCTCGCACTTGACCCCTACGCCTGGGATGTGTTAGGGTTCGTCCCGTCCGATCGTGCGGAGGAACATTGGCGTAAGGACTGAATCAAGGGACAATAGGTGATGCTGACTGTTGTTCCCTGTTTCAAGAGTCGTTATCATGGTGGGAGAGCCAATTTCTTGGAGCAGCCTAGACAACGGGAGGATACGTGATGCTAACAGTAGGATATGGCGATTTTCGCTACGAACTGGACGAATCTTGGCCACACGTGCCCGAAGGGTGGTCATTGGGGTCGGTGTCCGATGTGGCAATCGATTCGCGGGATCGGGTCTTTATCTTTAACCGACACAAACATCCGGTGGCTGTGTTTGAGGCGGACAGCGGCAACTTCGTTACCTCCTGGGGCGAGGGTGAATTCAAGGAACCACACGGTATGTTTATCGACGCCGATGACTTTGTGTGGGTCACCGACCGGCAAGATCACGTGGTCACCAAACACACACCACATGGGGAAAAGCTGCTCGAACTGGGGCGCCGAGGCTGGGCCATGATGACGGTGACGCCATACGGCAAGAGCCCGGACGGTCCGTTCAACATGCCGGCCGGCGTGGCAATAGCCGAAGACGGCGCGATCTTTGTCGCGGACGGCTATGGGAACCATCAGGTCCATCGCTTCTCCCCAGAAGGCGAGCTGGAGCTTTCGTGGGGCACGTCTGGCTTGGAGCCGGGCCAGTTCGCGCTGGTGCACAATATCGGCATCGACTCCCAGGGCAGGATTCTGATCTGTGATCGGGAGGCCAGCCGTATTCAGTTTTTTGACCGGAACGGGCAATTCATTCATATCTGGGATGATGTCAACAGGCCCGGCGATGTGTATGTCAGCCCGGATAAACTGGTATACGTGGCGGAGCAGGGCAGGTCCTTGGCCAGAGGTCCGCAGCCATTCGGTGTCTCGATCTTTACCGAAGCAGGCGAACTGGTTGGCCGCTTCCGAGGTCCGGATACGAGCATGCGTATGCCCCACAGCATCTGGACCGATTCCCACGGAAACATCTTTGTCGGGGAGCTGGGCGACGAAGGCAATCACGTGCGCAAGTTTGTCAAGATCTAGCCCGTGCTGGCTACTTCGCCCATCCGTCGTGATTTTCGAGCGTTCATCTTGGTTGATTGGCAGGCATGCAGCTGGTATGCTTCTGCTTTCACATCTCCTCAATGGAGCACCAGCGAAATGGTCCCAGACATTCACCAACTCTGCCGACGACTGCTCGATATCGGCAAGACAACTATCCAAGGCTGGCTCAAGCCCAGTAGCCGTGCCCTCGTGCGTGGCGCTACGGCTGATCTAGCTCGTAGCAAGGCTGAGCTCATCGCCGAAAATGCATTTCTGCGTCAGCAGCTCATCATCCTCCAGCGCCAAAGAAAGCGACCCAAGCTCACCGGATTCGACCGGATCAAACTGCTCCTACTCGCCCGCGTCACACCGTACTGGAGGCAGGCTCTGCTCATCGTACAGCCGGATACGCTGTTGCGCTGGCATCGAGAGTTGTATCGCATCATCTGGCGACGAAAATCCAAACCGCCATCTTCGGGATCCAGGATCCCAGCCGAGACCATCGCCCTCATTCTCCAGATGTCTGTCGAAAACAAGACATGGGGCGCGGAACGCATTCGAGGCGAACTCCTCAAACTGGGAATTCTGGTCAGCAAGCACACCATCCAGAAATATATGGGACGTTATGACACATCAGGCTCTTCCAGCCAGACCTGGAGCACGTTCTTGAACAACACGCGCCTCACATCTGGGCCTGTGATTTCACCCAGGTCTACGACCTCTTCTTCCGCTCCCTCTACATCTTCGTCATCATTGAACTGGCCAGCCGTCGCATCGTGCATATTGCCGTCACCTCTCATCCCAGCGATGCATGGGTGGCCCAGCAGCTGCGGGAAGCTACGCCCTGGGGCGAGGGGCCTATCTACTTGATTCGTGACAATGATGCTAAGTTTGGCGTGCAGTTATCTTCTGTCGCGGCAGGAACGGGCATCGAGGAGATATCCATACCCTTCGGTGCGCCCAACGCCAACGCGTTCTGCGAACGACTGATCGGTACGTTACGCCGAGAGTGCTTGGATCACCTCTTCATCCTCAATGAGAAGCATCTCAACGGTATCCTGTACGAGTTCATTGGGTTCTACAACCAGGCGCGACCGCATCAGGGCCTTCAGCAAAGCATCCCGATCCCACCGACTGACTGGCAGGGATCAGGCAAGGTGTTTGCCTTTCCTGTGTTAGGTGGTCTACATCACGATTATCTTCGAGCTGCCTGACCGCAAAGCTACGGATGACTCAAGTAGCCAGCACGGCCCCTCCAAATTCGTTGTTCACCGCCTGTACCAGCGCCCGCATATAGGCAATCGAATAGGCCACCCCCACCCGATGCCCGCCCAGCATGTTGGGAATGTGATCTGGAATGATGCAGCCATCGAACTCCATCTGGCGCAGCACTCGCATCACCTGGTGCATGTCCTGATAGCCGTTGTCGATCAGCGTCTCCACCCACGGTTCGGGCATGGGGTTCGACACGTTGCGGAAGTGCACCTTGAAGAGCTGGTCCCTGGACGCAAAGTGTTTAATAGCCTCCACCACGCCTACGCCCATGCCCTGTTCGCCGCCCTCCAGCCAGCAGCCCACACACAGGCAGACGCCGATATTGGGGCTGTCGGCGATCTCCATCGCCCTCTTGTAGCCCTCAAAGTTGCCGAACATACAGCGCGGAATACCACCCAGCGCATAGACCGGCGGATCGTCGGGGTGGATGCCGATACGTACGCCGGCCTCCTCGGCCACCGGCGCCACCCGGCGGATCATGTACTCGTAGTTGTCCCACAGTTCTTCTTCGCTGTACCGGCGCCCGTGTGTCAACTCGCCCTCATACAGTCCATCCCAGCGTCCCACAGCGTCGTTGATGTCGAGCCGGCGCGCGTCCATACCGCCGCGCCCTTTGGCCCGCCCGGAAGACCAAATGCCGTTGCCCATGTGGGCGTAGGTATTGTACTTGATGCCTGCTGCGCCGATATTGCGGATAAACTGCTTGAACTCCTCTATCTTCTCATCACGACCGGGCAGGTTGAGCGTGATCTCCGACACGTTGTGCACGCCCCGGTTGGCAACCCGGTAGATCTTGATTCCGTGGTCACCAAAGCGTTTTACCAGGCTCTTGTAGAAGTCCAGCGTGTGCTGCTCTGGACTTCTGATGCCCACCATCGCCCACTCGACGCCCAGCTGCTGAAAAAACTGCAGATCTTCGTCGCTGGCGTCGACGCCGGTCGAGATGGCGATCTGGATGCCTTCCGTGCTCGAATAGTAGCCGGGCACGGCGCGCATGGGGAAGCGGTTCGTATCTGTGCTCATAGCAAGTGGTCTCCATTTCTCTGTGATGTGGACCGTTTCGCCAACGGTGACATCATGGGCATGCTCGACGGGCCGCATTCAGGAATTCACACACCGGTAGAAAATCGCGCTGCGAACGCTTGATGATCGGGTTCGACCGTTATCGGGGCGGATACGCTGGAGTAGACTGAGGACAGATCGGCGGTCTCGAGCCAGGTTGCAGAGCAGCGGATTCCTCTGCTTCAGCGCATCGTGCGTACCCTCTACAGCGGACTCCCGTTCGGAACCATCTTGTTCACGACATCGATCAGCGCGCTCAGATAACCGATGGCATAGGCCCGACCGCGATGGCCCCAGCGCGTGTCGTCGAGCATAGTGGGAACGTGGTCGTCGATGATGAAACTGTTGAAGCCATTCTCCTTGAGCGCCACCATCACCGCAAACTTGTCGGCCAGATTGCCCTCATTGATAAAACACTCGCTGAAATTGGTCGCCCCGCCTTCTACGTCCCTGAAGTGGAGGTAGATGATCTTGCTCCGTGGCCCGAAGTAGCGAATGCCACGCATCACGTTCTGCATACCGCCCATCTCCGACCAGCAGCCGATGCAGAAGTTGAGACCGAGGTTGGGGCTGTCAAAAGTGTCGGTCATACGTTTGAAGCCCTCAAAGCTGCGAAATGGACGACCGATGCCGCCAAGGGACTCGACCGGCGGATCATCGGGGTGGACGGCGAAGGTAACGCCCACCTCTTCGGCTACGGGCAGGATGCGCTCCATGTAGTACACGAAATTCTCCCACATCTCGTCCTCAGTGAAGACACGCCCGTGGGTGATCTGGTCTTCAGGGTGCTCGGATAGGTTGAAACGACGGGCAGTGGAGCCGCCGCGTCTCGGTGCCCGTGGCTCAGTGCTCCAAACGCCGCTGGGCATCCAGTCGATGCCGAGGACAGGGATGCCAGCGCGGCCCATGTTGCGGATGGTGTTCTGCATATGCCCAATCTGTTCGTCGCGACCGGGCAACCCGAGCATGACTTTGTTGTAGAAGGGGCGCGGTACGTTCTCCAGAGACATGAGGCGCAGGCCGTATTGTTTGGCTTTCCTGCGCGCGGCCAGCAGGTCTTCATATTCCCACTGCTGCTCGCCGGGAAAGCTTGCGGTGTTCATCTGGAAGTCTTCGGCGCCCAGCTGCGCAATGTATGTCAACATGTCGGCGGCTGGTTCTCGGAACTGCCCTATACCGATGCGGATTTGCTGGGGCATTTGGTCGAGCAAGCGTTCAGTCATACGGATCTCCAGGTTCGCGCAGTGCAATGGCGGAAATCGATCGCGACCGTCCCACGATCGTCAAAATTGGGGAACGGTTGGGTGCAAGGCAGTGGACGGGATTGGCTACCCTTTGATCCCGCTCATCACGATACCCTTGATAAAGTAGTTCTGGGCGAAGAAGAAGATAATCAGCACGGGAAGCGTGGTGATCATGGCGCCTGCCATGAGCAGGTGATCGCGCGGAAAGACGTCGTCGATGGTGCCCTTGAGGAACCAGAGGCCTAGGGGAAGCGTATACTTCTTCACGCTATCAAGGAAGATCAGCGGACCGAGAAAGGCATTCCACGAACTCATGAAGCCGACGATAGCGACGGTGGCGAGCGCTGGTTGGCAGTTAGGCATGATGATCCGGATCAGAATCGTCCAGCGGCTGGCGCCGTCGATCAGCGCTGACTCGTCCAACTCGGTCGGAATGGACATGATAAACTGGCGCAGAAGGAAGATGGCGAAGGCGCTCCCGAAATAGGTGGGAACGATCAGTGGTCTGAAGGTGTTGATCCACCCCAACGCAATGAACATTGTAAACAAGGGAATGATGGTGACATAGACAGGCATCATCAGCCCACTGAGACAGAGGATGAAGAGCATGTCGCGGCCAGGAAAACGGAACCGGGAAAAGCCGTAGGCGACGATGAAGGAGCTAGCCACCTGGCCAATCAGACTTACGCCAGTGACGACGGTGCTGTTCCAGAAGAAGCGACCCAGGTCTGCAGAGGTCCAGGCCTCGACATAGTTGTACCATTGCGGCACCTTGGGTAGAAGGGAAGGCGGGTAGGAGAGGACCTCGAAACCGGTCTTGAGGGAACTGGAGATGCCCCACAAGAAAGGAAACATGAAGCCGAGCGCCAGAAACGCCGTGAACAGAAAGAGCAGCGTGTTGCCAATCCGCGTGCGTGTGCGATACATAGCGTTCGCACTGAAAGACCGGTTGCGCGTCACTTGCATGGATCGTCATCCTTCCTACTGGCCTAATTCCCGGCATCGCCAGCGTAGTAGACCCATCGACGCGAGAACGAAATCTGAACCAGCGTGAGTACCAGGATCACAGTGAACAAGAACCAAGCCAGCGCGCTACCGTAGCCCATGTCGAAGCTGCGGAACGTTGTCTGGTAGAGGTGTAACGCGAAAAAGTAAGTGGCATAGGCTGGGCCGCCCGCTGTGGTGACGAATGCCAGGCCAAATACCTGTAAGCTACCGATGATACCTAGAACGAGGTTGAGCAGGATGGTGGGTGAGATCATGGGCAGGGTTACATGACGTATCTTCTGCCACCAGTTGACGCCGTCGACCATACTGGCGTCGTAGAGCTCCTGCGGTACACCCTGCAGACCAGCAAGAAAAATCAACATACGGATGCTGCCGATTCCCGTCCACAGGCTGATGATGACGAGGGAGGGAAAGGCCGACGAAGGACTGGCAAACCACTGCGGGCCGTTAATGCCGAACCATGCCTTGAGTGTGCTGTTGACGACACCAATGTCAGGCTGCAGAATCCACATCCAGAGCAAGGCCGCCGCGACTTCCGGCGTGAGTGAGGGAAGGAAGAAGAGAACGCGCCAGACCGTCTTGAGGCGAATGCTGCGATTTAGGAGCAACGCAGCAAAGAAGGAACCGGCGATGCCGAGCGGCACGGTGGTGATTGCCCAGAGCACGGTGCGCCACACCGACAGCCAGAAGATCCTGTCCTTAAAGAATGCAGTTGCGTAGTTCTGCAGGCCGATCCAGCTTGGATTCGCCAGAAATGGGTAGTAGGTGAAGCTGTAGTAGAGCGAAGCAAACAGGGGGCCGGCGACAAACAACAGGTAGCCAACAATCCAGGGCGAAATGTAGAGGTAGCCCTGGAGGGCCTCCCTCCTGCGGGCAGCGCTCATACGCCCGCGGACCGTACGTGCAAACGGCAAACGAGTGGCTGGGGATGAAGTCGTACTTCCTCTGGTCGCCATGCGTTACTCATCGGACCGATGATCTTGAATTCGTGCAGATAGATGTTATGACAAGGGCTAACAGGTACACGCGTAGGGATGCCGCGGGCCACGCCGGCAATCGGCACATCAGCCAGGTGAAAGAAGCCCGCGGCGCCCCTACAGTTAACTACGACAGCCTAGAACGGCTTGTCCAACACCTCGTCGACCGCCTCCTTGAGATTCTGCATGAAGGCCGCGTCCAACTCCGCTTCACCGAACAAGATCTTGTCCAACTCGTTGTTGTAAACCGTCTCGACCTCTCTCCCTCTGGCATTGGCCGGTTGGCGGAATTTCTCCTCCTCGACCATGCACTGGAACTGGAGTTCGAGAAAGGGATAGATAAAGTCCTCTACGGTTTCGATATCGTCAGCACGAGCGGTGAGGTACCCCTGATCTTCGGCTACATAGCGCGTGAAGGTCTCGTCGGCCAGGGCATAACTGAATAGGAAGGCCTCATCCGGGTGCTTCGTGTTCGTAGTGGCGCTATGGGTATCCACCGAAGCCACCCAACCTTTGGGGTCCGGGCCGCGCGGAGCCTGGATAACGCTCCACTCAAACGGATTCTCGACCTCTTCCATGGCCGCGACTACGCGGCGGTACATGGACCGTGAGTCGTGGCGGATGCCCAACCTACCGGCAAAGAAGAGCGCGCGTGCGCCACCACTGGGCAGGGCCGATTCGACGGTCGTCAGGTTTCTATCGTAGAGGTCCTTGACCCAGGTGACGTATTGCATCCACTGGTCGTTGTTTGCCAGACACTCGGTCCCCTCTTCGTTGTTCTCGTAGGTTCCAAACTGGCGTGCGCCGTTGAAAATCGACTGAATGCCCCTGGAGACATACATGACACCGTAGATCTCGCGGTCATCCTCAGGCCCTTGTGTGAGCGCTTCTGCCCAGGCGGTAACGTCCTCGAAAGACGCGCCATAGGTCTCTGGAATGTCGAGACCCGCTTCTTCAAAGAGGCTGTGGTTGATCCACATATAGGCTTGACCGGGATGAGACGCTTTGGGCAACCCATACATCGTGCCTTCATGGGTCAGCGTATCAACCGCAGCATCAATCCACTCGCTCTTGTCGATACCGTTCGCCTCCAGATGTTCGTCCACCGGAGCGATGACACCCAGCTTGATCAAGCGCTTATGCAACGTCCAAACGTCGGAAGTGAATATGACATCGCCGATCGTCCCGGCTGAAGCTGCCGTTATGATCTTGGCATCATATTCGCCACCCGGAATCGGCGCCAGCTCGATCTCGATGTTGGGATGCTCCTCCATGAAAGTGGCGGGACGGCGCACGTAGATGGCAGGCTCGCCCTGATCGCCGCCAGCGCGCATGTTGAACAACAGGGTGATCGGCTCTTCACTCGGTGCAGCTGCACCGCTCTCCTGACCGGTTGCAGCGGGAACGCTGGTCGCTGCGGGCGCACACGCAGCTAGACCCAACGACAACCCGGCTGCGCCTGTCGCGAACAAGAACTGACGACGACTGAGCTTATTCTTTTCTTGCATGACGATCCTCCTCGCTAAATGGTAAGGCGTATTCAAAAAATAAAACGCCCAGTAATGGATGGCTTTCCTTGAGCAGCGTTTCGGACGTCTCCCTGGCTTGGAGAAGCCCTTTATCCTGACTCGTCCTCAACTCCAGACTCTTTATGGGTAATTATATCTTTGAAGTAGCCTAATGGGCAAATGATCGTAGGTGCACAGCACCCAACAGTCTATCGCGTCACAATACAACGGCGAGAACAGCGCTACTAGCAGGCTGTCGGAGAGAAACTCGTAACGCCTACCTTAAATCGATCTGCGAGCCAGAAGAGGACTGTATAGACCGAATCTGGCAAACGATGACGCTCGATTGGGTACATTAACCCTCTAAAGCGTTCTCTCCTACAGGCTGCTATAGTGACATCAGAATGAAACCAGGAGTTCTTCGATAGGAGCATTGCCGACGGTCGTCTTGTGTCCAGGTGAACCTGTGACGCTCAGTGCACTGAGACAATGAGGAGAAACTCCAGCTCTCAAACTGACTTCACTATAGCAAGAGCACAATCGGGTTCAGGAACTTGGGTTGAAAGGCGACTACAGATATTGCGTGAGATCACACAGCCCCATCTTCGCCTACGCCAGGGGTGGTCATGCCGCATGGATTATTACGTGCAGGAAAATAACAACCTTTCTAATCCATGCACTATTTGGACCGGGGGGTAAGTCCTCAAGAAACGACAGCGGTCTGTTGTCTGAATCGAGTACAGGTATGGCTAGTTTACCATAGTCGATGTCTGTGTCAAAGCCATCTTTTTCATCAGTTTCTACCTATTCGATACAACAATCTGAGGCAGGTACTACAGGAGGAATTATCCCTAGTAAGATCATGGCTATGGAGCTAGAATCATCTACAGGGATGATTATTCGAGCTAGTGTCGTTGAAAAGACTGACGAAACAGATGAATCTGACCTAGAACGAGGATTTACTCCAGCTCCCTTTTCGTCAGTCTTTGACAAATCTACATGGGAAACCCGAGCCTGATCCTCGAAACTGATATTGCTTTGACATTGACTGTAAATTTGTAATACGGCCAATTTTGCGCCACTTGGACGTAGAATAGACCATCGGTGTACAATATAACCTGGACCGGCGAAGGCATTTGAACAAAACCCCGCTCACAATATCCCGGCCACTGTCAAGCCCACTGACGATTCAGCCCTATCTGTCCGCCGACAGTTCCCCGGTTGTGGCTATGCTGGGCAGCAAGGGCCAGGAGTCCCGGCGCAAGTATGCGGAATCTCTGCGTACTATCACAGCCCTACTACTTGGCAGTGAAAATAGCCTCCTTCGATGGGAGAGCCTACAGCCTGCCCACGTGGGGATGATTCGACAAGCCCTCAGCGAGCGTTACAGCCGCTCTACAGTCAACCGCCATATGGCTGCCCTTCGTGCTGTGCTGAAAACCTGTTGGAAGATGGGGTATATCTCCCCCGAAACGTTCCAGCTATTCCACGGCGAAACAAAATCAAAGACCGTGAGCCGGTCAAAGTACGATACCGGACAACTGGCAAGCTATCGGGAGTTTATGGAAAAGCTATAGAGCCTAGCC
>Ga0310121_10004683_pt1 | contig 11974 bp, 7 predicted proteins | sample CB27_Tmax_986_MG_FD_203504 | JGI IMG/M metagenome (GOLD analysis project Ga0310121, IMG submission 203504) | Marine microbial communities from Western Arctic Ocean, Canada - CB27_Tmax_986 | ecosystem: Environmental > Aquatic > Marine > Oceanic | place: Canada: Western Arctic Ocean | collected...
GTGCACGGCGGGCAGATGACTGCGGACGGAGGCGATCAGGTTGTCGTACACCGACTGCGGAACGTGGTCGGGAAAAAGAGCTGCCGCCAAGGAGCTTTCGTAGCCGCGGGCTCGAGCATAATACACATCGGTTTGAATCGATCCGCTGAGCGTCGCGGCCAGTGTGTTTTCGTGTCCGGAAAATTGCTCGTAGTACTGATGAAAAGCAGTCCGCCGCACACTTCGTTTGGGTGAGATCAATAGCTCGGCGAACGTCGAGTTGCTCAATTCGACTTGTTCCCCCTTTTCGTTCTTGACGAATCCGAATTTCATGTCGGCGTCCAACAGCTGGCGAAAAGCCTTCCCTGCCGCCTGGGACATTTCCCCTTGCATCGCCAGCAGCTGTTCTTCCCGTTTGCCGAGCGTGTGCTTCTTATAACGCAGGATGCGTTCGAGCCGCAGCTCGAGCGGCTTCAACTCGGGTGCCTTCCGAAACGCATTCATCTTCTTGGCGGAGATTGACATAATCTCTGGACGAATGAAACTGGCCGCTTCCGCGGCCCGGGTGGCCACGTTCTGATAGCGCCCCACCATCCGCTGATAGTCGCTATCCGGTTGGTTCTCCGACATCTTGAGAAAGGCGTAAACTCCCAACCGTTCGGCCTGGCGGTCCAGTTTGCTGTCGAACTTCAAACAAGCAGCCAAGGCTTTGGCACTGTTTGCCAGCTTGCCGCGGTACTCGGCGTATTTCGGAATCTGCTTTTCAAAGCGCTGAAGTCCCTTGTCCCAAGAGTCGTCATCGGGGAAAAGACTGCTCAGGTCCCACGTATCTTGAGCCTTGACGCGGCTACGTGGCGGTAGAGATTTGACTTTGCTCATGAGTAATCCGATTACCAACGCATCAGCGCCGCGCCCCAGGTCAGCCCGGCGCCGAAGCCGCAGAAGAGGACGAGATTGCCACGGTGAATGCGATCGTCTCGGCAGGCTTCATCCAAGACCAGGGGCATACTGGCCGCCGAGGTGTTTCCGTAGTGTTCCAAGTTGACAATGACCTTCTCCGAAGCCAAGCCAAGTTCGTTTGCCACGGCGTCGATAATGCGGACATTTGCCTGGTGCAACACCACGGCGTCTACGTCTTTGGTTGTCACTCCGACGTCGCGCAACAATTCGCGAATGGTGTCGGCGACCATCCGCACAGCCCATTTGAAGACCGGTCGGCCTTCCATGTGGATGTATTGTCGCTGGGCCAGCAAGGAATCGATCGTGACTGGCTCGCGGAAACCTCCTGCGGGTATGTACAACAGGTTGGCACCGTCCCCATCGGTTCCCAAGGTATAAGACAGCAAGCCTTGCTGGGCGTCCCCCCTGCCCAATAGCACGGCGCCGGCACCGTCACCAAACAGCGGATAGGTCTTATGATCATCCGGATTGACCGTCCGCAGCATCGTTTCGGCACCCACGATCAACGCCTGTCGGCTAGCGCCTGACTTGACGAACTGAGCACCGGTAACCAGGGCAAACATGAACCCCGAACAGGCCGCGTTCAGGTCCATGGCGGCCGCTGAACAACCCAGCTTGCGTTGCAGATAGCAGGCAGCCGACGGCATGTAAGTGTCCGGTGTACAAGTCGCCAGCAGAATTAAATCAATATCTCCGGCGTCGATCTTGGCTGCTTCCAGACAACGGCGTGCTGCCTCGTACGCCAGATCACTCGTCGCCTCGTCACTGGCCGCCCGCCGCCGTTCGCGAATCCCGGTGCGCCGGAAAATCCAATCAGCGTCGTAGCCCAGCAGGGCGAGGTCCTCGTTGCGGATTACTTCTTTCGGCGCGTAAGCTCCCGTGGCCAATATTTGGACGCCTGTCAGGGTATGAAAGCGATGCGGCGCGGCGCCTCGGACTTCGCCTTGCGCCCGTTCGATCGCTGTGGCCATGAGCATCTCCTCTCGCTACCGCGGTTCGTTCGGGATGTCGATCCAGCGTCGCTCTTGTTGCGATGCCAACACCGCGTCGGCGACGATCTGTGCCTGTAGCCCGTCATAAAAGCTGGGATTGGCGTCCCGCCTGGCGACGATTGCCGAGACAAACTCCCAAACAAGATCATAGCGAAACACCGTTGCGGGTTCGCCGTTTTTCGGATCGCGTGGACTGTCTTCAGGGCTCAGAAACTCCTCAGGCACATCCACAGGCGCCAAGTCGCTGCCCGTCTTACCGAGCAGGATCTGGTTTGGCTTGTGCAGACGATAGACAGCCGATCCCTCAGATCCGTTGATTTCAGCCCACTCATGCCCGAAGCCGTTCAGCCCGTATCCTTTGGCCACGGTTGTGCCCTCCCAAACGCCGACGGCCCCACAGGCAAACTCGCCAATCAGGCTCGACCAATCGTCTACCTCCGAAGGTGGACACGTGTCTCCCCGATCCGTAATATCGCGTTCAGCAAAACGGGCGACGGCCCCGCAAACACTCTGCAACGGTCCGAGCAGGTCGATGGCGAAATCGATCCGATGAATCGTCATATCAAACAGGTCGCCGGCCCCGGCCTTTTCTTGATACTGTCGCCATCCCCAGCTGGTTTCGGGCCAATCCAAAAAACGTTGGCTGCGAAAATGCCGCGGTTCACCAAGTGCCCCAGACCTCAGCAGATGTTTCAGATATCGCATCGACGGGGCGAAACGATAGGTGAAAGCCGTCATGTGCACGACGCCGGCGTCACGAGCCCCTCGATACATTTTCCGTACCTCGCCCGCGTTCAGCCCCAATGGTTTTTCGCACATCACGTGCTTGTTGTGACCTGTGGCCGCGAGTGATAACGGGACGTGGGTGAAGTTAGGCGTGGCAATAATGACCGCGTCAATGGCGGCGTCCGCGAAGATCTCGTCCACGTCGCCCGTGACCTGCTGGACCCCCCAATCGGCCTTTCGTCGATCGCGAAGTTCACCGTCGGTGTCGCAGATCGCGACCAATTCGGCACGGGGATCGAGACGAATGCCAGGAACGTGGTGATAATCGCTGACGGCCCCGGCCCCGACGATCGCGATCCTAACTGTACTGGGTTCTGTCATGCCAGAGAGCCGAGATTGGCGACGTCGGCGTGCGAGAGCGGCGAGACGAGGCGGGGGGTCCCCCTCGCAGCGAAAGTCGGACGAGGTGGCACAAACCATAGAAGTTAAACGGTTTACGAGATAAGAGCAAGGCTTTTGCGCAACGTTTTTTGCCCAATCATGCAGGATTTTTCCTAAGGGACCCCCAAAGAGGGGTGTGCGTCGGGATTCCTAAGTCTTAAATTGTTTGAGGCTGTGCTATCGAGCAGATGCCAAAATTGCAGGGCGAAACGGGATGCCCTGAAATTCTCACCGAAATGCTATAAACGAAAGAAATCAAAAGTCTTATGTGCATTCTGGCAATTCAATATCAGCTTGTTCCCGATACTCCGATTCTAGTGGCAGCCAATCGAGAGGAGGCTTACGATCGTCCGTTCCTGGCCCCGTCGATCCAGTCCGGAAAGCCTCGCGTCCTGTGCGGGATCGACCAAAAGGCGGGCGGAACATGGTTGGGCGTGAATCAGCACGGGCTCTTTGTTGCCGCTTGCAATCGTATCAAGCTGCTATCACCAACGAACGCCCGTTCCAGGGGATTCTTGTGCCGGGAGTTGCTCCGTGCCAATAATGCCACACGCGCTGTGGATTTGGCTTTGGACGAAATTGCGACCGGTCAGTACGACGGCGTCAACTTCATCATCGCGGACGCTGAGAGTGGCTGGGCGGTTCACGGTGGCGATGATTACGAGGCCGTGGAACTAGAGGAAGGCCTGAGCATTATCGCGAATGGAGACGTCAACGATCCACGCGACGAGCGCGTCAAGCTCGCTCAACGACTGTTGACTCTGCAGACGCTCGATTCGCCCGTAAAATTTCTCGCGGTGGCCAGCAAGGTGTTCGCCAGGCCTGCGTCCGCGCCGGGACGACCGAGCATGGTGATCCGTGGGTCCGATCGAGGCACCGTCTGCTCGACGTTGCTCGCCTTGGGTCAGAAACCTCGGGATGCGATTCACCAATACACCGACGGAGCTCCCGACAAAACGAAGTACGAGGATTACTCGCCATTGCTCCGCGACATTCTGAGCCGTGGGTTACGCGAGGCCAGGACCACGGTTAAAGCACGTGCGTAGCCGAGGCATTCGTGTTACGCGATCAATTAGGAACGAACACCGTGGGCATTCTCCGCTTGCGATTTTTGAAGTTGCACACTTTGCAGCGGCGGGATCGTCATTTGGCCAAATGCCATCTACCACCGTAACCTGGGGCAACGCCGGCAACGCCCCAGGAAGGCAGAATTACGGGATGTTTTGGCCGAGGCCATATTCACAGCGCACTCACCTCACCGAATGAATGTGGTCTTCGGCCAAGAAAAAGAGCAAGTTGCCCGTTTCGTTCCGTGAGCCACTGGATCTGCCAGTGCTGAATAGCTTGTCCACGTTGCGTAGCGAATTCTGGTAAAGCCAGTGTCACGCGAAGCGCGTCACGCTGTAGCCACGAGATTCTTTCGCAACCTCAGAGTGGGTTCTGACGGCTACCTCGTCGGTTTGATCGTTGCGGCCGACGGCTGCTTTAGTCAGCTCGTCGCACCATTTCGGTGGTACAATCTCGCGTTACCTTTCTTCCCCACTTCCTTCAACGCTCCCATGTGCCGCAGGCAATACGTTATGCGCTGCGCCATCCATCGGGGCACGTTCATCTTCTCGGCGAGGTGTCCTGTGTGGAAAGGGTTTGGAAGTTTCATTGGTACGAGTTGCAGCAGATCGGCGGCTGTGCTGAAACGATGGATGCGGTGTAGTTTGAGCAGCTTTTGATCTTCGATTTGATGGTCCTGTTTGCGTCGGCGCCGACGTCTGCCGTGACCTGGGTAACGCCATTCTTCGACGTCCACCAGAGGTACCTCGATTGTCAGATTGCGATGTGGGAAGACCTGGATGAAATAAATCAATTCGTCGAATAGGTCAATCACGCTGCCCCGTTTCGGGCTCAATCGTCGGTCGACAACCTGACCGCCCTTGGCTTCCTGCTTCACCAGCCGTTTACGTTGGATAATGGGCTTGACGACCAGGACGCGATGGCTCTTCAGCAGATTGTCGACCTTCCGCCGAATGGCGGACAGAGAGCCGTGTTGGATCTCAATCAGTTCTCCGTCGCAGATTACGTCGATGCGATAGTTGTCCAGCGGCGCCTCCACGCGCGCACCTTGATCTGCATAGATTTGTTTGAGCTGGCGGTGCAACGAGGTTTCCATAGCAAGCGAGGCCCGATCGGTACAGGAGTACAGCGCGTTCTGTTATCTGTATCGACCGATCCACGGAGCGGCTGGAGTAGGCCCAACGTACCACCTCATGTTCAATCGGGTGCTAGCAACGCACGCGGGGCCGAACCGCGACTCTTGAAGCTCCCCGTTTTCAAGCTCATTTGGCTGGTTCCAAGCCCAGATCGTGAACCGTGAGAAGTGTTTGAAAATCGATGCCGGCTCGGGAAAATGCTTCGGCTCCTCCTTCCAATCGATCGACGATCGCAATTACGCCTTGGACCTTAAGACCGGCTGCTTCCGCCCTCTCGATGGCCTGCAGCGAGCTGCCGCCAGTGGTTACCGTATCTTCGACGATGACGGCTGTATCGCCAGGTTCCACCGGACCTTCCACGGTGCGGCCTTTGCCATGGCTCTTGGCTTCTTTGCGAACAATGAAGCCCTTCAACGCAAGCTTGCGCTGTCCTGCCACGGTGATCACCGCGGCGGTGATGGGATCTGCTCCGATCGCCATACCCCCGATTGCGTTGGGTAACCGGCCATCGAGCAGTTCCAGAATCCCTGCCGCCACCAGGTTGGCTCCGATTGGGTCCAGGGTGACCTTGCGGCAATCCAAATAGAACGACGCCTTCTTGCCAGAGGCCAAAGTAAAGTCTCCGAATTCAATTGCTTTTTCACGTAGCAATTCGATCAGCCCGTTCCTATCGTACATGAGGCGGCTCCGAGGGTGGATTGACGCGGTGACGCATGAAATCGACGGATCTGCTGTTCTTGTTACAGGCTTGATGCTGCGCAGGATGGTTGATGTAGAGTGTTAGATACTGGATATTCGTGTACGTGATCGGGTATGGAGCATCGGGAATCTAGCATTCACGATGCTTCCGGAGCAAGCAGACTCTGGCTAACTGCCGCTTGAACTCACTCCTCAAAGGGGCAACCGCTTAAACTTCAATGTTGCACGTTTTCCCAATGACGCGGTTTGCCATGGTGATCGTGGCCATCTCCGCCTCGCCTGGTGACGCGGATGAAGAGAACGCGTTCTTCGAGCGGCGAGTGCGTCCGGTTTTGGCTAATCACTGCTTCTCGTGCCATGGTCCGCAGAGGCAGGAATCGGGCTTGCGTCTCGATTCCCGGCAGGCCGTTCTCCGCGGCGGTGACCGGGGGCCGATTGTTGAGCCGGGACATCCCGAACAGAGTCTGCTGATCCGAGCGATCCGGCGCCAAGACGATTTGCAGATGCCTCCGGAGCAGGCGTTGACTGCTTCCCAGGTCGAAGCCGTTTCAGAGTGGGTCAAACAACGGTTGCCTTGGCCGCAAACTGTACAGATCGGCTCCGCACCACACGACTCACGTACTGAGCATTGGGCATTCCAGCCGATTCGCAAGCCGCCGTTGCCGGCGATCGAAGACAATCGCTGGGCCCAGACGCCGATCGACCATTTCATCCTGGCGAGGCTCGCAGAACATGATCTGCTGCCGAGCCAGCCCGCGGATCGCGTTGCATTCATCCGCCGTGCGACATTCGATCTGACGGGTCTTCCGCCAACTCCGGAAGCCGTCAGCGACTTTGTGCAGGACGATCGGCTCGACGCAACAGCCGGTCTGATCGACCGGTTATTGGCATCACCGCGCTACGGCGAACGGTGGGGGCGGCACTGGTTAGACATCGCGAGGTACGCAGATAATAAGGGTTACGTGTTTTTCGAGGATAAGAAATACCCTTGGGCCTATACGTACCGTAATTATGTGATTCGGGCGTTTAACCAGGATCGGCCATTCAATCGCTTTGTTGTCGAACAACTAGCAGCAGACCAGCTTGATCTGGCAGACGACCAGCGACCGCTGACGGCGCTCGGTTTTCTGACGGTGGGCGGGCATTTCATGAACAATACACATGACATCATCGACGACCGGATCGATGTGGTAACGCGCGGGCTGTTGGGGCTCACGGTGACCTGCGCACGCTGTCACGACCACAAATATGACCCCCTTCCGCAGGCCGACTATTATTCACTGTACGGGGTATTTCGTAGCTGCTACGAGCCCATCGTCCCGCCTTTGTTCGAGCCGCCGCCGGAGACGGAGGAATATCGCCAGTTTGCAGCAGAGATGGAGAAACGCCAGCAGGCTCTGGTCGACTTTGTTACCCACAAGCATGCGACGCTTGTGGAAGATGCGCGCACCCGGATCGCGGACTATTTATTGGCCGCTCACGCTCGTCGAGGCCAGCCTCGGGCGGACGATTTCATGTTGCTGGTTGAGCAAGGTGATTTGAACCCGAGCATGATCTTGCGTTGGCAAGTCTATCTGGATGACCCGCTGCTTGATCATGAGGTATGGGCGCCTTGGCGTAAGTTGGCGGGGCTGGCACATGCTGATTTTTCGGAGCGCGCGTCCTTAGTGCTGGCCGAGCTGTTTGCCGCACGCAGCGGCGATTCGGTCAATGCTCTGGTCCAACACGCTTTATCCGAGCGGCCCCTGGGGACGATGGAGGAGGTTGCCGGATGCTACCATCGGCTACTACAACGCGTCGACCAACAGTGGCGTCAGTCATTGGCTCTGGCAAAAAAGTCTGGTCGGGCGCCCCCCGAGCGTTTGGCAGATGCGGGTGGCGAGAGACTGCGACAGGTGCTTTACGGAGCGTCGTCGCCTGCGCAAGCTCCGTTAACAATGGACTGGGGATTTCTTTCTTTGTTTCCTGATCGGCCCACGCAGAGCGAGTACAAGAAGCTGCTCAAAGACGTCGAACAATGGAGCACCACCGGGCCCGCGGCTCCGGCGCGGGCTATGGTGTTATTGGATTCTCCAACTCCGCACACACCGCGCGTCTTTCGACGAGGCAACCCAAACCGGTTGGGCGATGAAGTGCCGCGTCGTTTTCTGACTGCGATAGCTCCCTACGGTCGACCATTTACCCACGGTAGTGGGCGGCTGGAACTGGCCAAGGCGATCGTCGATCCAGCGAATCCCTTAACGGCGCGGGTCCTGGTTAACCGCGTTTGGATGCATCACTTTGGCCAAGGACTGGTTCGCACGCCGAGCGATTTTGGGTTGCGAAGCGAGCCGCCTTCGCACTCCGACTTGCTCGATTACCTGGCCGCAAAACTGATCGATAGCGGATGGTCGATCAAGCAGCTGCACCGCCTGATCATGTCCTCGGCCGTTTACCGGCAGACCTCGGCGGAATCCAGCGAAACGCGAACCAGACAGGCGAATCCGCTGTCGGTAGACCCCGAAAACCGGCTGTTGTGGAAAATGAATCGGCGGCGGTTGGAGTTTGAGGCTTTGCGAGATTCGTTGTTGGCCGTGTCCGGACGACTCGAATCATCGATGTTCGGCCCACCTCTTGAGCTCTTCGGATCCGACGCAGGCGGCTCACGACGGTCGGTGTACGGTTTTGTCGATCGCATGGACGTCTCGAGCTTGCTGACGACTTTCGATTTTCCTAACCCGGCAGCCAGCAGCCCGCAACGTACGGCCACAACGGTGCCACCTCAATCGCTTTACCTGATGAACAACGCATTTGCCAAGACGGTCGCTAGGCAGCTCGTCCAGCGGCCCGACATCCTCCATTTGCCGGATATCGTTTCCCGTGAAAACAGGATCTACCTATGGGTGTTTGGCCGGGAGCCAACGCCCGACGAGCGGTCATGGGCGGACGATTTTCTGGGTCCCAACCCGTCACCTGACGATTGGGCGGTGTTCGGGCAGGCGCTGCTGATGACGAACGAATTCGTGTTTGTCGACTGAGGAATTGGCTAGGGCCTAAGAAGGGTCGTCCGTCGTTTGAAAACGTATCAACCCCTTAAACACGCGGCACAACCACCAATGTTTCTAGATCCAACGACGTCCGACATGTCTCGACGCGAAATGCTGCGGCGCTGTGGGATGGGCTTGGGGATGATCGGCCTGGCCGGAGTCCTGCACGACGACGGTGTGTTGGCCGCGCGTGACCAGCACAGTCCACTCACACCGAAGGAGCCGCACTTTCCGGCGCGCGCCAAACAGGTTGTCCATCTGTTCATGAACGGTGGTCCTTCGCATGTCGATACCTTTGATCCCAAGCCAGCGCTCACCAAGTATCACGGCCGGCGACTGCCGGTCCTCAACCTGCGCACGGAACGGAAAACGGGCCACGCGATGGGGTCACCCTTTACGTTTACCAAGCACGGGCAGTCGGGCATTGAGGTGAGCGAGCTGTTTTCCAAGACGGCCGAGCATATCGACCAAATGGCCGTTGTCCGTTCGATGTATGCCGACGTGCCGAACCATGAACCGTCGCTGATGTTGATGAACTGTGGCGACGGCCGATTGCCACGGCCGAGCATGGGTGCTTGGGTTACCTACGGGCTGGGCAGTGAGAATCAGAACCTCCCCGGATTTGTGGTGATGTGCCCCGGTGGCTATCCGATTGTGGCCACCAGGAACTGGCGATCGGCGTTCCTACCCGGCGTCTACCAGGGAACGTATCTCGACAGCAAACATGTGGAACTGGAAAAGCTGATTGCCAACATTCGCAATGGCGATCTAACGCTGGCGGATCAACGACGCCAACTCGACCTGGTTCAACAGTTGAACCGCCGCCATTTGCAACTCCGTGATCGCGATGCCGCCTTGGAGGCGCGCGTGCAGTCCTTCGAATTGGCTTTTCGCATGCAAAGCGAAGCGACTGATGCGTTTGACATTAACCGCGAGTCAGCCGCCACGTTGGCGATGTACGGCCAGGGCACAAACGCTCGCCAGCTCCTCATAACCAGGCGGCTGTTGGAGCGGGGGGTGCGATTCATTCAAATCTGGAGCGGAGCGGGCCAGCCCTGGGACAATCACAATGACTTGGAAAAGCAGCATCGTCGACTCGCTGCCGACTGGGATCAGCCAATCGCTGCCCTGCTAACCGATCTCAAGCAAAGGGGTTTGCTCGAGACGACGTTGGTTCTCTGGGGCGGCGAATTCGGACGCACGCCGGTGGCCGAATACCCCGATCTAAACGGTCGCGATCATAACCACTACGGGTTTACCTGTTGGCTGGCAGGCGGTGGGGTGAAGGGAGGCACTGTCTGTGGAGCCACCGACGAGTTCGGTTTTCGGGCGACCGAGCGCCCCGTGCATGTCCACGATCTGCACGCCACCATGCTGCACTTGCTGGGTTTCGATCACAAGCAGCTTACCTTCCGGTACGCGGGGCGCGATTTTCGCCTGACCGATGTGCACGGACAGGTGATTGACGAGCTGATCGCTTAGAGTGTCGCTAGTAGGATGCCGTGGGCATTTTCCTGTGTCCGGCCGTCGGCTTGAAATCATGCGGAAACACAGCTTTTGACCGGACGTTTCAGCCAGTCGCGGTATAAATCGCATGGGAAAACGATTGCGACGCCAGCCAGCGCGCGTGGGGTTGCCACCGCACCCGACCCTCGGGATTGCACGTTTTGACGTCGGCCGTGGCGAGCTGTTGCTGGTTGTTTTCGCCGTGGCTTGCGGCACGCTCTTGCGGATCGCGTTTCCCGCCAACATGGCTGTCGAGCATTTCGACGAAGGTGTCTACGCATCGAACCTCTGGTTTACGAAAGAATTCGGGTATGCGTTTCATCTGCGGCATTTGTACGCGCCGCCGCTGATGCCTAGCCTGATCGAGGCATCTTTAGTCGTTGAACAGTTGCTGTTGCGACCGGGCGGACAGCCCTCGAGCCTGGCTGTGATGGCTCCCGGCCTGTTGGCCGGCTGTGCAACGCCGGTCCTGATATGGTGGGTGACACGCGGTTGGTTTGGCGCGGCGCCGGCTGCGGCGGCCATGCTGTTAGCTTCGCTGAGCGATTTTCACGCGCTCTATTCGCGCACCGCACTAACCGATGTGTTGCTCGTGTTCTGGCTGCTGTTGGCAGTCTGGTTGGCTGAGCGTGCCTGCGCCGTGTATCGCCCAGCATGGATCTTTGCGGCGGGGTTAATCACCGCACTGGCATGGTGGACGAAATACAACGGCTGGCTCCCGTTGGCAATCTTGTTGAGCGGCGTGGCGGCGGCGGTCGTTTTCGATTCTGCAGCTCGCCGCCAGGGACGAAGATTGTTTGGTTGCTGGTTGGCAACGGCCGCGGTGACGCTTGTGTGCTGGTGCCCTTGTCTCCTTCTGCTGCAAAGCGAGGGTGGTTACGCGGCGGTCGCGGCGAACCACCGGCAATACTTGACCGGGTTGGCCGGATGGCCCTCGGGTTTGCTCCAGCAGGCGGCTAACCTGCGCCATTTCGATGGCTGGATCACCGCCCTGGGACTGCTGCTGGCGATCATCGCCGCGGGTTGGCACATACGGCGGGACGAACATCCGAGTGCCAGCGGGAATCGAATTGACTGGGTCGAACTACTTACTCGAGTTTCTCTTGCCGTATTGCTTGCGGGACTGGCGGTCTGGATTGGCAGCGCGGTGGTGCTGCTCTTGCTGGGATTGTACGGGCTTACCAGCTGGCTTGTTTCTCGTTGCAACGAGATGGATGACCAGACGGGATCAAACCAAGGGCCTATCTCAAAACCCGGTGGAAGCTTGTTACGGTTGCCGAGACGTGCATTGAATACGGAGCTTCAGGAGAGGTTCCAGGTCACGGGCACAGCTGCGCAGACGCTGCCGGTTTGGATGACGCTGGCTTGGGTCGTGGGGCTGTGGTCGGTGACGCCGTTGTATCATCCGTATCCGAGGTTGACGTTACCCTGGCTCTGTGCG
>Ga0310121_10004684_pt1 | contig 11973 bp, 10 predicted proteins | sample CB27_Tmax_986_MG_FD_203504 | JGI IMG/M metagenome (GOLD analysis project Ga0310121, IMG submission 203504) | Marine microbial communities from Western Arctic Ocean, Canada - CB27_Tmax_986 | ecosystem: Environmental > Aquatic > Marine > Oceanic | place: Canada: Western Arctic Ocean | collected...
ACAATATCTATTATCTCATCTAATATCTCTTTCAATGTAGCAATTACTCCAGCAACTTTTACTTTACCTGAAGAACCCACCGTTACCTCACCCAACATTCCCTGTAAGGATGCATCACCCCCACTACCTAATTTAAGTGTCGATAATAAACTCGCCAGTTTAACATCCCCGGCCACAGTAGAAAAATCTATATTTCCCAATAAGGCAGCACCTGTAATACCAGTCGTTCCCAAATTAGAATTTAATTCTATATCACCAATAGGTTTTATTGCTATAGAAGCTCCCGCACCAGCAAGGCCCATGTTCATTTCGATTCCACCTGAAACTATATTATCCGTACATTCCATTCCAATCTTACCTAAAGTAGCAGAAGTCTTTTTAGCATAACCCATTGTCATTGATGGCATCACTCCAAATATAGATTCGTTTATCGAATCAGTAATATTGAGTGTCATTCCTCCACCAGTTTGCATACCGATAGAACCTTGAGAATTTAAACTATACGAACCAGTTTGATGAGTTAATTTTCCACCTACTGTCACCTTTGAGTCACCTGTAGTTGTTTCAGATGAGGCGGATGATTTCTTTTCAATAATCACATTATTGGCCGATAGAGTAAGTGTCTCTGATGCTCTTAATGTCATTTTCGCGGCTATTAAATTAATTGCCCCTAATGTATTATTAACATTAAATCTTCCTCTTTTTATTGCAATAGAATAATCACCATCAACCTTGTCCACCTTATTACCAAGAATATAATTTTCTTGTGAACCATCAATAGTCGTATAATCACCCGCTTCAATATGTGTATATTTTGCCCCTAAAATAATATTATAATAATTGTTTACTATTTTATCAACCTTAATACCTACTGGATGAATTTCAGTAAAAGTGCCTGTTCGATGATACCAATGTAATCTTTCCCTATTAGGTGTATCATCCATTTCAATAACGTGACCACTTTCAGTTTGGTGCACGTGATTATATGGATAGATTGCTTGCCAGGGGCTTGGTGGTTCAGACCAAGATTTACCATCAGCAGTCGGAATATTCATTTGTCCTGCTTTCCGGTTTTCCATTTTTTCAAATACAATACCTGAAACTCTTGGATCACTCGTATCAGTATTCCCGCGAATACCTCTTGCTAATCTATTTGTAGTGGGCTCTTTTAAATAATCTAAATTTCTAGTTGTTGATATATCTGTATTTGCTAAACCTGTATCAGGATATGTTGATCTAAGTGGTTGTTCTACAACCTTAACAGTAAATGGGGGAGTCGTTGTATTAGGACCAGTTGTTCCAATCAAAGATTTTACTGAACTCTCTTTCTCAAGAGTAGTAGAGGCCGAAACTGAAACAGTTTGTACATCTTCAGTAGGATCAGGATTTGCATTGTGAATAATGGTTGCTGGTTCTCTGGGAACCAAATCAGCTTGAGGATTATAGAAAAGATCTCTCTTTCCCCCCTCATCTGGAAACATTGGATGCCCGACATCTCCACCCTCTAATCTTGGATCAAGAAACCCTCTACCACCTATTGCGGTTCCATCATTATTAATTCCTTTTGCATCTAATTCTGGAATACCACCAATTGTTCCAAAAAACATTGGTTCTTGTCCGTCTTCTCCATCACGATAGAAACCAATTACCCATGTGCCCTCAACTGGACCTAATGGTGTGGAACCGACCCCTGTTTGACTTGCTGAAGTAATCGGCGCGACAGGATACGCCCACGGCAATCCTAAAGTGGGTTGATCATTCTTGTTTTCCGAATGCCACCCCAAAACCCTAATCTTACATCTTCCAAGATACAGCGGATCATGGCGGTCTTCGACAACTCCTTGCCACCAAACAAATCCACCTTTTCCCATAAAGTATGCCATAGTATTATCCTATCTTTGTGATGGTGGTAGCGACTGAGTAATATTTGTTGTATCATCAGCTTCCGGTATTGATCTATCGTTTCCAGGTGGAACTTTTAATGAATCTTTTATTGCTTCAAATTCAATATCATATGTTTCTTTATTGAAATGATGGCGTAATTTAGTAATTAAATAATATCCACTTAAATACATATGATGTTGCGATTGTGTAATTCCGTCCCTATCTTCAAGATATGTTGTAGGTAATTTAAATTCTATTAAATCTCCTACTGCCCTAGTAGATAATCCAGGTGCTCTAATATTTAATTTAATATTAGAAGCTTGCTGACTTTGTACTAATCGTGATTGCATCCATTGTTCTACTCTATTTGGAATAATGTTTAGATTCGATTTTACTTCTCCCTTTACACCTCTTGATCCTAGATCTTCTTTAAATCGAATATCATGTGCAAAATTAGAAGGATAAAAACTCATTACCGATTCAGGCGAACCTAATGCATCTTGTTTTTCAGTAGCTAATTTTCCTGTTCCTAAATGAGTAAAAGAATCACTAAAGTTTTTGGCATCGGCGGGTTGTCGTTGAGACTCTACTACTTCAGTTGCGCCTTCTGTAGTTTGCCGTGTTTCACTACTTATTGAAGTAGGATCATGCATATTAAAATCTAAGGTATCATATTTCATTCTAACCAAATCATGTGTAAGTAATCTATTTGCATACATTCCGGCTGTCAGGTTTTCAAGAACATCAAAATTAGAAGAAAATGAATATGCCGAAACAGCTGTCATTTCTATAGCAATATTTACAGCCTCATCTTTATTTGTACTCATTCGTTTTGGCTGTACCACGTATACTTCTTTGGCCGGTTCTTGTGGTACGGTATATACTAGTTCACTTGGTGAGCCCCGCATGCCTGGTACTGTACTATACCCCATACCACCACCGGACATAAGAGTTTCCATAGAAATAAAAAAGAATCCTCTTATACTTTCATAAAAAACATAACTAGATCCTACCGCATGTTTACCCGCAGATACAGCTCTTGATGCCAAGAAATTAAAAGCCTTGAATGGAGTTTGATTTGGTATAATTAAATCTGTAAGATTCTTAGTAGGTTCAATAAAAATCCGTTTAGCTCTACCCTGTCTACCTCGTTGAAAAAATTGTCTATAAAGAGATTTTACTACATCAGATATTTTTCGTGGTTCAAGTGAAACTGGATCAAGTGCGGATTTTTTAACCTTTTGTTTTAGATTTAAAATGGCCTCTTCAGAAACGAAAGATAATTTATAAGTTATTATTCCTTCATTAAGTTTCATAACATTAAGAATTTTAACTACTCTAAATTTTAAATTAATCAGGCCTTCATTTAGACTTCCTTCAAACGGGCCTGGAATTGCATTTGAATTTCTCTGTCTTTCAAGGCCTTTTGTTTTTACTTGAATGTGTATAGTTTCTTCACCAATAATAGGAACACTTTCCAGTAATCCTACACCATCTTGTATCTGTATATTTCCAGTAAGATAGCTTCCAAAAAGATCTTCATAGATATTAAAATCTGACCAGGCGGCCTTTAGATCGACATACCCCTTTCTATTGGGCGAAGTCAGATGGAGTTTCTGAAGCTCAAAATCACCAGGAAATGAGGGGAGTTTTTCTGCTTTTGGATTTTTTAAGAAATCTGATTTAGATCCATGATCAGCCGACTGTGGATTAACACCCTGTCCTGCTTTTCGCCTCTCAAGAATGCTTGGTGGTCCTCCAGCCATCAGTTAAGTTTCTCCGAATGTTCAGAAAGTATCTCTGCAACATACCTTCTATCAATTAATTTAATTTCTCGTTTAGCGTCATTTCTAGTTATTTCCCAATCATAACAATATACAATATTTCGATCTGCAGCATCAAGAGCATCATAGGTTGTTACATCAACTTCCAAACTTGCTAAAGGAATTGCTTCATTAGTACCTGTTGCTTCTGTTCTGGTTCTAACAATTTGTTCATAATGATGCACAGTATTTTTTGCGGCTGCTAGAGTTACGTATTTGTTTTTAACATAATTTCCAAATTCTCTAGAATTTAATGGCCAGTCAAAAATGGGATCATATATTTCATTAATTAAAAAAATTAACCATGTATATTTTACATCACCATATATCTTAAACGCTGTTATATCAGGACGCTCTGATTCTGGTATTGAATAAGAAAAATAATTAATAATATCATTTTTAATAATGCTTTTTATTTTTGCATTTAACATTAAGTTAATCACAGTCTTAGTTTTACTGGGTTTTTCTCCAGTAATATCATAATTAATTTGTGGATAGTGTTGAAAATATTCAGACATGTATTATGCTCCTTGCTCTATTCTTTCTCGATACATTACTTCTAGTTCCATAAATGAAAGTTTCATTGATATACTTACTGGAAATTGTGTACCATCAAAAAATAGAGGTACACTTTCTGTAGTAAAATCTAAATCACAACCAGTCAATACTGATTTCCCTATATTAAACATAGGATTTGAACCACTTTTTGGTAATGGTCTTCCATCAATATAATAATTAATCTCAAATGTGTCAGGATATCCAAACAACATTGAAGGTGCAGTCTGCGAGTCACCACCTCCATGAGAAGGTAGCATGGATTTTTTAAATGCATTTACAATTTTTACACAAGCCTGAGATTCATCTACATCTTTAGGTAACATTTGAAAAGTAAAATCATGTGTTCTCATATCGGAAGGACCTTTATATGCGGCAACAATATAAGGATTAAGTACAGCACCTTGTGCTCGTTCCATTACAGTTTTTGTTCCTTCTACCAGAAGGTTCGCTCTTTCTCCCGCTTTAAGTAGCCCCACTTTTCCGGCTTCACTTCCCGTTGCTGAGGCTTGGGCAGACAACATACCTTTCAAATTATCGACACTAAATCCTCCGGGTGGACCTCCAGTAGTTTGCATTGCTTTAACAGCTTTATCCGCCATAGCTCCTAATCCACCTAACGCAACTGATTCATATTCTGATTTATATGATGTATTTAAAGCGTCGCCAGGAATATATAATGCTACCTCAAACGTCGGACGTTGAGATTTGAAACCAGTAGCTTCAAAGGCTATCCAATTATCAGTTTGACCAGACATTCCACCAATATTAGAAGGATATTCATAATATTGCATTGGTGTCATTGCTGAAGTAGTTGGGTCCATAATTCCAGTAGATGAATCATCAGCCAAAGTTAATGGGCCATCATAATCGTAGAATTTTGAAGATTCTTGTACTAACTCACCTTTTTCATCATCCCAAAAATATATAACTTCTGTGTAAATTTTCATTACATACATCCTTTTGTAATTGGTATTCTTAACTATCTATATATTTATATGGCATACAGAGGTAAGTTTAGACCACAAAATTATAAAAAATATAAAGGTGATTATACTAAAATTATTTATCGATCTGGGTGGGAATTAACCTTCATGAAATACCTAGATCGACAACCTGAAGTCTTGCGATGGTCAAGTGAAGAGATTATTATACCCTATCGTTCACCCATTGACAATAGAGTACATAGATATTATCCAGATTTTTGGGTTAAAACTGATCAAGGTGAATCTCTAATTGAAATCAAACCTAAGAAACAAACAAAACCTCCCAAACCTAACCCCAAACACAGGAGAAGATTCCTTAAAGAAGTAAAAACATGGGGAGTCAATGAAGCTAAATGGAAGGCGGCTGAAGAGTTCTGTGAACACAAAGGTTGGAAATGGCAAATAATAACAGAGGACACTCTAACAACTAAATAGTTATATTATGGCTACAGTAGAAGAATCCTATTTGGATAAATTAAAAGACGCAATAAAGACTAATTCAGTAACTGCTAAAGCAAGAGCGGCGGGTAACTGGTTTCGCTCAATTGTCAATAGAACAAGGGGTCAGTTTTCTGATGAAACACCGCAATCAATACTATCTAAACAAGAAAGTACTGTTACATCAAGTGTACTAGGGAAAATGTATTTCTATTCTTATAATCCTAAATGGAAAGATGTTCTCCCCTGGTATGATACTTTTCCTTTAGTTTTTCCTATCGAAAAATATACCGATGGATTTCTTGGATTAAACTTTCATTATCTTGCACCAAAACATAGAGCTATACTAATGGATCAACTTAAGGCTTTCGCAAATAATAAAAAGTACGATGAAACAACTAAATTGAAATTAACATATAATATGTTAAAGGGTTTTACTAAGATTAAAAGAGCAAAACCAACAGTACATAGATACTTAACCTCTAATGTTAGATCTAAGTATGTTCTTGTTAATGCAGATGAATGGGAAGTAGCACTTTTTCTACCAGTAGAAAGATTTAAAAAGGCAAGCAAAAAACAAGTATGGGCTCATAGCGGAAGGATGTTCTAATGTCAGGCACAGCACAATTTGCAATAACTGATTTTATGGCCAAATTGGATGGTCTAGGAAGTTATGCAAAAAGAAATAGATTTACTGTTGAAATTATACCACCACCAACTTTAGTTACTTCGGTTCCAGTTGCAACAATAGAATTTCTTATTTCGGCCGTTTCATTGCCAGGTAGATCTTTCGGAGCAACCACTTACAGAAGTGGTGGTAAATTTGGCTTAGAAGTTCCCTATGAAGTAACAGAGGAACCCGTGTCACTCACTTTCTTAGGTACAAATGATTGGACTGCTAGAAAATTTTGGTATGATTGGCATGAGCATATACAAGCTAACGGTTCGTGGAATATGCGATATTATAAAGATTTCATAGGAACCGTTTCAATTTCAGTTTATAATGAAGACTCACAAACAGCAGGAACCCCCACTCATAAAGTAGTATTACATGAATGTTGGCCGAAAACAATAGGTGCTATAGAACTAGGATGGGAAAGTGGTGAATTGATAGATTTTACAGTAGATATTGATTATAGCTGGTGGACTGCAACTGGCGTAAGTAGTACAGGCTCTGCGAATGCACCCACCAAACCCCAGTCCGCTCCTCCTTCAAAGTTTGCTGTAACACCAGGGGGAACAGGAACTAGACAAAAATGGGTGAATGGAAAATTAGTAATAGATGAAAAATTTTAATTATTATATATTATAGGAGAATATTATGGCTTTACCAAAGGTAAGCATACCCACTTATGAATTGACAGTACCATCTTCTGGTGAGAAAGTCAGTTACAGACCTTTTCTTGTAAAAGAAGAAAAGACATTATTAATGGCTGCAGAAGATCAAAACGTAGCTACTATAACCAAAGCTATGAGAGATATTATATTTTCTTGTACAGATGGAGAGGTAGATCTTAAAACCCTTGCGCCTTATGATATCGAATATATTTTTCTTCAACTTAGAGGAAAATCGATTGGTGATGTAATAAGTCTTAAGCTAAAAAAACCAGAATCGATTGACTGTGAAGAAGCTGAATGTCCTGAAGGTACAGAAGTTTCAATTAATATCGATGATATAAAAATTGACACTTCATCAATGAAGGATTCTAAGATAGAACTTACAGAAGATATCGGTATAAAATTGGGATATCCACAACTTGAAACAGTACAAAAGTATGTAGTCAAAGGTGGGGGAATGTCTGCTGACGGAATATTTAAAATGATTAATGACTGCATTGAATATATTTGGGAAGGTGAAGAAATATACAAGGCAAAAGACTCTACTAAAAAAGAACTAACTGATTTTATTGAATCTCTCAATTCCATACAATTTACTAAAATACGAGATTTTTTTGAATCGATGCCCAGACTACAACATGAAATTACGTGGACCTGTTCAAAATGTAACAAGTCCGCCCCTTTATTACTTGAGGGGATTGACTCTTTTTTCGGATAGGGCTGAGTCATGATACTCTGGCGAATCATTATCAAACAAACTTCGCTATGATTCAGCATCATAATTGGAGTCTAACAGAATTAGATAATATGATTCCATTTGAGAGACAAATATACGTAATGTTATTAGAGACATGGATTAAAGAAGAGAATGATAGAGTGAAAGAACAAAACGCCAAACACGGGAGAAGATAAACATGGCCGATAAGACCATTAAAGATGTTGTTAAGCAATTAGAGGATACAAATAAACTCCTTCAAGAAACGCTTCAAAAAGACGATGCTTTGTTGAGCTTACAAGATTCTTCTGGAATTGTTGGAAAAATTGCTCGACAAATGGCCAGCAGCGCAGAAATGAAGCGGGAACAACAAGCAGAAGATCGGGCGCAGAGCCTGGACAATATTGACGAAGCATCGCGAAAATCTTCAGATTTAGTTAACGAAACCCTCAAGGTAGCCACACACCAAGATTTAGAAGCACATTCAAGCAAAGAACATCTACAGAATATCCTGGAGACTCAGCCGGATTTGGGGCTTGCGGAAGATAGTAATTCCAAATTGTCAAAAATCGGCTCTGATATAATTGATCTGGTTGCCCTTGCAAGAGATGGAAATGATGAAACAACATTAGAACTTGCTGATCAGCCGGTTGCCCTTGCTAGAGATGAAAATGATGAAACAACATTAGAACTTGCTGATCAGCCGGATTTGGGGTTTGCGGAAAATAGTGATGCCAAGCTTGGACAAATAGGCTCTAATACAATTGATCTGGTTGCCCTTGCTAGAGATGGAAATGTTGAAACAACATTAGAACTTGCTAAATTGGTAAATCAAGGTGAAGACCAAATCGAAGCCGCAGAAGCAATGGGAATGGCTCAAAGAGAGGCCGCGAGAGAAGCGGCTAGAAAAGATGATAAGCCGACAATTGAAGTTGCTGTAAAGATGGAACCACCAGAAGAAGAGGATGGATTTTTAATGTGGGTACTGAAAGCTCTTGGATTGATTGGCGCAGGTGCTGCGGGTCTTGCTTCAGGTCTGTTAGTAGGGTGGATAGCTTTTGTGGGAGACTTACTAAAAAGACTTGGAAAGATTTTTAAATTAGATAAAATTAAATTGCCAAAATGGTTAGATGACTTCTTCAAAGCTTTTAGTAAAGAAGGAAAACTCTATAAAAATACTATGAAATATATTGACGATTTCAAATTACCAAAATGGTTAGATAACTTCTTTAAGCAATTTACTAAAGAAGGAAAGCTCGCTAAAAAGGTCATGAAAGTTGTTGATAACTTTAAAATGCCCAAATTCCTAGATGACTTCTTTAAAGCATTTACCAAAGAAGGTAAGCTCGCTAAAAAGATTATGAAAATTATTGACAATTTCAAGATGCCAAAATTTAAGATTTTCGACACAATTGGAGATTTCTTTAAAAGCACAGATAAGTTTAAAGAAATTAGTAAGGCTATCAAAGGAGTCAAAGATCTATTACCAAAAGGTGGAGGTGGTGGAACTATTGGAAAAATGTTTAAGAGTTTAGGAAATGTATTCAAACCCCTGAAAGCACTAGGAACTACCCTCGGCGACGCATTCAAACCACTTAGTAAATTACTTGGAACGGGCGCAAAAGGTTCTGGATTTATGAGCTCGATGGGTGCTTTCCTGAAAGGTGGACAGATGGGAAAAGTCTTCAAGGCCTTTGCTAGAGTTGGAAAGGCTATTGCTGCACCACTCGCTATAATTATGGGTATCGTTGATGGATTTTTTGAATCAAAAGATGCCATAGGAAAAAGTGAGGGGATGATGGCTACAATGGTTAATGCTGTTGTTGGTGCCATCGGTGGTTTCATTGATGGAGCAATATTTCAACTCTTAGACCTACTCAAAAGTGGAATATCTTGGATTGCTGGATTTTTCGGATTTACTGAAGTTGAAAAATTCCTTGATAGTTTTTCGTTCTCTGGAATGTTCAATGAATTTTTAGATGATGTCTATAAATGGTTTAATCAATTATTCAGTGATCCAATTGGAGCATTAACTAAGTTAGTATCAAAATATTTTGGTGCAAATCTAGCAATAGCTGACTTTATCGTTGATATGATTAAAAAACCTATTGTATGGTTACTGGAATTGTTTGGATGGAATGATGCTGCGGCAGCAACTGAAAAGTTTTCTTTCTCTAGTTTTGTTATGGGAATTATTGATCCTGCGATAGCATGGTTTAAAGAATTATTCAACAATCCAGTTAAAGCATTAACCAACTTGGTATCGGGATATTTTGGTGCATATCTAGATATTGCTTCCTGGCTTGTTGATATTATTAAAAAACCTATTGTATGGTTACTGGAATTGTTTGGATGGGATGATGCTGCAGCGGCAACCGAATCATTTTCTTTCTCTGGTACAGTCATGAAAGTTTTTGATACGGCAATGGCATGGATTAAAGGATTATTCTCTGATCCAATTGAAGCATTAACTTCATTGGTATCAGGATATTTTGGTGGATTACTATCTATTGCTGACTGGCTTGTTGAAATGATTAAAAAGCCGATTGTATGGTTGTTAGGAATATTTGGATGGGATGATGCCGCTGGAGCCGTTGAGGAGTTTTCTTTAAAGGGTTTTGTTTCTGGAATTTTCGATAAAGTTAAAGCCTTTTTTACTGGAATTTTCAGTTGGGCATCTGAGGAAGATGAAAGTGATAGCTGGATTGTCAAGAAAATAAAAGGAATAGTAACAGGAATCAAAGAATGGTTTGGTTCTATGTTTCAATTTGACTCCGCTTCTGGTGTATTGAAAACAGTAATGAATATAATGATGTGGATTCCAAATCTATTTGTGAAAGCAGTAGCAGGAATTGCTTCATGGTTTGCAGGGCTTCTTGGATTTGAAGCAGAATCAGAAGCGATTGCGACAGCTGGAAAAGATTTTAGTTTTGGGGATTTGATATTTAAAGCAGTAAAAGCAATCGGAGATTACTTTAGTGGTATGTTTGATAGTATTGTAAATTTCGATTTTGGATCATTAGCAAAATCAATAATGCCAGCAAAATTATATGATTGGATATTTGGAGATGCATCTGCAGATGAACAAAAAGCCGAAGTTCAAGTTGAAGAAGCAGAGAAAAATCGAGATGTAAAGAAAGAAAAGAAATCAAGAGAAGCACTTATAGACATGGGGCTTTATGAAGAAGAATGGGGAGATGATGCAATAAATCTTGAAAAAATTAAAGAACAACTCCAGAATGCACAAGGAGATCAACTCGCAAAACTGGCTTCTGCACTAACATCTCAACTTGGTTCTTCTGAATTAGATTCTGATGATAGAGAACAGCTTGCAATGATGTTAAAAGCAAGAGAAAAACTTGGAATTCAGAAAAAAGCAGAAGGTGGTATGGTAGGTTTGTCTCCATTTGCAACAGGTACTCTTGGATCAGCTATGGGACTTGAGAGTGGTGGGTTATTTACTTTAACTCAGGGGGAAATGGTTTTAGATAATCAAGCCGCCCAAACATTCTTACAGGCGGCTTCAATATTAAGTGGACAAAATCTTATGGACTTACAGAGAGACAAGCAGGCAACAGCGGGATCATCGAGTACTGTGGTTGTTAATAACACATCAACTAACCAAGTAAATTCTTCTCAACCTATGGTATTGCCTGCCGCTGGAGTTAATCCGACTGATGGTGATTGGAGGCCTCCAGCTTAATAGTTAAGTTTTATAAAAACCATCTGAAAGATAATAGATAAGGGCATCAATCAAATCGGGTGAACCCCAAGCTGCTGCACACCATACCACTAAAAGCACACAAAAGAAAAATCCATACATAGCATTATTCTCATTATCCATTATTCTTGCTCTGCTAATTTCGCAAAGTATGAATATTCGTCTGAATCTGAACTTGTAACACTTTCAGCTACAGGTGGTTCATGTGGAGTAGTCATAGGTTTACCACCATCAAACGGTGCACCGAAAGTATTAGACTTTGGTGTAGGAGTATCAGTTGTTATACCTAGTACTCTATCCAATTTCTCTTTCAACTCTGCATAAGTCTTAAAGTTCTTTGGATCAGTAAACTCTTCCAATGAATGTTCTGTTTTCCAAACTTCTTCCATCTTAGCTTCATCTGAATCAAGAGGAGTAGGATTTTCAAATTCACTCTTATCATAATTTGAGAACCCATCAATCTTACGAATCTTTATTTTGAAATTCGCGCCTTCCCATAAATCAAAAGGGTTG
>Ga0310121_10004686_pt1 | contig 11971 bp, 8 predicted proteins | sample CB27_Tmax_986_MG_FD_203504 | JGI IMG/M metagenome (GOLD analysis project Ga0310121, IMG submission 203504) | Marine microbial communities from Western Arctic Ocean, Canada - CB27_Tmax_986 | ecosystem: Environmental > Aquatic > Marine > Oceanic | place: Canada: Western Arctic Ocean | collected...
AATTCTCATTCGGGTTCCTCCTGCTGCCGCACCTCCTCTTAATGAATTTATCACTATCCATCCTTCAGCATCAGTTTCAGCATCCTTCCATTGAAAAACCACTTCAGGTTTTTTATCTTCAAATTTCTTTAATAATTCTTCCATCTTGTTGGTAGCGATAATTTTTTTACAAATGTAATAATTAGACATTAGATAATAGATGTTAGAAGGCATAAATTTATTAGCAAGGATGGTGAATAACTCCCCCGCAATTATCTCTTTTTGCACCAGTTACTGATTGTAAGCAGTTCACCTGATTTTCAATGCGTAAAACTCCTAAAAAAGCAAAAATTAGAGATTCTTTAAAATTAATTAGAGTGTTGTCTGGGATTATAATTTTAGAATAAGAATAGCGTTTTATTCGTTCAATTAAATAAATATTGAACACACCACCACCTGTAAATAATGCAGAGTCATTTTTAAGAAAAATACCAATCTGTATTGCAATATGCTCGCAGAAAGTATTTAGAATATCTTCTGTTTTATAATTTTTTAGCAATGGGTATATGTTTTTCTCCAGCCATTCTCTTGATAATGATTTTGGGGCTTTTTGTTTGTAAAAATCTAGTGAATTTAGTTGCTTAAGAAGTGTGGGGATAAGTTTTCCGATTTTAGCAATATCACCATTATTATCGTATTCAATTCCTACTTGCTGACATACTTTATTCAATACAATATTTACCGGACAAATATCAAATGCTGTAATTACTCCATTATTCTTTATGGAAATGTTTGAAAAGCCACCTAAATTGACACAGTATTTGTAGTTAGAAAATAGATGTAAATCACCAATAGGCACCAGAGGAGCGCCTTGCCCGTTCAAGGAAATATCTAAACTTCTGAAATAATTAATAGTTGTAGTTTTTGTAATTTTTGCAATTATTTCTCCGTTTCCAATTTGCAAGGTATATTTGTTTTCTGGCTGATGAAATATAGTGTGTCCGTGTGAGGCTATAAAATCTACTTTTGTACTAGCTAAAAAGTTATTGATTGTATTTCCAATAAAAAGTCCGTATTTTTTGTCAATTAGCTTTATTTCTGCCGCAGATTTTGCATGTAAATTTTGTAGTGTTTCTTTCCAGTATTTGCCGTAAGGCAAGGTAATAGATTTTTCAATACTAAATTGCCAATTCTTAGTTTTTGAAAAACTGCAAATTGCTAAATCTATTCCGTCCAATGATGTTCCTGACATTACTCCCAAAACACGGTATTTTACATTCTTATTCATCAGTTTTCAAAGATAGTTTAAAAAGTGTATTTTTGTGCGAATTTTAGAAAATAGCAAAAGAATGAATTTTGAATTAACACAGGAGCATAAGATGATCAGGGATGCAGCAAGAGATTTTGCTCAAACTGAATTGTTGCCTGCAGTAATTGAAAGGGATGAAAATCAGTCTTTTCCTACTGAGCAAGTAAAGAAGCTAGGAGAACTAGGTTTTTTAGGTATGATGGTTGATCCTAAATATGGAGGAGCTGGAATGGATGCTATTTCTTATGTATTGGCAATGGAAGAAATTTCAAAAATAGATGCCTCTACTTCTGTCGTAATGTCAGTAAATAATTCATTAGTATGTTGGGGATTAGAAACATATGGAACTGAGCAGCAAAAAGAAAAATATTTAAAGCCACTAGCAAGTGGTGAGATTATTGGTGCTTTTTGTTTGTCAGAACCAGAAGCAGGATCAGATGCAACTTCACAAAGCACTACAGCTATAGATAAAGGAGATTATTATCTATTAAACGGAACAAAGAACTGGATTACCAATGGAAATACAGCTTCAGTATATTTGGTGATCGCACAAACTGATGTAAAAAAAGGACATAAAGGAATCAACGCTTTTATTGTAGAAAAAACAATGGAAGGATTTGTAGTTGGAACTAAAGAAAATAAACTAGGAATAAGAGGTTCTGATACGCATTCATTAATGTTTACAGACGTAAAAGTGCCAAAAGAAAATAGAATTGCTGAAGATGGTTTTGGTTTTACTTTTTCCATGAAAACATTATCAGGTGGTAGAATTGGAATTGCCTCACAAGCATTAGGAATAGCTTCTGGGGCTTATGAATTAGCATTGAAATATTCTAAAGAAAGAAAGACGTTCGGAAAAGAAATTTATCAACATCAATCTATTGCTTTTAAGTTAGCAGATATGGCTACTGAAATTGAAGCGGCAAGATTCTTGTGTTTGAAAGCTGCTTGGCTAAAAGATAATGGTCAAAATTATGACAAAGCAAGTGCCATGGCAAAAGTATTTGCTTCTGAAACTGCCATGAAAACAACAGTTGAAGCTGTACAAGTACATGGAGGATATGGTTTTGTAAAAGAATATCATGTAGAACGCTTGATGCGTGATGCAAAAATTACACAAATTTATGAAGGAACTTCTGAGATTCAAAGAATTATAATCTCCCGGTCTATTTTAAACTAAAAATTATGAAGAAACTAATCTTACTATCATTTTCAATTTTACTTACTCTTGTAGTAAACGCTCAAATTGATATTGATAAATCAAAAATTAACTCTGCATATTTGAAGTTCTTACCTTCAAATGCCAATCCTGAAGATTTACGACCATCTGATATCCCATCTGAACAAGTATTAAAACAAATGGGATTATCTGAAGAAGAAATTGCTGAAGCAATGGATTTTAAACAGAGTAAAGGGAAATATGCGAAAGAAGTACAAAATACAAAATACAACAATTCTGCATTGGAAAAATTTCATGAAAGTGTTGGTGATACTTTGGTGGAAGAGACAACTACTTATCCTAAAGCTAGAATTTATGGACAAGACGTATTCAGAAATAATAAATTATCATTTTTTCAAAAAGCATTAGATGCCAAAGCTCCTGAAAATTATAAAGTTGGAAGTGGAGATGAGATTTCTATTTCTGTTTGGGGATATTCTGAATTTTCCGAAACGCTTTTGGTAGATGAAAGAGGATATATTACGCCTAGTTCTTATGGAAGAATTTATGTAAAAGGACTTACTTTTAAAAAGATGCGTTCTTTATTGAAGAGCAAGTTTGGCTTGTTTTTAGATATGAAAAATTCTGAGATTGATGTTACTCTTTCTTATTCAAGAGTAATCACGGTTAATATTGTAGGAGAGGTGTACAATCCAGGTTCTTACACAATTCCTGCAATCAACACGGCTTTTAATGCACTTATAGCAGCTAAAGGACCTAATCAGTTGGGTACAGTTAGAAACATTTATATTAAAAGAGACGGTAAAACTGTTGATTCATTAGATGTTTATCAGTTTTTATTTAATCCTACACGCTCACAAGATATTTATATGCAAGATGGGGATTATTTATTTGTCCCTCCCGCAAAGCATGTTGTTGAGGTAAAAGGAGCGGTGAATCGTCCTTATACTTATGAAGCAAAAACAGGAGAATCGGTTGCTAGTATTATTAAATATGCAGGTGGTTATACAACTAATGCATTTACTGATGTAATTACTTTAAAGAGGATTGAATATAATTCAATAAGAGTAAATGATGTGCATAAAGATCATACTAATTCTACTACTATTCAAAATGGAGATGAAGTTATTGTAAATACTATCTCTAATAGACTATCGAATGTAGTTAGTATAAAAGGAAGTATTGGCGTTGCAGGTGATCATGAATTTATTAAAGGAGAACACTTGTTGGATTTACTAAATAGAGCTAAATGTATTGATGAGAAAACTTTTGATAAAGTTTATGTTATCAGGCTAAATAAGGATAGAACAAAATCACATATTGCAGTTAATTTAGAAGCTATTCGTGAGGATTCTAATCATGAAGATAATATCATAATGCAAGAATATGATATTGTTCGTGTGCTTTCAGTTGATGATTTTGATGATGAATTTTTTGTATCCGTACAAGGAGCGGTAAGGGGTGCTGGTGAGTTTGAGTTTGGTAATGGAATGACTTTACAGGATATACTTTTACAAGCTGGAGGTTTAACCCAACAGGCTGAAGGAAGTAGAGTAGAGGTAAGTAGAATTATGGACTATGATATTTCTTCAAATAAATTAAAACCAAGAAGAGCGGTCATTAAAACTATAAAAATTGGTGAGGACTTAGTTTTAAGTATTGAAGCGCAAGAATTTACGTTACAACCATTTGATCAGATATTTGTTAGAGAAAATCCTGATTATGAAGAGCCTGTGAACATTGTATTAATGGGAGAAGTAAAGTACCCTGGTACGTATTCCTTACTTTCAAAGGATGAAAAGATTTCGTCTATAATCAAAAGAGCAGGAGGACTAACTAATTATGCTTTTGTAGATGGAGTTAAGATGTTTAGAAAGTTTGAAGTTGGAATGCCTAATGATGATCAGTTAAATATTCCTGATATTTTATTGGATTCAATCTTAACTGATGTAGAGCTGTCAAATATTTATAATATAGAATTACTAAACAGAGAAAGGCAGAAATCTAAGATTCTTAGTTTTGATGGTTTAGCGTATGACATTGTTTATTTTGATATGCAGAAGGCCATTTCTAACACGAGTTCAAAACACAATTTAGCCTTAAGGGAAGGGGATAGTCTCATTATTCCTAGAACACTAGACATAGTTCTGGTAACAGGAGATTTAAATAACATAGAAGGGCAGTCAATTAGTACTCCATTTTTTAAAAAACGCGCTAATTATTATGTACAGAATTTTGCTGGAGGGTATTCAAAAGATAATAAAAAGTCAAGTACTGTAGTTATTCATGCTAATGGAGTTACAAGAAAATCAATGAATTTTGGCTTGTTTTCTATTTCTCCAAAAGTAAAGCCAGGATCAACTATTAAAGTTGTTAATGAACATAAGGTAAAACGAAAGAAAAAAGAAGATGTTGATTATAATAAACACATTGAAAGTGTTATAACAAAGATTACAGCAGTAATATCTTTATGGCTATTAATAGATAGGATAAATAACAGTTTTTAATGGACCAGTATAATGACGAAATACAGTTAAAAGATATTCTGATTAAATTATCAGATTATAAGACCTATTTATTGAAGAAAAAGTTTTCGATATTGTTAGTTTCTTCACTATGCTTCATTATAGGAATCTTATTTGCACTGAGTTCAGAAGTTAAATATAATGCTGAATTAACATTTGTTGTTGAGGCAGAGCAATCTGGAAGTTCTTTAGGGGCAATGTCTGGCATTGCAAGTCAATTTGGTTTTGATATTGGAGGGGGTTCTTCAACTACTTTTAGTGAAAGTAATATATTAGAATTATTAAAATCAAGAGGAGCAGTGGTATCAGCCCTTATGCAAAAGGAAAAAATAGCAGGCAAAGAAGATTTACTTATTGAACATTATCTTGAATTAAATGACATAAAAGAAGATTGGGCTGAAAATCCAGATTTTGATGCTGTAAATTATCATAATAAGCTAACATATATTCATGATAGTATTAGTGGTGAGATTTGGATGGATATAGTAGAAGATAAGTTAGTTGTCGAAATGCAATCAGAAAAGGTTAATATTATTAACTTATCGTATGTTTCAGTAAATAAGGAATTTGCCAAGCAATTTGTTGAAGTTTTGATTGATCAGATGAGCAAGATGTATGTTGTCCATAAAACTGCTCAGGCAAAAAATACCTTAGATTTTTTGCAAAATAGAGCAGATTCAGTTTTTGATGAGTTAGAGTTAGCAGAAGAAGAATTTGCTAAAGTGAAAGATATTAATCAAAGAATTATAAAGGCTTCTGGTAGGCTGAAAGAATTACAGTTAATGAGAAAAGTAGAGGTGCTCAATACTATGTATTTGGAAATTGTCAAAAACTTAGAATTTTCTAAGCTTACACTACTGAGCGAAACACCGATTATTACTATTTTTGACAAACTAATGCTTCCGCACAATTATATTCAAATAGAAGAAAATAGAAAATCTAAAACTTTGTTCGGGATTTTAGGTGCTTTTCTTGGAGGTTTCTTGTCAGTATGTTTCTTTGTTTTTAGAAAATTATTCAAAGATGCATTAAATGCTACTTAAGAGTATGTCTACCAATTAAGTATTTTACCAACCTTAAACTGAAGGTCTATTGGAAACCCAATTGACCATCTCCAGTTTTTTAGTTCAAGATTATCAAATCTTGTGCCACCAAAATCTTTATCTTGAGGGAGATTTGTTTTGTCGTATGATTCAAACTCAGAAGTATAATAATTTGGTGCAGTCCAATAATGATATCCTGCTAACGCCTCCCATACCCATCCTTTGCAGGAGATATTTTTGTAGCCAAAAGCGATTCCTCCTCCATATGTGAGCCAGACATCATCTTCATATACTTCAATTGGATTTCCTGCAGCATCTGTAGCATATCCACCTGACGGATCGCCATCATCATCATATGAAGCACCTAGATATATCGTAGTGTTAGGCTGAATATTGAGAACAGGGATTGTTAGTAATCCTGCCCCTCCTTTGAATTGTAAAAACCAATTTCCACCATGTTTTATAGTTTGGTCACTAAAATAATAACGACCAAACAACTCAAGTTTTTGTCCAACCCACTGCTCCCAATAATTTTCAACTTCAAGATAATATTTTATATCTTCTCCAATAGCCCAGTGCAACCCTAGAGAATGCTCTAGTTGTACATTTATTCTAGGAATTAGACTGACCTCTCCTAGTGTTATTGTAAATTTTCTATCACTGTGCTCACCTCTTTGAGCAAAAATAGAGGTTGAAATACTAAATATAATTATTATTGATATTATTTTGTTCATGGTATTATTAATTTATATTGCAAATGTATTAAAAAAAACAAATTAAAGTAGTGAAATTAATTTTTCAAGAGCAATAGCTCTAGAGCCTTTTAAAAGAATCGTTTTATTATTAATTGGGTTATTTTCCAGATATTGTGAAAAACCTTCTATGTTTCTGTAAGCATTTTTATTTAATTCAGAAAATTCTTCTCCAATAAAGATGCTTTCTAACTTTAGTTCATTTGCCAAATCAATAATTTCTTGATGTTCTTTTAAAGAAGTTTCTCCCATTTCTAACATATCTCCCAGAATACATAATTTATTGTCGTAATTTTGCTTATCAAAGGCATATAACATAGCAGTCATACTTGAAGGATTTGCATTATATGCATCCAAAATGATAGTGTTGCTTTTGGTCTTGATAATTTCAGAACGATTATTTTTCGGAGTATAGCTTTCAATTGCTAATTTGATGTTTTTATCAGCAATTCCAAAATGTTTTCCTATACAAACAGCAAGCATAATATTATAAAACTGATAGTCGCCAAGGAGTTTGCTTTGTATTTTTTCTTCTCCAAAAACTAAGCCAATAAAAGGAGTTATTTCAGAGATATTCCCTTTACAGTCCCCATTTTTTCCATAAGTAGTTTTTCTAATATTATCTGCTAATTCTATCAGTAATTCGGCCTCATTGTTTACAAAAACATTACCATTATTTTTTTGAATATAATTGTAAAGCTCTGACTTTGCTTGTATCACACCTTCAAAACTTCCAAATCCCTCTAGATGAGCTTTTCCAATATTGGTAATAACTCCAAAATTTGGTCGCGCTATCTTGCAAAGGGCAGTAATTTCACCAATATGATTAGCTCCCATTTCTATTATTGCTATTTCATGATTTTTATTTATTTCCAAAATACTCAATGGAACACCAATATGATTATTCAAATTTCCTTTTGTAGCATAACAATTCTTCCCAGAGGATAAAACGGCATGTATTAATTCCTTAGAAGTTGTTTTCCCATTAGTTCCTGTAATTCCTACAATAGGGATGGACAGCTGCTTCCTATGATGTTTTGCTAAATTTTGAAGCGTTTCTAATACATTTTCTACAAGAATACATTTGTTGTTAGTACAATATTTTTTTTCATCTATTATCGCAAAGCTACAACCATCACTGATTGCTTTTGTTGCAAATTTATTGCCATTAAAGTTTTCTCCTTTTAGTGCAAAAAATAAACTTTCCTTCTCAATCTTTCTTGTGTCAGTACAAATCTTAGGATTGCTTTTATATATTTTATAAAGCTCTGTAGTTTTCATAAGTATATATAAAACAAAACCCCATTTTTAGTGGGGTTTTGTTAAATTAGATATAAAATAAAGGTTAGTTTCTTTTTTTGCTATAATCAACACCCCTTCTTGTATTTTCTTTTTGATTGCTAACAGGAGCTCCTACTCTAGCCATTGCGCATCTAAATCCAATTGCATCAGTTGATTGGTCTTGGTCCAAGAACCTTCTTGTTCCTGGATTTAACCAATAAGCTCTGTCTTTCCATGATCCACCTTTAAACACTCTGGTTCTATCAGTTATTAAAGATGATGCTCCGTAAGCATACATTTCGTTACTATTTCCTGTTTTAGCATTGTTTTTGTATTTATCAGCTTTTTGGTTCCATTTGTCAATTTCAACCTGCGCAGTATCTCTTGATGTAGTTTCATCAAGAAAAGTATTCCAGATTATACCCATTTGAGATTCTATATCTCCATCATTATAATTGATGTTATCGGACTTCTTATAATTTCTTCTGTATACATTTCCTTTTTCATCTACAGGCACCATGGTAATTCTCCCTAAACTATCTTTCTCCGCCATATAACCATTTGTTATACTTCCATCTTCACTAGTTTTTGGGGTAGTATAAACATTTCCTCTAAAATTTCTGTGATCTGTAGTGCTTGTTTGCTCAATTTCAGAACGATATACATCCATTACCCATTCCGAAACATTACCAGCCATATTATATAAGCCATAATCATTTGGCCAATAAGAACGAACAGGAGCAGTAATATCTGCATTGTCATTTAAGTTGCCAGCAACTCCCATATTATCTCCCCTTCCTCTTTTAAAATTTGCCATAATGTCTCCTTGATTTTTATCATCTCCATTTCTTAATGATGAACCATTCCAAGGATATAATTTTCTTTCGTTTGTGTTTTCTTCTTGAGTATTTCCAACATAACCCAAAGCTGCAAATTCCCATTCAGCTTCAGTCGGGAGTCTGTATTTAGGTAAAAGTAATCCATCCCCCATTATTACTTGTCTGTATTTTTCTCCTGTTGCTAGATTTAAGTTTCTGGGATTTTCAATCACTATACCTTCATATTGTCCTGCTAAATATGCTTGAGTGTTAAATGTATTATCATCCACTTGTTCTATATCCTCTTTAAGTATACATGCGTCTATTAATATTCTTTCATTTACTCTATCAGTTCTCCAGATACAGTAATCATTTGCTTGTATCCAGCTCACCCCTACAACAGGGTAGTTTTTATAAGCAGGATGTCTTAAATATTGTGTAACAAAAGGTTCATTATAGCCTAATTTATCTCTCCAAACTAAAGTGTCAGGCAAATTCTTTATGTATACTTCTGGGTAAGTAATGTACACTCTTTTTAGCCAATATAAGTATTCTAAATAGTCTACATTTCTTACTTCAGTTTCATCTAAGTAGAAAGATGATACAGTAACTTTCCTTGGAACATTGTTCCATTCGTACATTACGTCTTGTTCAACTCTTCCCATTGTGAAAGAACCCCCTTCAACAAACATAAGCCCAGGACCTGTAATTTGCTCTTGAAATTTATTATTGACTTCAAAGCCTCCATTTCTAGGATTGTTGTATTCCCATCCAGTACTAGAAGATTTTTCATTTGAAGAACAGGAAAAAAGAAATACTAAACTACCCAAGGCTAAAATTAATTGATTTGATTTCATTATTGTTATGTATATATTAATTTATTTAACTATTAACTAAAATTGTGGACAACTTATTGTGTTGAACGATTTGCTTCTTGACTGGCACGGCATGAATAAAGTAAACGATAATTCGTGAGCACCAAGGGTATTACTATTTTTAAGGTTGCTTAATGTAATGTCATAGCTATATCCAAATTTGAATGAATCTTGAATCAGCCCAACCATAAGGATAAATGAATCAATATTTTTCAAACTATGACGAGCCCATAATCCTCCAACTATTGGACCTCTATTTACATATACTCCATAATTGAATTGCTGAAAATCTTGCTGTTTTTGATACAAGAAGTTAGGAGATATGGTTGTTGCATTATTACTATATCTATTCAATGTAATATTCCCTCCTATATGAGCGGTTAGTTTTGTTGGTAATTGACTTTCGCTAATAAAACCTTGATTAGGTGATGTTAAGTGATGAGCTGCAAATCCAAAAAATAAGTTTTCAGAATACCCTATGAATCCTGCAGAAAAGTCAGGAAAACTTTTTGTTGTTGCATTATTAGCTACATCTTCTTGTGTCGGATAGACGAATCCTCTTTGAGGATCAATCATATCTCCAAAAGTTAATTTTGACCAATCTAAATCTAACATTCTATATGATGCCTCAAAACCAGCTTTTATTGAGAATTGTCTACTTACTTCTAGATGATAAGAATACAGTAGTGAAGCAGAATTTAATTGCAATCCACCATCACCACTTCTGTCATTAACAACCATAACACCTAATCCTCCTCCTATTGCATTTATGTGCTTGTCCCATGAGGCAGAAGTAGTTACGTATGTCCTGCCAATTCCAGGCCATTGATCTCTATAATTTAAATTTACTCTAGGGCAGCCTTTAGGAGTTGCTCCTGTAAATGCAGGGTTTAAATATAGAGGATTAGCATAAAATTGACTAAAAGAAGGGTCTTGTGCATTAGCCTCATTACTAATGAATATACAAACCGCTATAGCAATAAAAATCTTGTAAACTCTATTTAACATAAAATGGTTTTTTCTTAATTTCAATTTCACAAAAATAAACAAATTATTTATTATCTACTTTTGCTAATAGATAAATTGTATAATAATTATATTTTTTAAGCGTTTTAGCCTTGTTTTTAAAATGATACTTAACTTTGCAGTAATGAAAAAACCATTTCTTTCCGCTTTAATTTTTATGCTTTTTGCAGCTAATATATATGGGCAGTATAGCTCGGTATTAGCGCAAGGTATTTGGTATAAAATAGCTACTAATAAATCTGGCATTTATAAACTTTCTTACTCTAGTATAGAGTCCTTAGGTGTTAATGTGAATGATTTGCAAATTTCGGCCTTAAAATTGTATGGTAATGGTGGGGGGATGTTGCCTAAATTAAACTCAGATTTTAGGCGTGATGATTTGGTTGAAAATGCAATAAAAATTTATGATGCTAATAGTAATGATGTTTTTGAAAGTGCTGACTATATTTTGTTTTATGGAGAATCTCCACATATTTGGAATTATAATGCTTCAAGCGGTTTATTTAACCACCAAACACATTTATTTACTGATGAGGTAAATTATTTCTTAACCATTGATAATGAGCATGATGGAAAGAGGCTGGAGGTAAAACAATCCTTGCAAAATGCTTCAAAAACAGTGACATCATTTAATGAATTTTCTTTTCATGAGGCTGAAAATGAAAATTTAATTCATTCCGGAAAAGAATGGTTTGGAGAACGATTTGACATTCAAAACAGTCAATCTTTTGATTTTAATTTCCCAAATTTGGATCAATTTAGTCCTTTAAATATAAAAACAGCTGTTGTGGCTCGTTCATTAGTGCCGTCAGTATTTACAGTTAGCGCTAATTCAACTCCATTAAATACTATTAACATCAATAGTATTGTAACTGCTCCTGGTGCAGAATATGCCAAAACTGCTTCAAAAACGACAAATTATAATGCATCCTCATCAAATGTCACCATTACAATTGATTATAGCTCTTCAGATAATGGAGCTTCAGCATGGTTAAATTATATTGAAATTAATGCAAGAAGAGCATTAAAAATGAGTGGTTCTGCAATGCTTTTTAGGGATGTTGAATTAATGACTAATGAAGTTGCTACTTACCAATTGGAAAATGCCACATCTGCAATTACGATTTGGGATGTAAGTAATAGTTCAACTATTACTGAACTTCCTACTATATTTAATAGTGGG
>Ga0310121_10004687_pt1 | contig 11962 bp, 8 predicted proteins | sample CB27_Tmax_986_MG_FD_203504 | JGI IMG/M metagenome (GOLD analysis project Ga0310121, IMG submission 203504) | Marine microbial communities from Western Arctic Ocean, Canada - CB27_Tmax_986 | ecosystem: Environmental > Aquatic > Marine > Oceanic | place: Canada: Western Arctic Ocean | collected...
CCGTCTTGGGGCAACGTCTTTGGGGTCGCCCGGTGAGCGACCCTCACGCCGGTAAATATGAGGAATAGACCTCATTGCGACAACGGGGAGGGGCAGGCGGGAACTCCGCCTCTCTCTTACCCGCGTGTGTACACTGCCTCATCTAGGCCACCTGGAAAATATTTAAAAACGATTTAACTTCTGATTAATCAACCCTTTCAGGGTTGGATATGAAGGGGGACCAGGATGACCCAGGGTTCGGAAAGCCTGGGCTGAAATACAGAATCTCTTCAGGATTCACCTGCTCCTGAGTGCTCGAACCAGGTCAAGGTGAAGCCGAACACGTACGCTTCCTTTAGCAGCCACCTTGGAAGGGTCTATCACAGAAGTGGCAGCTAGACCTGCTCCGTTAGCGTCTCGGATTCTGACGTGGACTTTTGCGACACCCTCCAGGGGCGGCACATTAGCCGGGAGGCTAAAGGCAAGGGAGGATAGGCTCTACTGAATCTGTTGCCCCCCCTGAAATACAGCCGTCACGCGACTGGTGGCGGTAACGTCTTGATTCGGATCGCCATCGAATGCGACCAGGTCGGCGATCTTTCCGGGTTCAATTGTCCCGACCTCCTGCTCCATCCCAATGGCCTGGGCCGAGATGCGGGTAGCAGACTCCAGCGCCTCGGCCGGCGTGAAGCCAACCTGTACCAGCAGCTGAAGGTCGTAGTCCAGGTGCCCGAAGGCCAGGAGGCCGACACCTGAGTCAGTGCCGGGTACGATTCGGTCCTTCATGCCATAGTCGAGCATTCGACGCATGATATCCAACCGGAGTTCCATTCGCTGCTCCAGTTGCTCGAGCTCCGCTTCCTCGGAAGGCTGAATCTCGCCAGCCTCGCGTCGATCTCTCAGTGCCACGACTCTCGGATAGTTGGTCCAGGCTTGCAGCGTGGGGCTGACCCAAATACCGGACTCAGCAATCATCTCGGCCAACTTGGAATCGAATCGCATCTGGTCATCAGGTTCGAGAAACTCGGCATGCTCCATCAGGTCTATTCCTGATTTCACTGCGCGCACCATGGATTCCTTGGCTCGACAGTGAGCCGCGGTCAGGCGATGGAAGTGGTGCGCCTCGTGGACGGCGGCATGAAGCTCATCCACAGAGTAGGTGGCTACTCCTGGGATGGTACCCAGCGTCCCACCTCCCGAAGCCATGATCTTGATATAGTCGGCACCCTCGTGGACCAGGCGGCGCACCGACGCACGCATCTGATCCTCTCCATCGGCAATTTCGTTGCACATGTGGAAATGTCCGCCGGTACAGGTCACGGGCCGTCCACTAACCAGCATCCGAGGCCCCTCGATGTAGCCGTGGGCCAAGGCCTCCTTGAGGCTGAAACCGACCTTGTTGCGCGCTCCGTGTTCCCGGATCGTGGTAATTCCGGCCTTTAGATGGCGTCTCAGATTCTGCGCACCTATGAGCACCATCATCTCATCGGTCTTGGAGAACATCTCGACGTAGTCGCTCCCATCACCGGCCAGACTCAGGTGTGTGTGTCCGTCGATCAATCCCGGAGCTAGACAGGCAGAACCCAGGTCGAGGACCTCGGCATCAGGCGCAGCGTGTCCCTGGATCTCGGCAGCCGGACCCACTGCCGTGATGCGGCCATCATCCACCAGCACCGCCTGCTGGGCTCGGGTATCCCCACCAGTCCCATCCACCAGGAGTTGGGCGAGAATGAGCTTCATGATGTGTTCCAATCAGAAAGAATAACGTAGCGAAAGCTGCAGCTCGCGCCCCGGAGAAGCGGAGAGAATCTTCCCAAAGGTAGGCCTTCCGACAAACCCCTCAGGCAATCTGAAGTTGGGTCGATTCAATCCGTTGAAGACCTCGGCTCGAATCTGAATCTTGTGCTCCTGACCGACGGTGAACTCTCTGGACAGGGCTGCATCCAGGCTGGAGAAGCCGGGTCCCACAACGATGTTTCGACCCGCATTCCCAAAGTGAAAAGGACCCGCAGCAGCAAAAGCACTGGCGTCAAAATACTGATCGGGATCTCTGGAGGAAAGCTGAGGGTTGCCAACCAGATTGGGACGATCGTAGCCGAAGATCCCACCGATATTTCCGGTATTGCTATTGTCGAACTCCAGTATCGGCGTCAGCGGTCTTCCTGACTGGACAGTGATCAAGGTGCTTAGCTGCCAACCACGAAAGAAACTCCGATTCATCGGCGAAGGCAGGGAATAGAGCAATGACCAGGACACGCGGTGGCGCAAATCGAAACTGGAGAGGGCCCTTTCCGCTGCCAGGTTCCCACTGTCCTGAGGCGTATTGTTGTAGCCGTCCGAGCCCAGAAACGAGGAGGAATTGTCGATCGACTTGGAGTAGGTGTATGCACCCAGAAAGGAAAGACTTCGCGAGAGCCTCTTGTGAGCTCTCAACTGCAGCGCATGATAAGTCGAGGAGCCGGAAGACTCGATGAAAAGGATGTTGTCAAAGCCGGAAATGGGCCTCCGTGCAAAGAGGGGTCCTTCTCCGGGAACGGGTTGATTCAGGTCGCGCTTGGAGACCAGTTTGGCCCCCCGAGTACCCACATAGCGAGCCTCCAGTACGACATCTCCACCGACATCTCCACTGAGACCGAGGCTCCAGTGCTGTGAGTACGCGGTCCTGAAATGGCGATCCAATGTGATGGGCGAAGGAGGTAGCGCGAAACCCAGCTCTGTGGGAAAGGCCTGTCCCAGAGTAAGCGGTCCGGCAAAACCCGAGAACAAGTTCAGGTTGAAGAGGGGAGGATTGAAGTACATAGAGGAGTTCTCTATCAGCGTGCCCGAGTCATAGAAAACCCCATATCCAGTTCTTATGATCAGCTTCCCCGACCCGAAGGTGTCCCATGCCAGCCCCAGCCGCGGCCCGAAATTGTTGAGATCCGTTTCCACACCAGCACGCGGGACTCCACCCTCACCGACCGGAAGTAGGGCCTGACTACCCGGATCGAAGATGGTCAACCGGTCCTGAGAGTCCACCGGAGGGCGATTGTACTCGTACCGCAATCCCAGGTTCAGGGTGACGGTAGGACCGATATGCCAATCATCCTGAACGAACCCATTGAAGGCCCAGTTATGGAGGGACTGGTCATTGTTGTTGATGCCGAGAAGACTCAACGACGGCAGTCCGAGCAGCACATCGGCGAGTGCATCACCGGTAAAGGCACCCGTAAAGATGACCTGTCCGCGGGGGAAGAGTCGCGTAAATCCAGTCTCCTTGTAACGCCTGATCTCACCGCCCAACTTCAGGTGATGGCGTCCCCGCTGAAGGCTTACAACATCGGAAAAATGGGTATGGCCTGTCCGACGAACAGTTGGGAGGTTGGGATCATCGCCGAGTCTTTGGTAACCACTAACCACGAAGGATGGATATCCCTGTTCCAAAGCATCAAGCGAAGGTCCCTGCATACCGAGGGCAGAGAACCCGTCGAAAGACGAGTTCTCGGTAAGCACATCGCGGCGCAGTCGATTGTAGCCGAAGCGAAACTCGTTGAGGATGTGGGAAGAAACGACCCTGGTCGCTCCCATAGCGAAGTTCTGCCCTCGATCGAGGACGGTCGTTCCGAAACCCGAAAAGTTAGGACCACTATCGGAAAAGGGGATCGCCCTCAGATCATCGCCCAGAGTGTAGCGCAAGAAGAGAGCGGTCTTTTCCGAGATCTGATGGTTGGTCTTGACGGTGAACTGGGTCAAGCGCGCGGTTCCCACGGGAGAGGTAACGAGATTCCGGGCCGACATCTTCGCGTTGGGGTCAGGGTAGAGGCCGGCAAGCAGGGCTCCGGCGGGGTCGATACGGTCGGCAGGAATTCGATTCTGATCAAAGGGCTCTCCGGAAAAAGGATCCCGTATGGGATTGGATCTCAGTCCGAAGTCGCCTTGCTTTTCCAAAACGCTGGGAACCGAACTGGTGCGGGTTTCGGCCCTCCGACCTCTCAAGGCCTCGGCGTTGATAAAAAAGAAATTGCCCGCCCGCCCGATGGGCCCGCCCAGACTTCCTCCAAACTGACTCTGTCGCAGCAAGGGGTCCTCCTGCTCCGGGAGATCGAAGAAGTTTCGCGCGTCCATCCCGGAGTGGCGAAAAAACTCGTACACCGATCCGTGCAGTTGGCGCCCACCACTCTTCAAAGCCACGTTCACTTGAGAGCCGGCACTGCGGCCGTACTCGGCGTCGAAATTGTTCGAGGAAATCGTGAACTCCTGAATCGCATCAATGCTCGGATTGATCACAATGCGATTGAGGTAAAGATCGTTGTTATCTACGCCGTCGAGAAGGAAATTGTTGGAGCTTTCCCTGGCCCCGTTGACGTTGATGCCACTGCTGTTCTGGCTGGCGAGCTCCGAGCCCTGGGCAGGGGGGGCGCTGCCTGGTGAGAGTAGGGCCAGCTCCAGGAACTGACGCCCATTCAGGGGCATCGCCATGATCGTTCGGTTTTCCAGGACCTCGCCAAATGTCGCGTTTGCGGGCCGCAGCATCTCGCGGCTGGCCGTGACCACAACGCTCTGGTCGGGTCCCCCAGGCACCAGGGTAAGATCCAGAGTAGCCTTGACCCCGACCCACAAGTGAACCTGCTCGATCACTTCGGTCCTGAAACCATCCAGTGAGGCCGTAATCGTATAGCTTCCCGGCTTCAGCAGGGGTAGGCCCAGAGTCCCGTTGCTTCCGGTCGTCCCTTTCCGTTCCAGACCCGTCGATTCGTTCACCAGGAGAATCTCAACTCCGGGCAGCACCCCTGATGATTCATCCTGCACCCTGATTACCAAAGTCGAGGTGGCCGACTGCGACCACCCAAAGCTACACGTCAAAAACACGGTCCAAATCAGGATCGTTCCGGAGCGTAACGCTGGCATAGCCAATATTCGGTAGGCCGACAGCCACCCGAGTTGTCTTTGGTCTACGCCTTGTAGAATTAACGCGGAGACGCCGCAGAAATACAATTTCAAGATATCCACCGACCTTCGAAGTTGCTGAAGGGGATTATCCCATCTACGAGTTCGGAGTCAACGACCTCGCTGTATACTTGACGCGTTGGGCGCTACAGTGTATCACTAGTGGTTGGTAAGAGGTTTTCAAGTCCGCGTCCCACGACCACTAAGACCCTTTCCTTATGGACTCACACAACTGATCCGAGCGGCGGGATCATAGTCAGACTCGAAATAAGAATGGGGATGAGCGCCATCCACCGCTTTTCCCTGAGCTCCTGGATAGTCGTCCATAGTTTCCTCTTTTCGCCAGCTCAGCCCTACAGCGAACCTGACCTGGGTCAGCCTGGAGACGGCATGATCCAGGCCTACCTCAGTGACAAGACGAAAAAAATCCACAATCGCTTCCTGGTAGAGGTAGCGTCGCAGCAGCAGTGGGAACAGCGACTTCCCGAGTACAGGAAAGAGTACTTTGAAATGCTGGGCCTATGGCCCCTCCCAGCGAAGACTCCTCTCCAGGTCACGACTACTGGAAAACTCAAGCGAGAGGGCTTCACGGTTGAGCTGATTCACTACCAGAGCCGTCCCGGGCTTTACGTCACGGGTAATCTCTACCGCCCGTCGGGAGCGAGTCCGGGCCAGCGGTTCCCAGCTGTATTCTACGTATGCGGGCACCGGTATCAGGGCCGCGATGGCAACAAGACCGCCTATCAATCCCACGGTGCCTGGTTTGCTCGTCACGGATACGTTTGTCTGGTCGTCGACACGCTACAAATGGGAGAGATCGAGGCCATACATCACGGCACCTATCGGGAGCAGAGATGGTGGTGGCTCTCGCGTGGCTACACCCCAGCCGGCGTCGAATGCTGGAACGGGATTCGAGGCATCGACTACCTGGCCAGCCGACCCGATGTCGATGCCGAGCGCATTGCCGTAACCGGAATCAGCGGAGGCGGAGCGTCTACTTTCTGGATCGCCGCAGCCGACCCGCGGGTGACCGTGGCCGTCCCTGTCAGTGGCATGGCAGACCTCCCTTCCTACGTTCCCAACCGGGGAATCGACGGGCACTGCGACTGTATGTTTCTTCACAACACGTTTCAGTGGCCTTGGACTCGAATAGCGGCATTGATAGCTCCACGACCTCTTCTGTTCGTCAACAGCGATCACGACCGAATCTTTCCCATGGACGCCAACCACAGGGTGATCAACCGCCTGGAGCGGCTCTACAGCCTCTTCGGCGCTGGCGATAGGGTGGATAGCGTGGTCAGCATGGGCGGCCACGCCTACCGTAAAGACATCCGGCAAGCGGTCTACCGATTCATCAACACCCACCTCAAGACCGATTCCAGACCCATCAACGACAGCGAAGTCGACCTCGTAACCGGCACTCGGGAGGATCCCGAACATCCAATCGACCCAGTCGCGCTGAGAGTGTTCCCTGCCGACTCCGACATTCCCGAAGGCGAGGTGAATACGACCATCGATGAAGTGTTCGTTCCCGCCGCCTCGGTCAGAGCTCCACCTCGGGGCAAGTTTGAGAGCTGGAGACAGGAACTAAAGAACGAGCTTCGTCGAATCGTCTTCCGGGAACTGCCCCCACGTATCCCCTCGGCAAAACTCATTCGGGAAGAGTCCAAGCATACTCTGCTATTGGAGACGGAACCGGGGATTCAAATAAGCCTTCGGATTGACTCAGGACCCCAACCAGAAGCGCCCCGAGGTCAGCTCCTGTTGGTGGTCACAGAACTCGGCTCGGCAGTTGACGCACCGGACTGGCTCGGGAGCCTGAGCGATCAGTATGATTATGTCTTTTTCTGCGACGTGCGTGGTGTGGGAGAAACTCGCTGGACCCGAAAGAACCCACCCAACTATGTGGAGCGCTCCCACGTCCTGTTGGGCACGACGGTCGATACAGGAAGGGTATGGGACGTCGCCGCCTCGTCTCGCTATCTGGCCAGTCAGCACTCCAACCTTAAGATCCATGTAGCCGGGGAAGGCAGCGCCGGAATCGTGGGGGCCTATGCCGCGCTATGGGAACCCGGGATCGCAGCTCTGCATCTGGCCAGGCTCCCCTTGACCCACATGGATGCCGCGGCGCCTCAGTTCCTCAACGTACTCCGAGTCTGCGACATTCCCGATGTGCTGGGAATGCTAGCACCACGCCCCCTTCAGATTCGAGGAGCAGCGGACAAAGGGCTCGACAAGATCAGAGCAATCTACCGCTCGGCGGAGTCCTCGGCCAGCCTGAGGATCGACTAAGGATCTGCGCAAGAATAACTTGGTAGAATTGGCGCTCAGATTTGCACCAGATTTGGCCGCGAACGATTGAGCGAACCCGCAGGCGCAGCCGGGTCTACGTTGAGGATTTCGCGATTGAGGAGCGGCCGACGATGGTGTGAAGATGAGATGCCAAAATGCCAAGTTATTTTTGCGCAGACCCTAAGACTAAGCTGAAACTTCAATCGGCTCCGGCGGGTCGACGTGGGTTCGGTCTCCAGGCCGAAGTATTCTCCTTTTCGAGCCTTTGGCTCGATACACGGCGGCCTGGAGACCGCCGCCACAGCCGGGACTCCAAGTTTCCTGCCTGAATGGGGCCAGGGTTTCCTGGGAGCGGGAAATAACATCTGACAGAACAATGACCTGTAGGATGGGCATTCTTGCCCGTCAATATCCTCGACGGGCAAGAGTGCCCATCCTACAATAGACACACTGCTTGTTGCTCTGAGGCCATGCCTCGCTACGCTGACACTTTATTCTAAAATCGGAATTGAAAAAGAACGTAACCCAATGATTTCAATATGGTTGTGGCGTGCGATAGGTGATTGAGTGAAAACCTGGCTTCGGATGCCAACTCTTTCTCGAATGGCTAGAACGAACGCCCGAACTTGAAGTGCATCCGCAGACGATGCTCACGACTGCGGGCAAAATCCAGTCTCAACAGCACCGAATCCGGGGTCTTCAAGCGGATCCCGAATCCAAGACCCTTCTCCAGACCCGAAAAATCGAAGTCGGATCGTTTAGAAAACACCTTTCCTCTATCGTAGAAAAACGCCAACTCGAAGGCGGGAGAAGCCTCCCACCGATACTCCGCTGAGAGGAAGAGCAAGTTGTTATCGCGGAATCGAAAATCACGAAAACCCCGCAGGCTGCCGTCTCCTCCCAGGGTCTCCTGCACATAAAAGGGAATTCTGGTCCCGGGGTCCTCATCATCGAACAAGGTGAAGAAGCGAAAGGCTAAGACGCGCTGATCCGAACCCAGGGTGGCATAATACCTCCCATCGAGGGCCAGACGGCTGAAGTCGAACTCCTCGCTGCCCCGATCGTCGAAGCGGCTCAACGAAATACCGAACATTCCCCCACTATGCGGATTACCAGGCCGGTCTCGAAAATCCATCAAGGCGGCCGAACTCAGGTTCAAGAAGTCCGGCTGGCGCTTCAGTCCCGGGGCAGTCAGATCGTTGAATCGCTCTTGGATGTTTGGAAACTGCTCATCTTTACCCGGGCCGTTGGACATCGTCAGATATGCGGCTCGACCGGCCAGATTGAGCCAACTCGTAAACTGGTACCCCACTACTGCCCCGTAGGAGGAGCTGGTGAGGCCGAAATCAGTTCGATCGGTTAGTTTGGAGTGAGGGCCCAATCCGAAAAAATCTTCCTCGGGAAAATCGCGATAGCGCAGATCGGCGTAGAGGAAAAAATCTCCTACTTTCCGATAGGGCTCGTCCAGCCGAAGCATCTCCTTTCCACGAACATTGGGACGAAACACAAACTCATCTCGAAGCGTCGGGTCTTTGCCCAACTGCAGGACATACTCCTGATAATGCCTGATCGAATAAGCAGCCGAGGCCTGGACAGTGAAAAGTGAGCCATTGAGGTTGGGCTTCCAGTATCTGATTCCAGGTGCGAAACCGGAACCTGTGGTGATGGTGCCGAGGACTCTTCCGTAGAAATCCCGGTAACTCAGCAGGCCCTGAAAGCCTTTCTTCTCAACCTGCAGAAGCAGCTTTTGGAAGGTTGACTGCTTAACCTCTTTTCTTTCTTGGCTTTTCTGCTGTCGCGTCTGACTCCAGAGCTGAGCCCGACTGGGTAAAGGATCGGCAGGGCCGGCAGGCTTTGGATCCAGGGACTCCGCATCGGGTGCCGTCGCCCCCGGAGAGTCGGCCTCTATCTTGTGGGAGTCCTGTTTCCCTGTCGCTGGGTTCCCCTGAAACGCGATCGGAGCCTGAGACCTCAACAGACCAAGGATCAACAGGACACAGAGGCGCTGCCAACAACCCAATCTAGAGTTCCCTTTCAAGGCCAACCACAGACCGGTGCTTACCATTTCGAAGGAAGACCTCGACCCCCTTCTTCCAAGCTGGATGCTGTGGGCTCACGGTACGGATCCGCACCATGAGGAACTCTGCCTCGCCCTTCGGAATAGGCAGTTGCCGGCGGCGTGTGGTCTGGGCCTCACCCAAAGACTCCAGATTGAGTCGTAGATTGTCGAAGCGGAACCATTGGTACTGGTAGGACTCAATCCCGGAGAAACCAGCATCTTCGCCAAGGTTTCGGAACTCGAGCTGGGACGAGGGGCGCTCATTTGAGATTCTGAAGTCGGACAAAGGATTGATTAACGTCAGGAAGTGGCGACAGATCTTATCCCGCCTCTGAATGAGCGTGTCGACCAGGTAGTCTTCAGCCTCGGGATCGGTAATTCGACCCGTATCGACGATCGCTCTGATCACCTCATCGGTGAACCTCATGAGGATTCGAGTGGCCCACAGGGCATCGTCGGCCAGCATCCTGATGAAGGCGGGGTTCGGGTACTCGGTCTTCCACTGATCGGGTTCAAAATGAGCGGCCTCGTAGCGGCCAACCGCCGGGTAAACCCGATATTGAATATGCCTCCAGGGGCGATCCCACCATCCCAGACTGAGACCCGCCTTCAGGCTGGGCTTCATCTCAGCTACATGTTCATAACCGGCGCGTCGGCTCTGCAACTTGATACTGCCGCTACCAAAGCAGGATCCAAAGTCGAGCAGGTGATGCTTCAAGTAGCCCCCGCCGGACTCCTCGATATAAGTATTCAGAGAATTGGTGGCGCCGCAATCATCGTGGTTGACCCAGGCGGCCAGGACTCGCAACCCTCTGAGCTCACGCCGGTTCTGGTGTGGGAAGATATCGTTGGAATCGTCGGGGCGAACGCCGAAGTATTGGAAAGGCCCCAGAGGTATCCCAGGAAGAGCTCGACTGGCGATTACCTGAGTGCTCCCGTCGGGTCTGATGGGGACCCTTTCAAAGATCCGCGTCACATCTCTCTCCCTCATTCTCCGCGGTCTTCCATTGATTCCGATCATCTTCGCGTCCGGGGCAACTTCCACATCTTCACGTCTCACCAAGGCCAGATAGTATTCCGGAACGTTATAGCCGAAGGCATGGAAGAACTTGGAAGTGATCACCTCGGTAGAGGTAGCCAGCTGAGGATATTCGAGAGGATCAAACTTCACGAAGTAGATATTGCCACGACCGTCTCGAATGGTGAATCCCGGAGAAATGCCCTCGCTCTTACCCTGGACCACGACCCATGGAACGGAAAGGTCGAGAGCATTCCGTTGAGCCGCTCCCCTGGCCAGTTCCTGCAGGCTCATGGGAGTCCGTCCGATTCGATTCGTAAACCAACTGGAATCGGGAACCCCTCCGAGCGTATTCACGTTCTGAGAACGAACGATTTTCTCTCCCTTTTTGAGCCCATTCGAGTAGCTGGAGTTGATGTAGTCCTCAATTTGACCCAACTCGATGGGACGAGGTTTTTCGACAGGCCTTCGGTCGGAGTCCACCCAGAGAGGATCATCAGGCAAAAACTTCTGGGCGGAAAGAAACGGAGAACACAGGATCAGAAGACAGCACAGTCCCGCCCTCAAGAAATAGGACACTTGCAGCGGCTCAGCCCGTGGAGAGTGAGAAGACTCGACCAGGTTCATTCGGCAACTTCCAAAAGCAGGCACTTGAGGGCTTCCCAAGGCTGGTAGGTCCGCCCCAGATTCGAGAAGAAGTGCCCGCTAAAAGGCTTCTCGATCCCTGACATAGCCCTTCTTCCCCTTTATCTCGAAAGAAATTTTGTTGGATTTAACCTTGACCACGGCATAGCTGTGGAACTGGGCAGGACCTGGATTCCTGGGGTAACGATGCTGCAGTTCCGCTGACCAGTCTGGATTCAAGTTGGAGATGCGCTCGAGGTACTGCCGATAAACCTTCTTGGACAGCAGCTTCTCTATCTCTTTCTCGTCGGACTTGGGGTGCCCTCGGGGCCGGACGCCACCCAAACCATTCACGATCCAATGAAGCGTGTGAATCGGGCGACCCTTGTCTAGAATGACCTCCTTCCAGCGCTCATAGCAATGTTCGTGTCCGGTAAACACTGCCGTAAACCGATGGCTGCGAAAGAGATCGATCAGATAACGCTGAGCCTCAGTATCCTCTTTCGAGGGCAGCGTCTGGTTTACCAGCATACCGCGATGTCCTGGGTGGCCGCCGACTCCGACAACGGGCGCAGGACCATTGTTGCCGCTGAAGAAGGGCGAGTGGTGGAAGAGCACGAAGGAAGCACGCAGCTTCGAGTTCTTGCTGGCACTGTCAGCAGATCCCGCACCCATATGAGCTGCTCGCGGAGATGGTTCTTGTAAGGCTGGAGCTTGTGGGTTCGACGATATTTCCCCTCGTCTATGAAGAAATTGGAGGCCAGCACTATGAAGAGCACATCGCGATAAGTCAGGCTATACCAAAGCTTCTGACTCTCTGGGTCTGATAGATGCTCGTTTCCAGGAAGCCGCGATAGATACTCATAGTTCGCGTAAAAGGAATTGAAAAATTTAGGGTATTCAGTTGACTCAAGTAACCCCAAGGTGTCGTGTTTTGAGGTATGGAAGACCACCCGAAGACACTCGGTGAATTCGAGGTGCGGTTCTCGTCCGAAGGTGCTTGCCGTGAGTATCTTCTGCAGTTGCGTTGGCCGCAAGGAGTTTCTTGCCCGCGTTGCGAGTGT
>Ga0310121_10004688_pt1 | contig 11961 bp, 7 predicted proteins | sample CB27_Tmax_986_MG_FD_203504 | JGI IMG/M metagenome (GOLD analysis project Ga0310121, IMG submission 203504) | Marine microbial communities from Western Arctic Ocean, Canada - CB27_Tmax_986 | ecosystem: Environmental > Aquatic > Marine > Oceanic | place: Canada: Western Arctic Ocean | collected...
CGAGGGCAGAGACGGCAAGGGGCGGCCCCTTTTGTTGTTGTCCGAGCGGAGATCCTCCTGGTCCGAAATCTCGGGTTTTTCTCACCACAATACGCTTAATCCGGATGAACCCTTTTAAGTTGGTTGCATCAGCCCGAATCAAAACACTGTCGGGAAGCACACGGGCAGGATTGATCTTGTGAATCCGCAACTCGTTGCCGTCGACCGTCCAGATCTGGCCGTTGGGTTGCATGGCGCGGTATGGAATTCGCCACAAACCAACACGCGGCGAGACGGACAGCGTGACAGTCACATACATCCCACGCATCAATGCCGGCGGTCCGTCCACGGCGTCGTCTCGCCTGAGACCTGGAACGATCACGCGGCACGGAACGGTTCTTGTCGTCCGGTCAATTCCACGGCCTCCGTAGCGGGCCAGCATTCCTTGCCAGTCGAAGGTCTGTCCGCCCATCTTGTACGTGACCGTCGCGGGAACACGGGGGACTTCAAAGGTACCTCGATCGGGATTCTCGCTGTCGCCGGGCTTGTCTGCTGGCCCAGGCTGTCGCGAATTCCAAAGCCAATACAGATCGTCGGTCCGCAGGTTGCATGCGACTTCGATCGATGCAGTCTCTTCGATTGCCAACAGTACATCGCCCGGTTGCACGAAGTCACTAAGTTCGACCGCATCATTGGTAATGATCCCGTCAAACGGTGCGGAGATTCTAGTGCGATCCAGGCTTAGTTGAGCTTGCTGCTGCCGCAATTCCGTCAACCTCAACTCAGCCTCGAGTCGCCGCCGACGAATCGGGAGCAGATCGCGAACATTCTGCAGCACCTGCAAGGCATCGTGCGCATCCAGTTTGAGCCTTTGGGCGTCGTCGAAGTTCGTCTCGGAAACAGCGTTGTCCGCGAACAACGATTTGACGCGAGTCAATTCGTGGACCGCGAGTTCTAATTTGCTCTCCGCGATTCGAACGCGTGCAGCGTTGCCTGCCGCTTCGGCTGCGATGTGGCGCAGGTCTTCCTCAACTTGTTTCAACTCGTTGGCGATTGCTTGGACTTCGAGTTCATAACTGGCCGGATCGATTTGCAGCAGCGGAGTCTTTTGGGCAACGTAACGCCCACTTTCAAGATTGTCAGACTTCGCAACGACCGTTCCCGTGACTTGTGCTGAGATCGTTACCTCACGACTCGGCACAACATTTCCGCCCACTTGAATCTCGAAATCAGCGTCCATCGGCTCGAAGGCAATGGTTTCGACGAGCGGCGGGCTGGGCGGAACCTGAGTCCGCTCAGGCGGTGCGTTTTTCGACTTGAGCCACAAGAACGCAACCAGACCAAAGACGAGGATCATCGTCGGGGCAAGTATCTTGGACAGGACTCGTGGGAGCATCGTTCGACGATCGAGAGTTAACAGACCGCGGCTTGGCTGAAATGTCCGGTCAAGAGCTGTGTTTCCGCATGACTTCAAACCGGCGGCCTGACACAGGAGAATGCCCACGGAATAGACCAATTGGGTCACCGCGCGAGCGGTGTTTCATCGATCTCCGTCGGCAACAGGGCTCCTGTGGGGTGTTGAAAACTTGGTCTTGACTGGAAAACCTTTTCTTCCGGTTTTCGTTTCATGGTGACCCTCCGGGAAAGAATGACGAATGCCCAATGACGAATGACGAATGAATGTCTAAATCCGAATGACGCAAATGCGCAACTACCTACGGGATCAGCTCGTTCGTCATTCGTGCTTCGCCATTCTTTCGTCATTGGGTATTTCGTCATTTGTCATTCCCTGGGGCAACGGCTCGACACAAAACCAGGAGCTGTTTTGGCTTCGATGGGGACGCGTCAATACCGACTTTTCAACACCCCAGGGCTCCTGTCCCCTCGCCACTTTTTCACAGCGCGGTCGTGAGGATTGGCCGCCGCGCCCATGATCCATCATATTTGTGAACTTGCAGCAATTCCAATCAAAGACCATCCGTGGACCAACGAGTTCACTTTAGCACCGACCAATCAACTAACTGTCGTAGCCAGACTCGCAAGAGTTCGGAATTGCTGCGGCGCCGCCCGAAATGTTGCCGAATTCTTGCAAATTCGGCTAACTAATGCGGTCCGCCAATAGAGGGGTAAACGACCGTTAAGACCTTGACGCGGTCGGGTTGCGTCGATTGCGCGAGTCACTGAGCCAAAAATGGCACGTGTTCTCGGGACAGGCCAGCGAATGACTGTCGCGTGTTCTTGTAGCCTAAATCGCAAGACTCTTGGGGACTCAGGAGACTCCCCGAACTCTTGCGAGTCCGGCTACCGCAGTGATTGATCGGTCGGTCCTAAGTCAGTAGATCGATGATGATCACGAATTGACTCATGTCATTTCGTCGCCAAGATTCGCGCTGCCAGACTGCAATCCTAGCGCTTTCGCCAATTTCCCTTCTTCACGCAGGTGCTCCACGCGTTCGCGATAGTGTTCGTGTTCCGTTTTCAACTTCCAGACCATGAAGGCAATCGAGAAGGCAACGCAGAGTCCCAACATCAGCAGCTCCCAGCCGACCAACGGATAAATCGGTCCCAGACTCGAGGGGTCGGTGACCCAGCTGTCGACGGGTTCCGTGGAGCTCATGACATTCTCCTTCCTAATTCTGCGCGCTCGGCGGCAGAGTACTCTTGTCTCTGCTCTGTTTCATCGACGTTGATTTCGTAATCCATGCCCGCCAGTTCGACTTCCCATGGGATGCGCAGGATGCCTGCTTTCTTTAGCGCCCAGCTGGCCAGGAAACAGGGAAGAAAGCCCAGGACAAAGAACATAATCACCGCCCCCAGCAACTGTCCCCAGGGCGTGATCGGGGCATAGCCGTCATACGGAGAACTTGGGTAACCCCACAGAACGAAGCCGGCCACGACCACGCCAATGGACCCGCAGTAGCCGTGAACGGCGACCGCACCGACGGCATCATCAATCATGAATCGGCGCTCGACCCAGTAGTGCAGTTTATAAGCACACCACACCCCGCAGGCGCCGATCAACATCGCCTGATAGGGATGGTACAGGTCGTTGCCCGCCGAGGCGGTAATGATTCCGCCCAGACCTCCCGAAAAGGTCCAAAACGGGTCGCCCTTCGAGACCATGTATCCCATCAAGAGACCGCCTGCCAGCGACATCAGGAAGTTCAGTGTGATCGCGCTGAGCGTGGTGGGGGTAAGGTAGATCGTTGTCGCTGAAAAAACAGGACCGCCTCCCTGAGGATTGATGTCGTTGATATTCAGAATCGGCGCGTTGCAGGCGGCATAAAATCCCCAGAACCCCGTGTAAATCATGAATAGCCCGATGATCACCAGCCAGGTGTTGTGCGGAGGCAGGACACGCGGTGTTCCGTCCGCGCGGAAACGGCCAATTCTCGGACCAAGTTGTATCAAGATCGCCAGTGCCGATCCCCCGGCTAACGCGTGGATGACACCCGATGCGTACGCGTCGTGATAACCGAGTATCTGGACCATCCAACCGGAATCGGACCAGCCCCAGGCAGCGTCGATGACCCAGGTCACGCTGCCGACCAGAATGGCCAGCAGCCAGAACGCCCCCGACCTGATTCGTTCGATGACTGCGCCCGAGAGGATGGATCCAGCCGTCCATGAAAACAGCAGGAAGGCGGCCCAAAAGACACCATTAAGGCGGGCCCACGTTGCCGTGTCTGCGTCGTTCATACGGTCTGCTGCTTGGCCACCCAAGTGCGGACCCATGAGCTCGTGCCAGGGTTCCGACCAAGGCGCACTCTTCAGACCGCCCGTGATTCCTGGTCCGTTTTGCAAGCCAAAATACAGCCACCATCCAAAGAAGAAAAACGTAACGGTGATGATGGGGATCAACATCGCGTTTTTCATCAACGTATTCAGCTTGTTTTTCTCGCGCGCTACTCCCACTTCGTACAAACAAAAGCCGACGTGGATCAGAAACATCATCACCACGGTCACCCAGTAATAAAACTCGGTGAAAAGGACTGTCAATGCACTCAGTTCGTTGTCCATCGTCCTACATTACCCTGTTGGGTCGAACGTTCAGTTGAGCCAAAAAATCCTTGCCAGGGCCCAAATCCCCAAAAAAACATCTTCTTGCCTTGTTCCAAGAGAGGCAAGAATACGAGGTGACAAGAATACGAGGTGACAAGAATATCTCTTCCACTACATTGTCAGCGTCGTCAGGGTTCCTACGAGCGTAACCGAAAATCGTAGTCCTTACCTGCCAACGGCACCCCCGTGGCCTGTGAAACGGCAATCGACAGCGACCTCAGATCCTCCGGCTCCATGTTCGTCACGTTGGATTTTCCACAGGCGCGTGCCAGCATGGTCACCTCCATGGCTACACTCTTCGCGACGTTGAGCACACGTCGGGCTGCATCGGAAGCGTCTAGTGGCTGGGCGAGCATCGCTAATAGACTAGCCTCATCCTTGATGGTCACCAGTTTGAAGCCCATGCCCACAATCGTCGCCAGCCCGAGTGTCACGGCGGAAGCGCCCAGACAAAGCGCCTTGCCAGCGTCGGCGCCGCAGCGAATCCCCCCGCGATAGATGACCTGCGAGGTTGCCTCGCGGCAGTGATGTCGCAAGCGGTCGACCGTGTCGGCTAATACATGAAGCGCCGGGCTGGCGGAGAGTTCCGGTAGCGCGATCTCGGGGCGCGGATCCGTAGTCCATTGCGCGTCCGTGACATAAAAGTCGACATTCAATCCGACTGTCTCGTCAACAACCTGAGTTGCGTTAAAGGCGGGGGCTACTACGCCGATGGGAATCTGTGACCCTGTCTGTTGCTCGATTGCCGAGATGACCGGAGCGAGCCTCTGTTTGTTCAATGCCGAGGCCATCGGGGCCGTAATTTCGATTGCTGCAGCGTCGTCAAGGCCGTCGAGCGGTTGTTCGAGATCGATCGAGATGATCCGGCTGGCAGGAGCATCCTTTACGATTGGCGTACCGCGATCGACGGTGACGGCGAGGTCGCCGGCTGTCGCAGCCGACGACACGATCCCCAATAGTCCCTCGGGAAGTCGGGCGAAATTCACACCACCGAAGACGATCGGCGATTCGAGTTTCAAGGGCTGCGGCCGGTCCGGGCCGAGTTGAATTCGTGAGTTACATTTCTCCCGGTACGGATCGATCACGAGTCGAGTCAGGTTGGCCGACAGAAAAACCAGCTGATCCCAAATTGGCGCTGGTTCCGGCCGCGGCAACTCCCGTTCGGCCGCAAGCTTGGCTGCCACAAACTCGCGGATCTTCCCATCGCTCATGGGCCCTTCACGAGCCATGTGGTAGATCATGTCCACCACCTCTGGCGAATACGTACTGCTCTTTCCGGCGGCGTGCTTATATCGTCGCGCGATTGCCGCGTCGACTTTGCCGAGGGGTAACCCCTGTTCGTGTAGTTTAGGCGATAGCGTGGCCCCGTCACGCTGCTTCTCAGCGGGCTTCTGTGAATCTGCCAAACTGCTCATCTCCAAGGTTCTCAAGCGCCCAGGCGGATCAAATAGTCAGGATCGATTACTGTTTGGCTGTCCAGCATCGGAATACCCGTCATCGCAGACGCTTCGGGTGTCAGGCTGCGGAGGTCTTCGAGATTCAGATCGTGGCAATTGTCTTTGCCCAGCGCCAAGGTGATGGCCGAAAGTTCCATGGCCATATTTCTCAGAAACGTCGCGACCCACTCGGCGTTACGGTCGACATCGTAGCGGGTTTCCAATTCGGGGTTGTGTGTGGTGATCCCGGTTGGACACTTGTTGGAGTGACATTGAACACAGGCGATGCAGGTGCCTGCCAGGATGGCAGCGGTACCAATGGCGACCGCATCGGCGCCGAGAGCGAGTGCCTTGGCGGCGTCCACCCCATCCTTGATCCCGCCCATCAGCATCAGACTGATGTCATCGCGGCGGCCCATCTCGACCACCCCTTCGATCGCGGACGTAATTGCAGCCAACGAAGGAATGCCAACGTTTTCCAAAACCACTTCGGGCGCTGCGCCGGTTCCTCCCTGTAATCCGTCGATAGCGACCATATCCACTTGGTCCTTGACCGCGATCTTGATGTCGTGCCGCATGTGTCCGGCACCGATCTTGAGGCTGATCGGGATCTGCCAGTCAGTCGCCACACGCAGTTCCTCGATCTTGATGACCAGGTCATCGGCGCCCAGAATGTCTGGATGACGCGAGGGGGAACGCAGGTCAATTCCCTTGGGGATCTGGCGCATGTGTGCCAGTTCGTCAGTTACCTTGGATGCCATCAGTTGCCCGCCCAGTCCCGGCTTGGCGCCCTGCGAGATGTAAAACTCCACCGCATCGGCCCGGCGCAGATCGTGAATTGAGAAACCATAGCGACCGGGCGTGATCTGATAGATCAGGTGCTTGGCTGCCTCCCGCTCTTCGGGCAACATCCCACCCTCTCCCGTATTGGTCGAGGTTCCCACTATCGACGCGCCTTTGGCCATCGCGACCTTACAGCTCTTCGACAGTGCCCCGTAACTCATCGCCGAGATCGAGATCGGGATATCATTGACGATCGGCCGCTGGGCATAGCGACTTCCCAACACGGTGCGCAATTCCACCCTGTCCTCGACCGACCCGATCTTCGTCAGAACGGCTGGATCAAAGTCGAACGTCAGGTCGTCGAACGTAGGCAGATGTTTGAAAGCGCCGTAACCTCGGACACGATAGCGGCCGATGTCGCTCTTGGCGCGAATGTCTCGAATCGTTGCCTTGTCCCAATAGTCGATACTGCTGATCATCGGTTCACATCGCCTCATCTTGACTTAAACCAACTGCCGTTGTGCTGCGATTGGAAATTACGAAATCGGCCAAGCAGCCGGCTCCATCGTCATCGTATTTCGTGTATTTCGTTTCTTTCGTGGTTGTACTCCTGACTGTCTGGGCAACCACGAAAGAAACGAAAGACACGAAAAAAACGACGCATGGGCATTTAATACTACTCGTGATTTTGTGCTTGTGCCGTGCCTCGGAGTTTCAGTCCGCATCGAAATTCATCACATCCCGGTTTCCGTCCTCGGCAACGGCTTGGGCCTTTTTTTCAGAGGCCTCGTTGAACAATAACTCGCCCTTCTCGTATTCTTCGTAGCGCAGAGCTCGTTGGTCCGAAATCACCTTTCGAAATGACCCAGAGTGCTCGATCCCATGGCGGGCCAAGAGACCGTCCACTCGTTCTCGGTCACCCTGCCGCATCTCAGTTTCGACGGCATCTGCGCCGAGGTTGCGAATTTCGCCGCCGACATAGATCTCACCATCCATCAAAAACTCGCCCAAGGCCTCGCGCGCGTCCCGCAGGATGATGACCGTGCCCCCCATCATCATCGAGCCGGCACGATAGCCGGCGTTGCCCAGGCAAACGATCGAGCCACCTTTCATGACCTGTCCGGCACGGCTGCCGATGTTGCCGCGAACCAGAATATGCCCGCTGCGCATCCCCACGCCACAGACGGCCCCGGCGTTCCCCTCGACGCACAGAATTCCGTTCATTAGATTATCGCCGAACCCCCAGCCGACATTTCCTTCGACGCTGAGTTGCAGGCCATCACACAGCCCCGCACAAAAGTAACCGGCGCTGCCTCGTATGATCAGCTTTACTTCACGCGTCAGTCCAACTACTAAGTTGTGTCGAGCATCGGGGTTGTTCAAAACGATTTCAGTTTCGCGCTCGGCCGTCTGACGGATAAGCGTATTTAATTCGCGGATGCTACGGTCGCTGGCGTCGATTTCGACCATGTATAACTAGTCCCAGGGTAGGGTTCGTAGGTGTCGATTGGCTGGTGGCCGAGGAGATGCTGTAACGAAACTTCTTCCGAGCCGATTGCTACCAATTCGTCTGTTTCATAGACGACCATTGGTTTGGCCCCGATCGGGTCCTTTGCAAACCCGATACCATCCGAAGTGCTCACTAAGAAAGAGAAAGTCCCATCCAGTTCGCGCAGTGATTGCTCGAGTGACTCTTCCAACGAGTTACCGGCCGCCATCTTGTCGGCAAGATAAACCGCAATCACCTCCGAGTCGTTTTCGGTGCGGAAGCGGTAACCCCGTTGTTCCAACCGCCGCCGCGTCTTGTAGTAGTTGGTGATTTGCCCGTTGTGCACGATTGCCACGTCCTTGAATCCGTAAGCCCAAAATGGATGGGCCGAAGAAGGATTGACGTCGCTTTCGGTCGCCAAGCGTACGTGGCCGATCCCGTGGTACCCGGTGTACGAGCCACAGCCGAAGCGCGCTTCCAACTCGTCGGCCGTGCCAACGTCCTTGAGGATCTCCAGGCTTTGGCCCAAGGAAAAGATTTCCACGCCCTCGACTTCTTCGACCGCGTAACTCAAGGTCTGTATGTCGCCGTCAAAGATCCCACTGATCCGTAGCTGAGCTCCGTCGAGTGATACCTCGGCGGTTTCAAATCGGTGCCGAGCCAACACGGCCTCGACTAACGAACGCCGTTTGCCCCAGGCTTCAGGATCGGTGGCCAAATCCGCAGCCAGCAATATGCGCAGAATCAAGTGGTCGCCTGTAACGGGTCCATACAAAGCCAACCCCGTACTGTCCGGCCCGCGATGTTGGCAGCCACGCAGCATATTAAGCAGTGCAGTTCCCGTAGGACCTGGCTGGCCAAACATGACTCCAGCTATTCCGCACACAGTTCACCTCGGTTGAAAGCCGCTTTGAATTGAATCGACTCAACCCTAGACTAACCGATCCGGGTACATTCAACCATATCCAGATTATGACCGGATCAGGTCTAGATTTGTGCATCGTCGTTGTTCGCTCCGCGAGCAAGATTCTTTTCGCGGGAGCGAAAAGCGACTAAGGACTTGGAAAGAAATAGGTTGTCCGTTTCGCTCTGCGTGCCACTGGGCCTGCCAGTGCTGAATCGCTTGTCCACGTCGCATCACGAACACGGGCACAGCTAGTGGCACCCGAAGCGCGTCTCGCAGCAGCCGCCAGATTCTTTTCACAGCCTCGCCGTGAAAAGCGACTATTCTAGATCAATTCCTTGATCGGATTGCGCTGATCGACCAGGTAGTGGGGGCGGCCGCGGAGGTCGGTGAGCGTCGTGCGGCTCGCCTCAATGCCCAGTTGGTGATAGAGCGTGGCAAACACCTCACGATAGTGGACTGGGCGGTCCTGTGGATGTTCTCCCAGGCGATTGGTCGAGCCGATTACTTGCCCTGTGCGCAGGCCGCCGCCTGCGAGCAAACAATGGGATGCCTGTGGCCAGTGATCGCGGCCAGCGTCCTTGTTGATCTTCGGTGTGCGGCCGAACTCGCCCCACACGACCACCGACACATCCTGATCCATGCCCCGTTGGACTAGATCCTCCACTAAGGCGCTTACTCCCATGTCGAGCATGGGCAGGGTGGCGCGAGCGTTCTGGAAGTTCTCGCGATGCCAGTCCCAGTTGAACCCACCGCGACTCATACGTTCTAACGGCCACTGGCTGAAGGCCAGCGTGACACACCTCGCTCCGGCCTCGACCAGACGACGAGCCATGAGAAACTGTTTGAGCAGCTCCGTACCGCCGTGGACGGGGATCTCCTGATCGCTGATCCCGTACCGCCGTCGCAGAGCGTGATCTTCTAACTTGAAGTTGAGGGCGTTGGCAAGTTTGCTGGAGGTCAGAATTCCCAACGCCTGCTGAGCGATTTCGTCCATGCCGTCCATGGCCCCTTGCGCATCCGCGTCACGACGAAAACGATCGAAGCTCTTAAGCAGTTTCTCTCGGTCGCCTAGTCGCTCCAGCGAAATTCCCTTCAGCACAATATCGGCAGACTCTTCGCGATCGAGGCTTACTCGGTCCTGGGAGACTCCAGACTCGTAGACGACGTCGTTGCGTTTCTTGCGATTCGGCTCGAAGCCGGCGTGGCCTACACCCAGAAAACCAGGCTGGTTCAACGAGGCGCGCGTGGTGGACTCGGCGTTGGGCGGCGAAAGACTGACGAAAGGTGGTACTGCCCGATCAGCTGCACCCTGTAGCTTCGAGAGCACTGCGCCAACCGACGGCCATCCGCCCGGCGGAAATCCAGGTTTCGCCGTCGAATCACCCTGCTGCGGGTGACTCTCCCAGCCAGTCAGGCATTGATGCAGATTGTGGTCGTTCAATCCACCGTATAACGAGCGAATCACCGCCAGCTTGTCCATCATCGCAGCTGTACGAGGCATCAATTCGCAGACTTCAATGCCGGGCACATTCGATTCGATTGGTTTGAACTCGCCACGGATTTCAGCCGGTGCCTCCGGCTTCATGTCAAACATGTCCAAATGCGGAGGCCCGCCAGGAAGCAAGATCATGATGATGGCCTTGTGCGACGAACGCACACCGGCCCGCTGTTCGGCCTGCAGAATCTGCGGGAGCGACATGCCGCCCAACGCCAGGCCGCCAATGGTCAGAAAGCCGCGACGGGATAGCCCGTCACAGTACCGAGCGCCTTTGCCGAGAAGCGTCAACATGCAGAGTCCCTAGCTAGCTAGTTGGATAGCGGCATAATTCAATGACGAATGATGAATGATGACGAAGGAATGACGAATTCCGAATGGCGAGCGCGGAATTGATTTATGGACGAGTCGTCAATTGGCGCGGCTTCGACATTCGTCATTCGGACTTCTTTCGTCATAAGGCATTCGTCATTTACGGCAGCGGTCCGAACAAAACGTTAGGTTCGCGGGGCGAACCACGCTGTGCTTGCGGCGCCGGGCTAAAACAATTCCCGAATTGGGTGACCGCTGCCAACAATGCTGACGGGGCGTCCCGTCGATTCTACGTAGTGCGTGTCAAGCGGAATTCCGAGCGTGTGATAAATCGTGGCGAGTATGTCAAGCGGCGTGGCGAGCCGCTCTTTGACTCCACCGCCAAACTTCTCGCTGGCGCCAACCACTCGGCCTCCCTGGATTCCTCCGCCAGCCAGCATCACCGTGAAACAGTTCGACCAATGGTCACGGCCCGCGTGGCCGTTGATCCGCGGTGTGCGGCCGAACTCACCTGCACAGTAGATCGCTGTGTCGTCCAGCATGCCGCGTTGGTCCAAGTCCTCCACGAGAGCCCAGATGGCCCGGTCCAAAGGCGGCAGGTGCTCTTCGAGCCCTTTCTCCAAATCGTTGTGATGATCCCAATACCCCGTGTTGATGGTCACACAGCGCGTGCCAGCTTCCACGAGCCTCCGCGCCAGCAAGGCGCTTTGTCCGTATTGGTGCCGGCCGTATTGATCGCGCAGCTTCGGATCCTCGCTGCTGATGTCGAATGCTTTGCGCACCTGCGCACCCGCCACCATCTCTAGAGCTTGAGCTTTGAACGTATCGAGTCCGTCCATCACACCGCTCTGGTCAATATTGCGACTGAGCGTGTCGAACGACTTGAGCAATTCGCGCCGCGCATCGACGCTGCGCATCCGCAGACCGCCCGGCAGTGATAAATTCGGCACTTTGAAATCTTTGGCGCTGGGGTCCGCACCAACCTCGAAGGGGTTGTACGTTTTTCCCAAATAAACTGCGCCCTGGTATCCAAATGCTTCCGACTTCGGAACCGTCACGTAAGCCGGCATGTTCGAGTTGCGTGAAGCGAGTGATCGAGCGATGACCGAACCGAACGATGGTTTTTGCGGCGCGTTGCGGGCCAAAGTGGGACCGAAATAACCCGTTTGCATCCAATGCGCCGAGGGAGCGTGAATACCGTTTTCGTGATGCACTGAGCGGACCAGCGACAACTTGTCCATGACGGTTGCCTGCCGCGGGAATCTTTCTCCCACGATGATGCCCGGCGCGGTTGTCGGAATTGCCTGGTACATCCCCCGGTATTCGACCGGGGCCTCAGGTTTCATGTCGTAGGTGTCCTGCTGGCTCATGCCGCCGTGCGTCCAGAAGACAATCAGCGATTTCTTGCGGCCTGTGTTCCGGGCCGTCTTGGCGTGCGCCTCGAGCCGCAAGAAATCGGCGATGCCGAGGCCGAGCAATGGAACTCCGAGCTGCAGAA